>Ga0247611_10009855_pt1 | contig 11369 bp, 10 predicted proteins | sample 177DNAGHGhighgp2_FD_192422 | JGI IMG/M metagenome (GOLD analysis project Ga0247611, IMG submission 192422) | Sheep rumen microbial communities from Palmerston North, Manawatu-Wanganui, New Zealand - 1770 DNA GHGhigh gp2 | ecosystem: Host-associated > Mammals > Digestive system > Stomach > Rumen... | reverse complement strand
TCCTCCAGCGCAAAGAGGATGTCAAACAGCCATGTGCAGTAGGCGTCAAAAAGGTCGCGGCGCATGACGAACATGTTGAAGCGGTGGCCGCCGCGGCGCTTCATCTGCCGGTCGTAGGCCGGGAGATACGCCGGGCAGCGCTCTGCCAGAAGCATGCGCGTGACCGTCAGATCCAGCTCGTGATGGGCATGAATGTATTGGGAATAGTTGGTCTCGATCCAGTAGTGCCGGGGCGAAGGCAGGATCACCGGAGCTTTCTGCAGGGCTTTTTCAAAATCCGCCCGGTCCGCGATCCTGAGCGGCCTTCCCGTCCCGAAGAAGCGCCGGTAATGCACAAGGCCGATACAGGCGGCATCCAGGTTCTTCCATCCCCAGTAGAGCGCTGTCAGTTCACAGTAATGCGTGTTCTTCTCCGAAATGTTCTCCCCGGTATTGTCCGGCGTGAAGCCCGGGATCGGCTGCGGGTGCAGTGCCGCTCCGACCTCCACCGGCAGATAACAGGGCTCTGCCGGCACCGGGTACTGCCGATGGCAGGCGATCAGAATCTTGATTTTCTGCTGCATCTTGCGCCTCCCTGCGTTTGGATTCGTCACTTCCGCGGATCATGCCGAGCGCGTCCAAAGCCGCCTCCCGCTTCGGCGCGAGATCAGCACTGCGGATCTTTCCCTTCCGATACCGCCGCAGTCGGCCGAGCCAGATCACCCCGCTGACGTTCTCCACACCTCTCACACCGGGGTTTGAAGATGCAGGCCGAGGGTGAAAGCCAGAAGACCGCCTGCGCCGGATACTCCTACAATAGTTGAAAGCCGATAAAGCTCTTGCCCGTACCGGTGAGGTGAATGATGCACGCCCGCTGTTTCGCCTCCGGCACGGTCAAAAGAGACGCATACGCGGTCTCATTGTGCGGGAAGGCGAGATGGACATGCTCACTTCCGTCCTGACGCAGACTTTTATAAAATAAAAAACACCGGACCAAAAGAATTATCGGGCTCGATGTTTGATCAGGAGCGTATATTGAAACACAGTTTCGAGAACACATTGACGGAGATCCTGAGTTGTTAGTAAATGAACCCAATAAATCGTCAAAAGTATAGCAAAACAGAGTTCTTTTTTCAAGCGTAAATGTTCAATATTCAGTGCTTCTCCGCCTTTTTCTCTTTCGTGAAAATCCGCCATTGCTCAATTTCATCATAATTCCTTCCAAGCCGGTCGATGCTCTTGATGACAAGCGTGTCGCCCGGCCTGCTTTTTGCTCAGGCGCTGATAGACCGGACGTTCAAAATACTTGCCCGACTGTTTCCCATGATAGGTTTGACCGGGACACCAAACTCCCGCAAGGCAAGGATCTGTCGGTACAGGTTTTTCGAGCGCTTATGGACGCGTTGCAAAAATCACTTTTTTCATGACCTTGCCATGAACAGCGCAGGGGAGGGGATCGTGCCCTTTATGGGTATGCCCCTCCCGGCGGTACAGCATAATTATAAAAAGGAAATGTACGGCGAAATCGCAGTATTCTACGAAATTGCCGTACATTTTCCGCAGTTCAAGCTTGTAGTGCGCGGGAGGCTCAAGCCCCTCTCCCACAGCCGGGAAGTATCACATTTGCAGGTACGACCCCATTTTGCAGCACGCCCTAAACTTACCACTCGATCCCGAAGTATTGGAGCGAGGCCTTGAAGTCGTCCTGCATCAGCAGGCAGGTGCCGCGCCGAGAACGCAATCAGAAGGTATGCTCGCGCAGCCAATCGTAAGCCTGATAGACTTCTTCGGTCACATCTTCCCCGGCCTTGTTCACCAGACGCGCCTTCGGGAGATCCTCCGTGAAATCACGGCGGTACGCCTCCGCGACAGCGTTGAGCAGATAGTTGTTGTCATCGGAAAAACCGGGATCGGGCTGGAGCTGGCAGACGCTGTAGCCTTCCATGATGGCGGTGACGGGGACACCGTAAAGTGTCAGGCCTTCATAGCGGTTCAGATCCTTTACCGGCCCCTGCGCGCGGTAGAGGGCGTTGATGTCCTCTGCAAGCCAGCGGCTCTCCTCTGCGGAGATCGGTTCCAGCTCCTGATAGGTGCGGATGTTGTCCCGGACCTGCTCCAGTGTGCTCATACCGCTCAGGCAGCAGATGAGGCCGTCCAGAGAGCCGACGAAGCGGATCGCCCAGGAGGCGACGGAGCGCTGCGGGTCCTTCTCCTTGAGCACCTTTTCGACTGCCGCCGGCACCTTCGCAAGCCCGCCGCCCTTGACAGGCTCCATGATGACGACCTGCTTTCCGTGTTTGCGGATAACGTCATAGCAGGGCCCGGCCTGCACAAGCTGTGAGTTCCAGTCCACGTAGTTTGCCGCGATCTGAACAAACTCAAATTCGGGATGCTCGGTCAGGATACGGTCCAGAAGCTTTGCCGAGGAATGGAACGAAAAGCCCAGATGGCGGATCTTGCCCTCTGCCTTCCACTTGAGCGCATGCTCGATCAGATGCTCGGACTGGATGACGCCGCCGTTTCCGTCGTAGCCGTCGTACCAGCGCGTCTGGAAATTGTGCAGCAGATAGTAGTCGATATAGTCCACGCCCAGACGGTCCAACTGCTCCTGGAAGTAGCCCTCGATCTTGTCCTCGTCGCCGGGCTTCAGGAAGAAGGTCGGAAACTTGGTGGCGATGCGGATGCTTTCTCTCGGGTGCCGCTCCACCACGGCCTTGCGGACGGCTTCCTCACTCTTGCCGTTGTGGTAAACGAAGGATGTGTCGAAGTAGTTGTACCCGGCCTCGAGGTAGGTGTCGACCATGCGGTTGAGCTCGTCATAGTCAAAGTCCGTGGGGTTGCCGTTTTTGACCGGCAGACGCATCATGCCGAAGCCGAGAGTTGATTTCAGTGCCATAGTTTTTTCCTCCATAAACTATTTTTACCTATAGTAAGGCATCAGTACCAATCGTGTTTTTCGCCCCGATCCAGGGCGGCCATGGCCTCCATCTCCGCCTCTGAAAGCTCGAAGCCGAACAGATCCAGGTTTTCTTTGATGTGCTCGGGATTTCCTGAACCCGGTATCACCACAACGCCGCGCTGCAGATCCCAGCGCAAAATCACCTGCGCGGCGGATACCCCGTGCGCATTTGCGATGGCGCAGATGGTGTTGTCATGTAGCAGCGCGGCCGTATATCCGCGCCCGCCCAGGGGATACCAGCACTGGACGACGATACCCTTCTCCTGAATGAACGGCACAACGTCCTTCTCCTGGTAATACGGGTGGATTTCATTCTGCACCAGTGCGGGCGTGATCGAAACCTGAGGCAGAAACGCGGTCAGTTCTTTTCTATACCAGTTGGAGAGACCCAGGGAACGGATTTTTCCAGCCTCCACATAGCGCTCCATGGCCTTGTATGCCTTCACATCCTCCGTGCCCGGATGGTGCAGCAGCATCATATCGATATAGCCGATGTCCAGTTTTTGCAGCGTCATGTCGATGGCCGCCTCCGGATCGTGAAACTGGTTGGGATAAATCTTCGTAATGACGAAGATTTCCTCTCTGTCTATCCCATACTCCGCCATGGCCTGGCGCACACCCTCGCCGACGGCGTCCTCGTTTCCGTACATGTATGCCGTGTCGATCAGACGCCCGCCGTTAGCCAGCAGCGTCTTTACGGAATTGACACAGGCATCATGATCCAGCGCATAGGTGCCGAGCCCGAGGATCGGCATTTCATAACCGCTGTTCAGCAGCACTGTTTTCGTTTCAAAATCGAATTTCCCGACCATGTCTGCTCCTTCCGTTCTCCCCTCGGAAGCCGCGGCGCTGACAGCCTGCGGCGCCTCCGTGTGCCATGCCGCCCCGCAGGAAAACAGGCAGAGCATAAGCACTGCAACGGACAGTATCCTATGTGCGATACGTTTTCCTTTCAAGCCCTGCCCCCCTGTTTTCCTATCTGTTTCCCCCGCATTTCTCTTACATGTATATAATAACACATCACAAAGCCGAACTCAAATAGCTATAATGAATATCATGATATTCTAAAACAGCATATCAAAGAATCAGCCTTTTCTGCCGCCTCCATATATTGTTCCCCGCCCCATTGCCGAGCTACAACCGGAGTATCCTCAACCCTATACACGTGCTTCTGTCCGAATGCTCATATCGTACGGCGTTATCCGGCGTGGGAGACGATTGCCTTTCATCTGCCTGTGATGCTGAAAACGCGCTGCTTTCCCGCAGTCAGGCGGGTTCCTCTCAGACACGGCCGATGTCGTATACGCTCCTGAGCGTGATCTCCTCCGGTGCACCCCGGAGAACGCGGACTCGGCGCTCTCCGGCATTCATGTCAAAGTAATTGTCCTCCAGTACCACGTCCGCGCCGCAGCGGATCTCCACACTGCGGGCATAGGCTTCGGCGGAGACGACGATCTCGTCCCCCTCCCGCCGGGCGCAGAGCTTGGGATCGGCAAAGCGGACCTCGATCCGGTTTTCCCCCTCGTGCAGGGCGTCTTTTGCGTCAAACTCCCAGATCCGGTGCATGTTGTCGGCCCGCCCGACAAGGCGGTCATTGAGATAAATTTCGGCGAGTGTGTCCAGCCCCTCGCAGCGCAGCAGGACACGGTCGCTTTTCAGCAGCTCCGCGTCCGCCGTGAAGCTGCGGCGGTAGTGAAATTCGTTTTCCATAAGCTGCAGCGCCTGCAGCTCGTTGTCGCGGTAAAAGGGGTCGGGGATCATTCCTGCCGTCAGCAGATCGTGATAGACCGAACCGGGTACCCGGGCCGGGACGGACCCGAAGGCGCTCCCGGGGATCTCCAAGGTCCACGCGCCGTTGAGAGACTGTTTTTTCATCGACCATTCTCCTGTTCTATCTTGTTTCTTCAACAAACAGATCGTCCCGCGTGATATTTTTCAGCCACTTCCTGCTGCGGTAATGATGGATCACCCAGGGCCATTTTACGAATTCATCGGTGCAGAGGAGAAAGCATACCCACATGGGCGGCAGCTTCAGCACCGCATATCGCCCATGTCCCGGCTCCTTTACTTCGTCTCCGGCATAAGGCAGGCGCCGCTGCTTTCAATGACCTGCCGGTACCAGCGGGCGGAATCCAAAGGAAATGCTCTCATCGTAATTCCTCCGAATTATGATATGGAACAGACGGAGCCGATACCGGCTCCGTCTGTGTGCTGAATCGAACGGATCAGACTTTGTTCAGCTCCGTCAGGATCTGCTCGAGCATCTGCGCGCTGTTCGCATCGCCGCCGAAGCTCAGCATCCCGCGCAGCGGCATGTACTGGAGCATGGCAAGGTTCATCTCCTCGGTGATCGCCTCGCTGGCTGCGCTGCTTTTTTCCGACTCGTCGGCGGGGGGAGCAAAGGCTGCCCGGATGCTGTCAAGCAGAGGCTTGAGGACGGCGGCTGCGTGGGGGTCGGCCAGAATATCCATGAAGATGCTGTCCTTGTCGTAGTGCTTCGGCAGCTCCACGGTGGACTGCACATTCACTTCCGCGCGCAGGGCGATGTCCCGGGAAGAGTGACCGATCTCGATGGCGAAGGCACCGCTCTCCACATGCCAGTCGTGGATCCGGGTGTTCCAGTAGGCGAAGGAGCGCTTGTCGAGCGTGAAGCTGACTTCCTTTTCTTCCCCCGGCTCGAGCGCGACTTTTTCAAAGCCCTTGAGCTCGCGCACGGGGCGGAAGACACTGCTCTCCACGTCGCCCACATAGAGCTGCACCACCGCCTTGCCCGCGCACTTGCCGGTGTTTTTCACCCTGACTGTGGCCGTCAGCGTGTCCCGATCCGTGATCTGAGATGCGCTCAGGCGCAGGTCGGAGAACGCAAAGCTTGTATAACTCAGTCCATGGCCGAAGGGGAAGAGCACCTCGGCCTCTTTTTTATCGTAGTAGCGATAGCCGACGAAGATGCCCTCACGGTATTCGGCCACGTTGCCTTCGCCGCCGTAGAAGAGATAGGAGGGGTTGTCGGCGAGCCTGACGGGGAAGGTTTCCGGCAAGTGGCCGGAGGGGTTTACGTCGCCGAACAGGACCCGGACTTCCGCAAGGCCCACCGCCTGGCCACCCAGATAGGCCTCCAGCACGGCCTTGACCTTGCCGATCCACGGCATCTCCACGGGGGAGCCGTTGTGCAGCACCACCACGGTGTTCGGGTTTGCCGCGGCCACGGCTTCAATCAGCCGGTTCTGGCAGTCGGGCAGGCGCATATGGATGCGGTCATAGCCCTCGGACTCATACACGTCGGGCAGGCCTGCAAACACCACTGCCGCCTTTGCCGCCTTCGCTGCGGCCACGGCTTCGGCGATCTGCTCATCGGTGGCATTGTCCGCTGCGGCGCTGTAGCCCCGGGCGTAGGTGATCTTCAAACCCTTTGATGCCTCCAGGGCTCCGGTGACCTTGAAGCTGTTGATGTGGGAGCTGCCGCCGCCCTGATATCTGGGCTTTTCGGCAAACTCACCGATGAAGGCGATCTCGTCCGTTTTGTTCAGCGGCAAAAGCGCGTCCTCATTCTTGAGCAGCACCATGCAGTCTGCCGCGATCTCGGCGGCCAGCATGTGCTGTGCCTCCATGTCCCAGGGGGTGTCGGGCTTCGCGTTTTCCGTATAGCGGAAGACGATGTTCAAAATGCGCTCCACCGCCTGGTCCACCAGCTTCTCGTCCAGTCTCCCGGCACGGACGGCCTCGACAATCTTGCGGTCATTGACACCGCCCGAGGACGGCATCTCCAGATCGAGACCCGCGGCCACGCCCGCAACGCGGTCGGACACCGCGCCCCAGTCGCTCATCACATAGCCCTCAAAGCCCCACTCGTTCCGCAAAACCTCGGTCAGCAGCCACGGGTTTTCGGAGGCGTAGACGCCGTTTATGCGGTTGTAGGAGCACATGACGGTCCAGGGCTGTTCCTCCTTGACGGCGGTCTCGAAGGCGGGCAGATAGATTTCGCGCAGCGTGCGCTCGTCCACCTCGGCCGAGGAACTCATGCGCCGGTGCTCCTGGGAGTTTGCGGCGAAGTGCTTGATGCTGGTGCCCACGTTCCGGCTCTGGACGCCGTGAATGAAGGCGGCCGAGAGCTTTCCGGCGAGATACGGGTCCTCGGAAAAATACTCGAAGTTTCTGCCGCACAGGGGGCTGCGCTTGATGTTGACCGCGGGACCCAATACCACCGAGAGCTTCTCATGCTGGCAGGAGTCGCCCACGGCCTCGCCCATGCGGGTGAGCATCGCCTTGTCGAAGGAGGCTGCGGTTGCGCTGGCGGCCGGGAAGCAGACCGCCTTGATGCTTTCGTTGACGCCGAGATGATCGGCCTTGTCGTCCTGCTTGCGCAGACCGTGGGGGCCATCGCTGACCATGGAGGCGGGAATGCCGAGACGCTCCACCGCCTTGGTGTGCCAGAAATCGCCGCCGGAGCAGAGTCCGGCCTTTTCTTCCAACGTCAGTTGAGATACGAGTGCCTTGATGTCCATGTCATAACCCTTTCATCTTTATTCCTGTTTCAGATCCACGGTGGAGAGATCCCACTCCTCGTGAATTTTGGGGACGTCGCTGATGAGGCGCTTGGTGTACGCCGCCTGCGGGTGGAGGATCACCTCGTCTGCCTTGCCGGATTCCACAAATTTCCCGTGCTCCATGATATAGACGGTGTCGGAGATGTAATAGGCAAGGCCAATATCATGGGTGATGAAGATGATGGTCATGCCGGTCTCGTCCCGCAGATCGAGCAGCATGTCGAGGATCGTGGCGCGAGAGCAGGCGTCGACCATGCTGGTGGGCTCGTCGGCCAGCTGGATCTTCGGCTTGAGCAGGAAGATGCGGGCGATCATGAGCCGCTGCATCTGTCCGCCGGAGAGCTCGAAGGGATACTTGAAAGTCCCTGTGTACCCTCTCTTTACTCATTTTCGTACACCTCCCGCAATTTGTCAACCCCCAGCAGGCAGCGATAGCTGCGTCCCTCGCCGAAGGTCTTTTCCGCCACGCCGAGGGACTTGCCCTCCTCAATTTCAAAGGAGACGCCGTCCACGGCATAGACATCCTCATGGAAACGGGTGACGTATTTGGTTTTGAGGTCGCGGACCTCCAGTATGACTTTTCCCATAGCAGCCTCCTTAATCCCGCAGGGTGGGGTTGAACACCTGATCCAGCCCCGTGTTCATCAGGTTCAGGGATGAGATGAACGTGATGGTCAGGATCACGGGGAAATAGGCCCACCAGGAACCGTTGGTATGCGCCGAATAGAGCATGGCCCAGTTCATCATCAGGCCCAGCGTCGGGGTCGCGGCGGAGATGAGCGGCTTGTCTTCAGCGCCTGTGCGGCGGCATTGGGTACGTACCCCATCTCTTCGGCAGCCTTCCGGACACGTGTGATCGTGCTGCGGCTGACGTCCTCCGCCCCGTTAAGCGCTTTGCTGACCGTCGAAACAGAGACGCCGCAGCGCTCCGCAATCTGCTTGATTGTGGCCGTGAGAGCTCCTTTCCCCGTGTTCAGAAAGGGAAAAACAGAATGGCGAAAATTTTCGTAAAATGTTCGAAAAGTTTCGAAAAATGCAATTTACATCGTTTTTCGTAAATATATTATGCCTAAAAAGCACATTTGCAAATTGCGTATACCGCCGTATTTGCAGGCTGCTTTTTTGATAGATTGCACAGTTTTTTCTTGTGTTTTCCTCTTTCTTACAGACATGGAAAAAACAGGAGCGCCGCCCATGTGTGGACGACGCTCCATAGAGTATATGCAGGATTCGTTTTTCTTATTCGATTTTTACCGCTTCGGTCTCCACCCAGGCCGGACTGAAACCACAATTCAAAGCGATCTTCTGCGAGCGGATGTTCGCGGCCGCGGTTCCGTAGAAGGGAACATCACCCGTTTCGATGATTTTGTTCTTGAGCAAGGTCACAAGATAAGTGCCGATTCCTCTTGCGCGGTATTCCGGCAAAACATCGATTCCGATCTGCTGCCAGTGCGGGGCATCTTCCGAGCAGCCCGCCATTCCCATGATGGTATCTCCGTCGACGGCAATGAGCGCAATCCGGTCAGGCCGTGCAGGACAGGGCTCCGGCCAGGCGATCGCGTTGGGGAAGCGAGCGTCTCCGTAAAAGGGAGCGATCTCGTCATCAAACAACCATTTCACCCGGCAGCATTCCTCCGCCCTGACATCGCGGCAGGGCAGAAACATGTGGTGGGTCGGCGCCATCCGATAACCATACCGCTTCAGCTCTTCATTCAATACGGTAAGATTGTCAAATTCAAAGAGCGTGTGTCCCGCCGCATCCCGGCTCCACTCGTGCAGAAACGCATGCAGGCATTCATCTGCCATCATGACCGTGTTCCCGCCGAGGGTCACCATCTCCAGAAAGGGTTTTCCGGGGCTGTAGTTTCTTCTTCCCTCGTTCAGAGCCGAGACGGTAACGATGTTTTCCTTTGCCCGGAGATCATATGGCGTACAGTTGAAATCAAGAGATAACTGCCGCAGGAGCTTCTCATAATAGAGCATAAACATAATCCCTTCTCCTGTCCTGCGATCCGCCAGAGGTCTCTCGCGGTACGCTTCTCCGAATCCCGAAAACGTTGTCCGGATTCACATTTTCCGCATGATGCGGTATTGACTTAATTACATAAAGCAAATAAACAAACAAGCCGCAAAATTTTCGTCTACGGCTTGTTTTGCGCGGTTTTGACGGAAGATAGCGCCGAATAGTGCAGCGAGAAAAAGGCAGTGTTTGCAAGGCTTTCCGCCGTCAAAAGCCCGTAAAGCCGCGGCATTTCTCGGGTCACGGGATTTCCAGAAATCGGGGGAAATCTAAGACGTATCTAAGATCCTGCCTTAGAAATCGCTTAGATCGCCCCTGATTTTTCTCTGTTTTTCACCCGTTCTGTCGGTACAGATTTTCCGGACGGGTATGTCCGAACGCTCATGAGAGCGTGAGACTTATACTTACCACTCGATCCCGAAGTACTGAAGTGAGGCCTTGAAGCCGATAGATTCAACCGGAGCTATTAACATTGCTCCTGTTCTGAGATCCAGCTAAATCGGCATTGAGATGGACAGGATCTGCCCCTGGTAAAATCCTTGGTCTGTCCCTGCTCCACGATTTCCTCCAAAAAAGCCGGATAAACAAGCAGGCGTCTCAGCCCACTCTCTTATCCGGCTTCTCATTTCCCATGAATGATATGCTCTTTGAGATGTCCGCAACTTAACAGATGGGGGGGGACGTCAAGCAACGGAAGCCCTGTATCAACTCATTCGCTCGACTTTCGGTTCCATTCCTGCGGTTTCTTCTGATTTTATTCGGGTTTAGAGAAAAAACTATCTTTCATGCATTGTCAGAAAAGTAATCCGAATCTACTCGCTTTATCTTATATGTTTTCTGCGTTGTTACGCCAAGTTCATATTCTATCATCAGTTCTGCCAGCTTCTGTCCATCGACCAGGATAATATGTTGGGCCTCCGCAAACTGTCTTGCACCGGGTGAAAACTTTGCGGTCGTAATGAATAACCCCTTTTCTACTTTGGGTGGACCCATCATAGCACCGGCAAATTTCTGTATTTCGGGCTTGGTGATCGTTGTATCTGGCTTCCACCGCTTGGCTTGAATATAAATCAAATTAAATCCAAGTTTATCTTCATGAATAATGCCATCGATGCCACCATCGTTGCTGGATTTTGTCACAAACCCGTCACCATATCCCATTGCACGCATGAGATCAACCACTAAGGATTCAAAGAAGTCAGAAGACTGATTCATGATTTCTGTCAGTAAATCATCTGCCAAGGCATCATTGATTGACTTATAGACACGCTCAAACGTCTCTTGTGGGGTTTCTTCTGATGCTGTTAGTGGACTACTTGCTACCTGACTTTCAGGTGACAATTCTGACGGGCCCTTTTTGAAATCCTTAAAAGCAGGATACTTCTCCATCAAATATGAATCTGTAATGTCAACACCGCTGGCAAGGAGTTTTTTACCTTCAGAAGTGATACTTACAAATGCACGTTTTGGACTCTCAATCAGCCCGGCCTTTTTCAAATATGTCTTTGCCCAGCCGACACGGTTTGCAAAAACGGACTGTGTGCCACTTGGGAGTTGTTCGGCTAAACTTTCATCACTTAATTGCAATTGCTCTGCAATAGCATCTTTAACTTTGCTTATATTGTGGGGCATTCCATCCTGAATCGCAGCTAGAAACGGTGAATACAGTTCGTTATACTTTGGCAGACTCATGATTTATCTCCTTATTCCCGTATTAAATAGTACAATCAAAAGTTAGTATCTATTATCAAGCTGGTTTATGGCCGCTGCACTATTGTGCGTATTGACGCCATTCACTGCTCAAGATCTCAGACGATAAGTTCGATTTCTGTTTCCGCCGGAAGTGATAACAATATTTTCTTTGATA
>Ga0247611_10009854_pt1 | contig 11370 bp, 9 predicted proteins | sample 177DNAGHGhighgp2_FD_192422 | JGI IMG/M metagenome (GOLD analysis project Ga0247611, IMG submission 192422) | Sheep rumen microbial communities from Palmerston North, Manawatu-Wanganui, New Zealand - 1770 DNA GHGhigh gp2 | ecosystem: Host-associated > Mammals > Digestive system > Stomach > Rumen ... | reverse complement strand
GCTATCTGGACGACACTTAGGTTGGAGGTTCGCAACAGAAAGGAGGCTTCCATCATGAGGAACTGGTTGATGTAGTCCACAACAGTCCGCCCCGTTACCTGACGCACTACACGCGAGAGATAGACCGGTGAGACGTGCAGGGCGTCGGCATAGAAACCGATGTCATGATGCTCAGCAAAATGGAGGGGCAGCAGCCGGATGAAGCCAATGAAAATCTCCTCGACGCGCTGAGACACCGAACGCTGGGGAATGGCATGTTCTTGCGCATTCTGCAGGTCGAGCAGGAAGACGGCATAAAGCATCTGCAGGATTTTCTCCTTGTAGATATGGTCAGAATGCAGATAGTCACGGATTTCCAGCATCTTATCCGCCAGTCGCAGGGCATCGTCGTGCTTCAGCGCCACCTTGGGCTGATGTCCGCGTTGTAAACAACCTAAAGAGAAATTCAATAAGGCTTAGATAAAATTCTTGGTTTTCAGAATTTCTTTGTAATTTTGTCCCCGAAATGACAACAATTGCAATAGGACTACTAATTCCCCTTTTGGGCACTATGCTCGGGGCGGCATTCGTCTTTCTGATGAAGGACGAGATGTCGCCCCGTCTGCAAAAGTCGCTCCTGGGTTTCGCCTCTGGTGTAATGGTGGCGGCGTCCGTATGGTCGCTGCTCATCCCTGCGATGGAGATGGAGGAAGCCAAGGGTGCCTGGTCGGTATTTCCGGCTGCTGTGGGATTCTTGTTGGGTATCGCTTTCCTGTTAGCACTCGACGAACTGACTCCCCACTTGCACATCGGCACAGAAACCCCAGAGGGTCCACGTTCACACCTCTCGCGTACGGCTATGCTGGCACTTGCCGTCACCATCCACAACCTGCCAGAGGGAATGGCAGTGGGCGTGGTATTTGCCGGAGCCGAAGAGGGCGCAGCAGGACTCTCATTGGCCAGCGCATTGGCTGTATCCATCGGTATCGCTATTCAAAACGTACCAGAGGGAGCCATCATCTCTATGCCCATGCGGGCAGCAGGCAATAGCAAATGGCGCTCGTTCGTCATTGGCAGTTTGAGCGGAGCCGTGGAGCCATTAGGCGGACTGGCAGTAGTGCTGCTGGCTTCGCTAATGACACCAGTGCTGCCCTATACGCTCGCATTTGCAGCAGGCGCCATGTTCTACGTTGTGATAGAAGAGCTCATTCCTGAGGCTTCAGAGGGCGAACACAGCAATCTGAGTACGATAGGTTTTGCCATCGGCTTTGTGTTGATGATGGTGCTCGATGTAGTCATGGGATAGATAGTTAAGTCATTAAGTCAATAACCCGCCCTTATTCGACGATAAGGGCGGGTTATTATATATGAGAGGTCGGAATGTCTACTTCTTCTCTTCCTCTGCTACAGGCTGGTCAGCCTTGGCAGGAGCCTTCTTGGCTGCGGCCTTCTTTGCAGGAGCTTTCTTGGTCGCCGGTTTCTTAGCAGAAGCTTTCTTCTCTTCAACTGCAGGTTCATACTTCTCGAGACGGGCCTTCAGACGGGTAATCTCAGCGTCCTTCATCTCAATCTCGTCACCCTGATTGCGGATGGTAGTGAGCAGGGCGTTCAGTTCGTCGTTCTCAATCTCCTGAGGATAGAGGGCGTTGACTCTGTTGATGAAGTCACCCAATATGTTCATGTAGTTGGTGAAGGCATCGAACGGGCCGCTGTAGATGCCACGATCCAGACCTACGTTAGAGGGCTTGGTGGTCATGAAGCGGAAGTTGTTGGAAGCCTGCAGGTAGTCCCAGTCCTGATTGATGCGGGGATCGTCAGCAATGCGCAGGCGGTCGGCCACAGAGTAGAGTTTGTTGAAAGCCTCACGCTGCATGGCGTTACCCAGCCAGCATGAGCAGTCGCGCTCTTCGTCAACCCACGACAAGGTATCGGGCACATCCAGATTGCCCACACTCTTCACCTTCATGCAGATTTCAGTAGGTGTTGAGAACGTGATACCTTTCTCCTTGGCACAAGCAGGCAGAGCCTTCAGGAAGTCAAGGATGTTGCTGGACAGCGGCTGGGCGATACCCAAAGCAGACAGCTCCATGAAGATGTTGATGATCTGCTCCTCTTCTGGCAAGCGAGCAATGCGGTCTATATAAGCATCGGCAAACAGGGGATAACCTGCCCAGTCGCTATTGTTGAAGCGCAGCGAGATATCGTCTGACAATTCTACATCGCGCAACAACAGCTTCAGGTTGGGTGCGATGTTACAGTTGTAGACATAGTGGGGCGACTTCCAGCCGAGGACGTGCTTGGCACCCTCGGTCAGCATACCCTTGAAGCCCATGGCAGCAATCTGTCCGCCGATGTCGTCAGAATAGATGAGCGATGAGTTGCGGGCTACAGTAGGCTTCTTGCCGAAGTACTCCTCCATCTTGGCACACTGCTTCTTGACGTCGAGGGCAAATGTCTCCTCGTTGGCCAATGAAGACAAACCGTGAGAGTAAGGCTCAGCCAGGAACTCTACGCAACCGGTCTGGTTGAGTTCCTGCAACTTCTCAAGCACCTGAGGAGCGTGCATCTCAAGCTGCTCAATACCTGTGCCAGAGAGTGAGAAGGCTACTTTGAAATACTGGCCATTCTCGCGAATCATGTCGCCGATAGCGTTCAGGGCAGGCATGTACGAGCGATTGGCAATGTCGGTGATGCTACGCTCATTCTCGTAGTCATCATAGTAATAATGGTCGGTACCGATATCGAAGAAACGGTAGCGCTTCAGATGGATAATCTGATGTATCTCGAAATATAAACAAATTGTTTTCATTGTCTTTTACTTTTTTACCTTTTAACTATTTTACCTTTTATTGTTCCCAGCCGAGGGTACGCTTGTAGAGTGTGGCAATCCAGGCACCGACTTTCTCCCAAGTAATCTGGTCAACCTCGTTCTTACCCTCTTCCTTGAGATACTTGAAGAGCGACTCGTTGGCGCAGATGCTGTAGATGGCGTCGGCCAGTGCATGAATGTCCCAGTAGTCAACCTTGATACAGTTGTTCAGAATCTCGGCGCAGCCTGACTGCTTGGAAATGATAGACGGCGTGCCGCACTGCATAGCCTCCAACGGCGAGATGCCGAAAGGCTCAGAGACAGAAGGCATCACGTAGACATCAGAATCCTTGAGGCACTCGTAAACCTGCTTTCCGCGCATGAACCCAGGGAAGTGGAACCGGTCGGCAATGCCACGCTCGGCAGCCAGTTGAATCATGGCATCCATCATGTCACCGGAACCTGCCATGCAGAAGCGCACATGCTTGGTGCGGCGGATGACCATGTTGGCAGCCTCGACGAAGTACTCAGGCCCTTTCTGCATGGTGATACGTCCGAGGAAGGTCACCACCTTGTCCTTACCCGTATGATCCGGACGCGGAATGGCCTGATACTCTTCGGGCAACGGATATACTGCATTGTGAACAGTGAAGCACTTGCGCGGATCCTGATGATACTGGTTGATAACCGTCTGGCGGGTCAACTCTGATACGCACATGATGCAGTCGGCATTGTCCATACCATTCTTCTCGATGCTGTAGACGGTGGGGTTCACCTTGCCGCGCGAACGGTCGAAGTCGGTAGCATGGACATGGATGCACAAGGGCTTGCCGCTGACCTGCTTGGCATGGATGCCGGCAGGATAGGTCAGCCAGTCGTGGGCGTGGATGATGTCGTAGTCGAAGGTACGAGCCACCACACCAGCGATAATCGAGTAGTTGTTGATTTCCTCGTGCAGGTTGCCAGGATAGCCTCCTGCAAACTCCATGGCGCCCAAATCGTTGACGTGCATGTAGTTGAAGTCAGCATAGAGGTGATCGCGCAGGCGGAAATAGAGGTCGGGATCCATGATGTTCCCTACCCGCTCGCGCACATAGTCAGCCGACACGTCGCGCCAGGCAATGGGCACAGCATTCATGGCTACGATGTTGCAGGCCGAACGGTCTTCGTCGCCAAAGGGATGAGGCAGACAGAGCGTGATGTCCATGTCGCCCTGGGCGTGCAGGCCCTGAGAGATACCATAGTTAGCGGTGGCCAGTCCACCGAATACGTGAGGAGGATACTCCCATCCAAACATTAGTACTTTCATATAGCGTCCTCCTTATTTATTTTTGATAAGTGTACTTCTCCAGCAACTTCAGCGTACGCAGGATTTCAGCCACATTCATGGCGAAAGCCATAGCACCACGTCCGTGGAACGGCGGATTGCCGTCGAACAGTTCGCTGATAGTTCCCAGAGCATGATAGTTAATCTCGTCTTCGTAGCCCACCATCTGACGCTCGATGAACGACAGGCGGGTACGCTTGTAGAGCTTCAGACAAGCCTCCATGTAGAATCCGCCCAGCCAAGGCCAAGCAGTGCCCTGATGGTAAGCATAGTCGCGCTGCGTCTGCGGGCCGACATACATAGGATTGTAGCCGCCGCTCTTAGGCGACAGCGAGCGCAGTCCCTTTGGAGTCAGCAACTCGCGGGTACAGATGTCGAGCACGCTCTTCTTCTGGTCTTGCGACAGCGGCGAGTAGTCGAGTGCCACAGCGAAGATCATGTTCGGGCGTACGCTCCAGTCCATCATGTTGCCATCAACATAGTCCAGCAGATAGCCGTACTCATTCATGAAGGTGTCAACGAACGACTGCTTGCAGACCTCAGCACGCTTCTCTAACTTCTCTGCCAGTTTCTTGTCGCCGAACTCGGCCTCCAAGGCAGCACAAAACTTCAGGGCGTTGTACCACAGGGCATTGAACTCAACGATGTAGCCAGAGCGTGGAACAACAGGGCGTCCGTTAGCAGTCGAGTTCATCCACGTGATGGCCTTATCGCGACCATTAGCGTAGAGCAGGCCGTTGTCGTCGAGACGCATATTGGAGTTGCCACCCTCGATAACATATTTCACGATGTCCTTGACCAGCTTGCCATAACGTTTGTATCCCTTCTCGACACCGGCGTCCTTGGCGTACTGCTGGATAGCCCAGACAGCCCATAGAGGAACGTCGGGATGCTCAATCTCGTACATCTTCACGCTGAGAGGCTTGTCTTCCATAAACTCACGGAGACCCTTCTCGGCAGTCTTCATCACGTGTTCGAAGTAGTCCTGCTCACCAATGGCCAGCGTCAGACCAGGCAGTGCGATAAACGTATCGCGGGCACGGGCCTTGAACCAAGGATAACCAGCCAACAGATAACGGTCGTCACTGTCGTCAAGATGTTCCGGCGAACTGCCACTACGGCGATCGCGGAAGTGGAACTGATGAGCTGCAGCCACCAGACAGTGATAGAAGTTGTCGCGCGGCTGGCGAATGTCAATCTCTTTCTGGAACAGCGTCTTCAGCGTAGAGCTCTTAATCTCCTTCGTCGAAGCAGCGAAGATGATGCTCTCGCCCTTCTTGATGCTGACTTCGAAGTAGCCGGGTACGTAGAGGTCTTCGTTAGAAGCGTAGCCACGCTCCTGCTCCTTGGGATACTCAATGCCACGATACCAGTCGGGCTGGAAGACGAACTCGTTCTTCTTGTTGAACTGCATGTAGAGGTCAGGATAGCCAGCATACATACACGTCTTGATACCATTGTCCACCTCGTGGTACTCACGCGAGGCTGTGGCGTTCTCGTGTGTAAACTGGCGCACTGAACGGAATGCCAGGAAAGGACGGAAACGCAACGTCGTTGCCGAATGGGCATCCTCCAGCGTATAGCGAATCAGGATGCGGTCCTCATAGGTTTGGAAGATGGTCTCCCTTTTTAACACTACGCCACCAACGCGATAGAGCGTGGTGGGCACTACGTCGCAAGTGAACTCACGGATGTACTTGTGACCATTAGGGCTGAAGTTGTTGCCCTGATACTTGTGGAGTCCGAGATTGAACTCTGCACCGTGCTGAATAACCGTGCAGTCGAACGACGACAACAACACATGGTTCTCGTCATCGAGTTCTGGCACGGGAACAACGAGCAAACCGTGATACTTACGTGTGTTACAATCTACCAGTGTAGACGCACTGTAGGCACCAGAACGGTTAGTCCGAAGCAATTCACGACGGAGGGATTCCTCCAAGTTGGTCATTACAGCTTTTTCTAATCGTAAATAACTCATAGTTCCTTAATAGGGTATTTATTTTGTTTTAGGATTCGTAAAAATCTCCCTCAAAAGTACACAATTTCATTGTGACTGCAAAATAAAAAAGGCACTTTTTTTCAAAAACGCCTTTTTTTTCAGTTATTTCACATTTTCTTAGTCCGGAATGAGGAAATTTATGACTTCTTGTTCCACACTAATGCGATATGAGCCGACAGGTGTACCTATGAGTCGTCCGTCAACACCAACCAGTGCGTGTTTGGCCTCAACGACCTCCACCTCGCGGGTGCGATAGGGATGTACGCTACGGTGGTTCAGGAAGCGTCCCGTCAGCAGGAGCCATAGGCCGGCAAAGACCTGGACAATCTCGGCATGGTAGACCAGCGAGACGTCGAGCATACCGTTATAAGGCACTGCACTGGGTGTCTGTCCATAACCCGGACCAGACCCCACGCACATAGTCATAATCTTACGCTCTACAGTATCGTAGTTAATCTTGACTTTCACCTTGTACTCCATGCGGTGGAATATCATGAGGAACAGGGAGGCAATAAATGAGAGCGTACGCGAGCCCAACAGCGAGTGTGCCTGCCGGCGAAGGTTCATGACGTCGGCAATGAGACCCACATTGACACAGTTGAGAAAATAGCGATGACACTGTTCCTCCTGCTTGTTCTGGTAACGGATACAGCCCAAGTCTATCTTGCGTACACGATGCTTGATAAGCCAATCGACGGTCTGCTCCAAATTGCCTTCCTTGAAGTCCCAATAGCGGGCAAAATCATTCATCACGCCATTGGGTATGACACCCAAGGCAATCTCGTCGCGAACCTGCTTTTCTTCCTTCATCAGGCAATTGGCAGCATCGTTCAGAGCCGAGTCGCCACCCACTACAATGATGGTCTTGTAACCATTATGGATAAGCATGGTTACAAGTCGCTCAACGCTGTCCGTAGACTCGCTCTGCACGAAATCGTACTGAACCTGACGTTCGTCCAGCGCCTTCTGGATTCGCTCCCGTTGCTTGTTGCTATGTCCTTTGGGACAGTACAGAATGCCCCATCTATTTTGTTCAGAATTCATAGTCCAGAGTTTTGAGTTATCTGTATAATTGCTTTTACTTTTTCGTCCATAGGCTGCAAGGCATCTATCCAATGAATGGCGAATCCACGGCGCTCCATACCTCGGAACCAAGTCATCTGCCGTTTGGCAAACTGGTGGATGGCTATTTCCAGACGTTGGAACATCTCGTCGTAGGTGACCTGACCTGTCACGTACTCCGTTACGAACTTGTACTCCAATCCGTAGTATATCAAGTCTTCTGCAGGAATACCCTCGTCCAGCAGGCCCCGCACTTCATCAACCATTCCCCCTTCCAATCGGGCTTTCAGCCTGTTGGTGATTTTCTGTCTTCTCGTCTCTCGATCGATGTTGACGCCAATGATGACGGAGTTGACCGGGGGCAGTTCACGACGTGGCACCGGATGATGCAGGTTATAGGTTTCAATCTCAATGGCACGGATGGCTCGCTGACACGAGTCCACATCCGTCTTATTGTGCATGTTGGAGCCGTTCTGTCGCTTCAGTTCCACCAGCATCCGCGTCAGTTCGTCCAGCGTCTTGTCTTCCAAACTTTTCCGGAGTTCAGGATTCTGCGGAACGGGGGACAGTTTGTAGCCTTTCAGCACAGCTTCAATGTACAGTCCTGTGCCACCACACAAAATAGGAGTCTTCCCTCTACCTATTATATTATGATAGGCGTCGAAGAAGTCCTGCTGATATTGGAACAGGTTATACTTGGTGCCTGGCTCTGCAATGTCGATCAGATGGTAGGGAACATCTCCGTAGTCTTCAAGGTCCTTACCCGTCCCAATATCCATCCGACGATATACCTGTCGCGAGTCGGCAGAGATAATCTCCCCGCCAACCTCTCTTGCCAACGAGGCAGCCAAAGGGGTCTTTCCGCTGGCAGTGGGGCCAAGTATGGTAATCATCCGTTCCGACATATGCTGACAAGCAAGACTAAATATCGGCTATATCACGTCTTCTTTTCTCAGGTAATACTTCATGCTCTCACGGGCATTCAGTTTGTATTTCAGGTCGTGGAAATTGTCTATCACCCAGCGTCCGTCCTCATACACCATATCGATTCGGGCCGGCGTGTACGAGTCTGCACTGTAGGCCACAAAATTGACAGATGCCGTCATAACGGAATCCATTGACAATCGGCTTACCTCAAAGTCGTCAAAGGTTACAATGCCTGGTTCACGAGTCATTGTCCAGTGCTCTATCTCGAAAAACAAGGTGGCAGTCTCTTCCTCTTTACAACGCACTTGCATAAGCATCTTGTTCCACGACTTCGAACAGTAGGCCTTGTCAAACAGGTCGCCCATCGGGGCACCACCCGTACTCATAGTGTTATATCGGACCATGCTGAATATACTTCTCGCACGCTCCAACACAATGCCTTTTTCAATCATCTGCTGCATCTCACTGTTCTGGGTGCTGACCGATTGCACACTATTTTGAACCAAGACCGTGCCGGCATAGTCCCTTGCTACCTCGTCCTTGTTCTTCTGGCAGCTCATCAGCACAACAGGTATGACAAACAGCCACCAATTGACCTTAAAAAACAACAAACTTTTCAATGGTTATGATATAAACTATAAATTCTGGTTGCAAAGATAAACAAAAAAAGCCGTCCGACAAAATCGGACGGCAATTTTTTTATTCGTTGAAATGATTATTTCAGCTCAGCGAGGTACTTGATGGTGCGAACCATCTGAGAAGTATAAGAGTTCTCATTGTCGTACCAAGCAACAACCTGAACCAGAGAGTTGCCGTCGCCAATCTTAGAAACCATAGTCTGGTTAGCGTCGAACAGAGAACCGAACTTCATACCGATGATGTCTGAAGAAACCAGCTTCTCCTCAGTGTAGCCGAAGCTCTCGTTGGTAGCAGCCTTCATAGCAGCGTTGATACCCTCGACAGTAACCTCACCCTTTACAACAGCGTGCAGGATGGTGGTAGAACCTGTAGGAGTCGGAACGCGCTGTGCAGCACCGATCAGCTTGCCGTTCAGCTCGGGGATAACCAGACCGATAGCCTTAGCAGCACCAGTTGAGTTAGGAACGATGTTCTGAGCACCGGCACGAGCGCGCTGAACATCACCCTTGCGCTGAGGACCGTCCAGAATCATCTGGTCGCCAGTGTAAGCGTGTACGGTGGTCATGATACCGCTCTGGATAGGAGCGAAGTCGTTCAGAGCCTTGGTCATAGGAGCCAGACAGTTAGTGGTGCAAGAAGCTGCAGAAATAACGGTGTCGGCGGGAGTCAGGGTCTTGTGGTTTACATTGTAAACGATGGTGGGCAGGTCGTTGCCGGCAGGAGCAGAGATAACAACCTTCTTGGCACCAGCTGTCAGGTGAGCAGAAGCCTTCTCCTTAGAGGTATAGAAACCTGTGCACTCCAGAACAACGTCTACATCCAGCTTGCCCCAAGGCAGCTCAGCAGCGTTAGGAATAGCATAGATAGTGATCTTCTTACCATCAACTACGATGTAGTCCTCACCAGCCTCAACAGTGTGCTTGTTCTCACCGAACTTGCCACAGAAACCACCCTGAGCGGTATCATACTTCAGCAGATGAGCGAGCATCTTAGGACTTGTCAAGTCGTTGATAGCTACAACTTCATAACCTTCAGCCTCGAACATCTGACGGAAAGCGAGGCGACCGATACGGCCAAAACCGTTAATTGCTACTTTTGTCATTTTTACTTAATTATTTAATGGGTTATACCTATATAATGTCAATTTTTCGCGTCGATTTGACACTTTTTCTTGATTTCGGATGCAAAGTTACAAAAAAATTCCTATATTTGCACTTGATTTCATTCTTAATTAAGATTAAAGATTGAATATAAAACAATAAAAATGAGATAAATCAAGGGTAAGGGCCTGAGATTGCTAAACGCAGATTGCAAATTAAACACTTATACGTTAAACATTAAAAATTAAACATTATGGGTTTTATCAGTGAATTTAAGGAGTTTGCCATGAAGGGCAACGTAATGGACATGGCAGTCGGTGTCATCATCGGCGGTGCTTTCGGTAAGATTGTATCAAGTCTGGTTGACGACATCCTGATGCCCTGTGTAGGTATGATTACAGGTAATGTAGACTTTACCTCTCTGGTTTTCCAGGTTGGCGAGGGCGAAGGGGCTGCCGTTCTGAAGTACGGACAGTTCATCCAGAACGTCGTAGACTTCCTCATCGTAGCCTTCTGTATCTTCCTCATGCTCAAGGCCATCAACAAGTTGAACCGCAAGAAGGAAGAGCCCGCAGAGCCCGCTGCACCTGCCGGACCTACTCAGGAGGAACTGTTGGCTGAGATTCGTGACCTGCTGAAGACGAAGTAAGTCAAGAAATACACATTATATTATATTAAGGTGGCCACAAATGATGGTCACCTTATATTTTTTCCGTACCTTTGCCGGCAGTTATGGAAAAGACATTAGATTTTAAACCCAAATTCTTTGCGGCCATTCGCAATTACGACCGCAAAACATTCATGGCCGACCTCATGGCCGGCGTCATTGTAGGCATTGTAGCACTTCCGTTGGCCATTGCCTTCGGTATTGCCAGCGGTGTAAGCCCTGAGAAGGGTATCATCACCGCCATCGTAGCAGGACTCATGATTTCACTTTTCGGAGGTTCGAAAGTACAGATCGGAGGACCTACGGGAGCCTTTATCGTCATTGTCTACGGCATCATACAGCAGTACGGTATGCAAGGACTGACCGTTGCCACACTGATGGCTGGTGTGTTTCTCATCTTGTTAGGCGTACTCCGTCTGGGAACCATCATCAAGTACATCCCCTACCCCATTGTAGTGGGCTTTACATCAGGTATCGCCGTGACCATCTTCACCACACAAATCAAGGACTTGTTAGGCCTGACGATGGATACAGTTCCCAGCGACTTCGTGGAGAAGTGGATTGCCTATGTTGCACATATCGGCACCATTGACGCATGGTCGGCAACTGTAGGAATACTCAGTGTGGCACTCATTGCCTCCTGGCCCATGCTGGCACGCCTGTTCCACCTGTCACCACTGAAGGCTCTCCCCGGCTCGCTGGTAGCAATCATCCTCATGACTATCGGCGCACTACTACTCAAACAGTATGCCGGTGTGACCACCATCGAAACCATTGGCGACCGCTTCAGCATCAACTCCACCCTGCCTGATGCCGTGGTGCCTGAACTCACGTGGGAAACAATTAAAGGCTTGGTTA
>Ga0247611_10009853_pt1 | contig 11370 bp, 7 predicted proteins | sample 177DNAGHGhighgp2_FD_192422 | JGI IMG/M metagenome (GOLD analysis project Ga0247611, IMG submission 192422) | Sheep rumen microbial communities from Palmerston North, Manawatu-Wanganui, New Zealand - 1770 DNA GHGhigh gp2 | ecosystem: Host-associated > Mammals > Digestive system > Stomach > Rumen ... | reverse complement strand
AACAAAAATAGAAATTAAAGTCGTATATAAATTTATCCTGCCACACGTTTATTTATATACAAACATAAAAACAAAAATCAATTAATTTAAAATATATTGAGTTAATAAAATATTTTTAAAATATATGCGATTTAATATATATCTTTAAAAATTAATTTAATGTATATCTTTAAAAATATATATAATATATATCTTTAAAATATATATGAATTAATATATCTTTAAAAATATAATTTAATGAGTATTTTTAAAATATATATGATTTAATAATATATCTTAAAAACGATTAATTTAATAAAATATCTTTAAAAATATAATTTAATATATCTTTAAAATATATATGATTTAATATATCTTTAAAAATATAATTTAATGAGTATCTTTAAAAATATATGTAATTTAATAATTTTTAGCATATATCTTTAAAATATATATGATTTAATTTAATTTTTAGCATATATCTTTAAAATATATATGATTTAATTTAATTTTTAATAAAATATTTTTAAAATATATGATTTAATTTAATTTTTAATAAAATACAATTGATTTAATTTTTAATAAAATATTTAAAAACAAAATTAGAAAATAAAATGTATATAATTAATGACATCACCAACCAAGATTAACCATATACGAAGATAAATAAAAAAAATCATTTAAATTAAACTTTTATAATTTATAATTATATATTATTCCATTTAATAGGCTTTCTATGATATTGTTGTAAATAATGATTACATAACATGAAACAACCCAAACCTTTAAAACTTTTACCAGTTGGTATATTATCACGAATTTTAACATTTGTATTTACAATAATTTTTTCATCTGGTTTCTTTTTATTTAAATTATCTTCTTTAATATCTAAAATTTTATTTATAAATGTTTCATTATCACCCCAAGCAAACCAAATATTATTTCCTAAATCTTTAATAAATTTTAATACATATTCCCAAAACATATCAACACATGTTGGAACAACTTTAACACCTGAAAATAAATGAATAATTGGCATAAATACGCCTTGAGATGCTAATTTTTGAAATGTTGGATCTGAAATTTTTATATTTTTCTGATATTCTTTTGTTAATTCATCTTCAATTTTTTCAATTGCTTTATTATTTTGAACATCAGAAATATCAGATGAAAAAGCTAAACCTTTAGATTTATTATCGGCTGTTTGATTTAAAATAATAACTCTAACATCATAAGGAGAACAAAATTTAAATGGATTAAATAAATCTTGAATCATTGGTCTAACATTTTTATTATCTGTATAGTATCTAATAACATAATTTTTAAATGAATTCATAAATTCTTGTTCTTTATGTTGGTCAAAGAATTTAAGCCAATCGGGATGAATTTTATTAAATTCAATTTCATAAAGATGTGTAATATTCGTATTTGTAGTCATTTAAAAATGAATAAAAAATACATTTGAGAAAGTTATAATAAAATATATATTTTAATTAAATTTTATTTATTTATTTAAAATAATTAATAACTTTGTCAATAAATTTTTCTTCTTCAAATGTTTCACCTTCGACTTTAAAATCACTAACTTTTTTAACACTTTCTACATCTGAAATATTAAATAAATCATCAACATATTTATTTGAATTATCTTTTTTACATGAGAAAGCAAAAGGTATTAAATATTTTTCATCACATCCATTTATAATATCATTTGTACAAATACTCATATTTGTTGTTAAATTTGTATTAATTGGTATTAATAATTCGAATTTTAAAGAATTAACGATTAATGTTTCATAAATATTAAGTGTGATTAATGGATTTATTGAATATCCATTTTTATCACATGTCATATATTCTATTGATGAAAACAAAGCATTATTTTTCGATTCATATAAATTATCTAATATTTTATTTTTTATTATATAATTATATAATTCTTTAACAATATCATTAACAATATATTTATTTGTAATACCAGAATAAGTAATTGTAAATTCATTTGTAGATGATATTATATTTGAAGTAAGTTCAAAACGTTCTTTTTTATATTTTTCAATCATTAATTTTGAATAAATATTATTAATTTCATTATCTGTTAATACATCTACAGAATCACCAATTGCTTGTTCAATTTCATATCTTTTTTGTGAAATACTTATATTTTTAAATGTTTCTCCTGTTTTCATTTCATTTAATGTTTTATCTAATTGACCATTTTTTAAAACATCAATGCCTGTAGTTTTTAATTTGAATACTGATAAATTAGGAATAATGGGATATTCATTACCTTTAGTAAATTGTGTGATATCAGTACAATTATAAATTTTATCTGTAAAATATCCAGTATTATTATAAATACATTTTCTAATTTTTTTTGCTTGGTCATCATCTGATAACATATTCATAACTGAATCTTTTTTATTTAAATCTTCAGGATTACCAGTTAAAATAATTTTATAATCTTTCCAAACTTCTTTACTTAAATTTTCTAATTCACTAGCTTTAACATAATCATATACTTTATTTTCAACTTCTTCAAATATTCCACCTTTTTCACCATCTTTTTTAACTAAAATAAATGCTCTTTTATCAAAATACATATTATTTTTATTATATAAACCTATATCGCAATATGTTAAACCACCATAATTTTTAATATGTGTTAATTGTGATTGTATTTTAGTTTTGTTGGTTTCAGTTTTATTTTTATTATCATTTTCATTAATATCTGCTTCAATTAAATTATTTGTATCTGTTGATAAATTATTATTATAATTTGTATCTTTTTCACCTCCGCAATTAGCAAAACAAATATTAGCAACTGCTATAATTGCTTCAGTTAATTCAATATCTTTATTATATTTTGGCCATGTTATGGGAATTTTCATAAATTCAGTTGAGCCAGCAGCATTATTCATTTTTTTAGCCATAAAAGGCAACATTTTAATATGATGACATTCAATTTTATCTAAAACTTGTCTTCCATATTTAAAGAAATTACCCCAACTTCTAATATTTTCATTGCTAACAAATGGTTTTACTAATTCAGAATAATAATTAAATGTATCATTATTTTTTCCATATTGTGGGTTAAATTCACAATTTCTAAAAACTGTTTTTGATATACCATATTTTGGCCAAAAGTAATTAGAATAATATTTTGTTAAATTTAATAAACATTTAGCAGTTTCACAATCTTCACTTATTAATCCATCATCGCCAATTTGTAAATATTCTTTAATATTATCATCTGTAATTGAAAATGATGTGCTATTATTTAATCCCCAGTCTTCATTATTTGTTGGATATAATAATGGTATAAATTCTGAAAACATCATACAACCTTTATAAGATTCAACTGTCAAATATTGTTTAATATCTGTAATCATATTACTAGCTTCTACAGAACCTGCTGTAATATTAGCAATAATAATACCAAATAAATAACGAGCTTTATAAACTTCAGCAGCTTCAGAAACTACTTTAAGTTGCTCATTAGCATTATGTAATAATTTTCTGATAATATTTAAAATATCGGATGCTTGTTTATCTTTACGTATATAATCTTTAGTAATTTTGGATACATCATCAATTCTTTCTGTTAATTCTTTTATTCTTTCTTGTAATGATTTAAGTTGAATTTCATCATTTTCTGATTCTTTATTGCTATTTCTTTCTGCTATTTTCCATTCTTTTAACTTATCAAGAATTTCTAAAGCTTTATCAATAATCAAATCTTGATATAAATTAAAAATTTGTGATTTTAATAATTTTGAATTTGAATTATCACATTTAATATATTCTAATGATTTTAAATATAAAATTTTTGTATTTTCTAATGAATTAGAATTTTTAATCATTTGAGCAATATTTTTAAGTTGTGGTACTTCTCTATCACAATAATCAACAACTTGATTTAATTTAGCTTGTGATGATTGTGTTGATGATAATATTGATGAAATAAATGAACCCATTTAATAATTATAATAAATAATTAATAATTTATAAAAATAATAATATTAATGATGATTTTAATATAATTTATAATAATTAATGATTTATAAAAATATATTCATAACTTATAGGTTTAATGACTTTTAATGATTTTAATATAATTAATAATTTTGATAAATTTAATATAATTAATAATTTTGATAAATTTAATATAATTAATAATTTATAAAAATATATTCATAACTTATAATGTTAATATAATTTTAATAAATTTATGATAAATTTAATTTATTTCAATATAATTAATAAATTTAACGATTTTTAATAAATTTATAATCAAAAAAATAAACTTAATAATTTTAATTATTCTTATTTTGCTTATTTTTAATATTAGCAATATATTTGTTAATTAATTGTTTTGTTTGTATTATAATTTCACATTTCATAACGATATTTTCAATTTGGTTATATGTTAATGTTGATTTATCAATAGTATCAAAACCTATTATATTTTGATATTCATCGAATTTTCTTTTAATATCTTCAATTGTATTTGTTTGAATTACAATTCTAGCATTATCATTTGCTTTAAGTTGCGTTTGAAGGTTATTGATTATTTTTGATTGTGTATTAACCTTTTTCTTAAGTTTTTGATGTTGAACATTAAAAGAAGAATTTTTAAGTTTAACAGAACTAACTTTATTATAATCAATATTTAATACTAATTCATTAGATTCTTCAATATATTGAATAACTGTATCTTTTAATGAACCATGTTTTAAAATATGAATATCCTGTATTAATTCTGTATTTTCTATAATTTCATCGACAGTTTGAACATTTTTAGCATTAAATTGATTCGTTGCTCTAAATAATCTATTATTATGATAAATTACACCATCGACATATTCAAAATATTTTGAATGTTCTTTAATAAATAATTTAAGAATATATTTAATATTTGATATATGTTTAACATAGAATTTAGGAATATAAACATGATATGATAATCCAGCATGAGAACCTGATTTATTATTTTGAGTTAAAGCATAATCATCATAACCTAAATGAAGTTTAAATTCTTTATTTAAGAAATCAATAAAATCTTGAATAAATTCATTAATTAATGTTGGTTTATCATTATCAACGCCATCAATATCAACAAATAATTTTATTGGGTCATTATAAAGAATTTCATAAACTTTGCCATTATGTTTAATAATATCTAAATATACATCAATATCATTAACTGTTTTTTCACTTTCTTTTGTACGTTCTCTATAATCAGTTTCGAAATTAATATATGTAATTTTTGTCATAACTAATTTAAAATTTTATTAAAAAAATCATCTGGGAAGAAATATTAATTTATAATATAAATTAATTAAGTTATTTTAATATTTTGATTTTAGTTTTGATTTATTTAATAATATATTTTAATTTTAGTTTTGATTTATTTAAAAATATAATTTTATCTTTAATTTATTTAATAATATTTTAATTTTAATTTTAATAATATATTTTAATTTTGATTTATTTATTAATATTTCGATATTGATTTCAATTAATTAAATTATTTTAAAAATATAATTTGATTTATTTATTATTTCAAACTATTCAAACATTTATTTAAGAATTTAATAATATCATTTTTATGTTTCATAAATTCATGATTAGTAATATTTTCAGTAGTATTTTCAACAATTTTAATAACTTCTTTTAAAATATATTTTACATCAACATTCATAAATTCATATGTGTAAATATCAAATCCAACATTTTTTAAAGTTCCTACTTTACTAGAATCTACTTCATTTTTATTTTCAACAATTTCATCTGTAATATTAAAAGTAAATAATGTGTATGAACCATAAATATTTAAATCAACTGGTTTAACTTTAAATTTTCCTGTATATTCTGAACCAATATCAAGAGCACCAATATCGATATTTTGGTCAAATGGTATTTCTTTTAATTCTTTTTGGCATACCAATTGATTTGATTTAAATCTAAATCTTACATTTGATTCATAAGGAACAGAAACATTAATAATAAATAATGTATCTTCTTCTAAATTTTGATTTATTGGAATACATCTTATATATTCATCAAAACCAATATTTAGAGGTTCAATAATTTTGGCAGCATTTCTAATATTGTTTGATTTTCCTGAAAATGGTGCTTTCTGACAAATATATGTATTACCAGGTTCAGCAAATAATGCTTTCATTGGTAATTTATACTGATTTTTAAAAATTTGATTTCTAGCATAAAATACAGTATTTAATAAATCATTGTTGCTTAAATCAAATGAAATATCAAAATGTGTTTTAATTCTTGTATTTGTTTTAGTAGAATATTCAATATCTTCTAATTTTTCTTTACCTAAAACTTTAAGAATATCAGGTACTATTTTTGAAACAGTTGAACTTATTTTTACAGAATCCATTTAAATTTAATTAAAAAAATAAACCTAAAATTAAATATTTTCAAATTCATCACTTTCATTATTTTCTTTAAATTCATCACTTTCATCACTTTCATCACTTTCATTTTTATCAAATTCACTTTCATCATTTTCAGATATTTCATTCTCATCACTTTCATTTTCATCAATTTCAGTTTTATTTTTAATCATCATAAAAGGTTTATGAGTGATTGATATTACAGGATTAATAATATTTATTAATTGTAAGAATAAAATATTATCTATTAAATTATTTAAATCAGTATTTGGTATTTCATTATTTATATATTCTGATAATATACAAATCATAGCTATTTCAGAATCTTTATTTAGCATTCTTAATAAATTTGAAACATTTAAATTTGTTTCAATGAATTTAATAAAATCAGTAAATGATGTATTTAAATCATCTTTAGAATATGATGAATTTATAAATGTATTATAGTAGTATGAATTTTCAATTAAATATTTATAATCGGTTTTTGGATTTATTTCACTAAAATATCTAAACATTAAATCGTCAATACCTAATGAAAATTTATCACAAATAAAATATTTACACATTTTATTAATTATAACATTATAATCTTCATAATAATTTCGTTTATATAAAAAGTGTTGAAATTGTGGAGCATATATAATGTTAATATTATAATCTTTAATAGATTTGTCAATTTGAATTGTTTTACAATTTGGAATATATAATATTTTTAAATTTTTAGGTATGCTAAAATCTAAAATTTCAATATTTGGTAAAATTAAATATTCAAGATTTTTAAATTTGTCATCTGATAATGTATGATATCTAACAATTGGATTGTCAAGGTATAATATTTTAAGTGTATTAAAATGAGAACAATGTTGTTTTATTTCACCGTCCCATGAAATATATAAATCTGTTATATTTAATTTATTACAAATACCAGCAAATATATCGAAATCGTCATAATTATGTTTAGATTTTTTAGTTATTTTATGATATTCGATTTTTAATACATTTTCATTATAAGAAATATAATAATTTTTATATGTTAATATAAAATGTTTATTAAGATTATTAATAAAATCTACATTAAACCAGCATCCACTTTCAATATTAATAAATAAATAATCATTATCAACTAAATTATATAATTTAATTCTTTCTTTAGTTTCTCTTATATAATTATCAATATTTACATCTGATTTAAATGAATTACGATGTATTATAATATGATGATATTTGTTAAAATAAATCGAATGATAAGGACCACGAGTTTTTACATAATTAGTATATTCATATTTATATATTTGTTTATAATAATATTTAGCATATTTAATTAAATCATATTTATCTTCATCATCACAATTAATATATTTTAATAAGTTTAGCATATTTATTTATGATATGCTTAAAAAAATAATCTTAAATTTTTAAAAATTATAAATTTAATCAATTAATATTTGTTTATAAATTTGTATATTCGTTTATTACATTATTATATTTATAAATTTATATTATTATATTTATAAATTTAAATTAATATATTTATCATTATATTTATAAATTTATATTATTATATCATTATATTTATAAATTTATATTTATTATTATATTTATAAATTTATATTATTATATTATTATATCATTATATTTATAAATTTAAATTTATTATTATATTTATAAATTTATATTATTATATCATTATATTTATATTATTATATCATTATATTTATATTATTATATCATTATATTTATAAATTTATATTATTATATTATTATATCATTATATTTATAAATTTATATCATTATTATATTTATAAATTTATATTTATTATTATCATTATATCATTATATTTATAAATTTATATTTATTATTATCATTATATCATTATATTTATAAATTTATACTATTACATTAATATATCAACATATTTATAAATTAATATATTAAAATTAGGATGAATATCTAAAATATTATTTTTCATTTGAATTTGTGTATAATTTGGAGCATATAAACATATATTTGTATTATTTAAATATTCAATATCAAATTTATTGTCTATTTTTATAATTTTAGCATTTGGAGTATAAATAAATTTTATATTATTAATATTTAAACTATTTAATATATAAATATTTGGTAATCTAATTTCGGTAGCATTTGAAAATATTAAATATTTTAAATTAGGATATGAATTATAAATTTTATAATCATAAATATAATCACAATCTGAATAAATTGTTTCAGCATTTTTAAATTTATAAGGAATAACAGGTATAGTTGTTTTAATTTTATATAATTTATCTTTATTATTTTTAAATGATATACTTGAAATTTTAAATTTTTCATCGATTGCTTTAATTAAATTTACAGATTTTCCAATATATACCATTCTTTTACCATGATTATATTTTATAAATTGTATATTATTATTTTTATATATCATATCATAACCATTATAACTACAATATTTATATTTTATTTCAAATTCATCTGTTAAATTTTCAACAAATTTATCATAATCTATAATTTCTGCAAATGTACATAAATTTGAATTAAACACATCATTTTTAATTATTACTTTTGCTACTGATTCATCAATATTTTTTAAATATTTATTATTTATACAATATATATTTTCATAATAAGTCATTATATTTATTTGAAGAAATTTTAAAAAAATAAGTCCGAAATATAAATAAATTATTATTTTGAAATCATAATTTAATATTATTATTTTAATAATATGTTTAATATTTTTATATCTTAATATATTTTGAAACAATATTTTTATATTCATCATTTAATTTATTAAAATCAAAATATTTATCTATAACATCATGCGTTGTTTGAATTTGTATATAATTTGGAGCATATAAACAAATATTATTAAAGCATTCATTAATTATTATTTCTTTTTTAAGCGATTTAATAATACTTTCATTTATTTTTATTAATTTTACATTTGGAGCATAAATAAATTTTAAATTCGTATCTACAAAATTTAAAATATCTGGTAATATAATTTCAGTAATATTCGGAAGTATTAAATATTTTAAATTAGGATACGAATTATAAATTTTATAATCATAAATATAATCACAATCTGAATAAATTGTTTCAACATTTTTAAATTGACAAGGAATATCAGGTATCGACAATTTATATTTATGTGGTGTATTTTTATTTTTAAATGATATACTTGTAATTGTAAATTTCATATTAATTGCTTTAAATAAGTCTAAAGATTTTTTTATTTGTATTTTTTGTATATATGAAGATTTAGTTATAATAATATCGATATGATTATTTTTATATTTTATAGTATAATCACAATTACTTATATAATTTTTACTATATATTTCAAATTCATTATTTAAACTTTCAACAAATTTATAAGAATTTTTAATATTTATAATATAATATTCATTTGGATTAAATTCGTCATAACGATATTCAGGTATCATTTCTAATGTTGAATAATCATTATATTTTAAATATTTTTTATTTATATAATATGTATAATTATCTATACTCATTAAATATGTATTTGATTAATGAATCTTAAAAAAATAATTCTGAATTTTATATTTTTAATAACTTTATTTAATTATGGTTTATATAATTTTATGATAAATTTTTAATAACTTTATTTAATTACAGTTTATATAATTTTACGATAAATTTTTAATAACTTTATTTAATTACAGTTTATATAATTTTACGATAAATTTTTAATGTTTTAATAATCACTATTTTTATAATAATTTTATTATATATCATCAGTTAAATAATTAGCATAAACATCAATAGTACTAAAACCTTTATTAGATATAGGCATGGTTTTATTTTTTAGAAATTCTTGAATATCAGTAATATTATGTTTTAACATGAATAATAAAATTGTGTTCATTAATTCACATTCTAAAGATGTTTTACCTTTAATAATTCCCATACAATCGATACCAAATAAACAACAATTTTCATCATAAATTTCTTTTGAAATATCTTTATTATTTAAAATTATAAAATCATCTCTTCCTCTTAATGCTGCTAATGGTATAAATGAATATTTTCTTTCTTTTAATTTAATATCTTTGTTGTTCTTATCATTCCTTACGGAGGTCATACCGACGCTCTTATTTTTATTTTCAATGAAATATTTATCAACAATATCATCAAATTTAAAATCTATTTTTGTATTACTAACTGTTAAAATTGTAAATGGTGAATTTGAAAATTTAACAAATATATTTGTATCATAAATCATATCTTTATAAACTGTATAATCAGTTCTGGCAAAATTTTTTAATCCTTTATCTTCTTGAGTTTCTGAATATGTCCTTAATGTTTCTTGTTTTAATTCTTTATTTATATCATTATCCCAATATTTTTTATTTCTTGTATTTAAATGAAATTTTAAATATTCTTGAGCATATTTAATTAATGATTCTTTTGTTTTATTTGTTGTATATACATAACATAAACCAGTTGGATAAGTTGAACCATTTAAATCAATTAAATCTTTTTTTGAAAGATTTTTCCAAGCAACAGTCATCATATGTTCATAAATATGTAAAGCATTATACATATAACCCATTTCTTTAAAAGGTTTTGATAATCCAATATATAAACCATAATCTGTTAAAAGTGGGTCGATATATTCGAGATGACGAAATATAATTTTCTTATCAGAATCAGGAACAAAATAATTATGTTCAGAAATTGTAAAATTTGGAATATCAGGAAATTTTATTTCAATTGGTAATTCAATTAATTCTGATGATTGCTCATTGTTAGAATCTAATGAATAAGTAATTTTAATAAAATTAAATGGGTCAATATTATACATTTTAAAAACTCTTGCTATAAATTTTAATTCATTACTTTCATATTTCATATTTATAATTGTATTTTTAATTGTTTCAATTCTTTTATTTATTAATGTCATTAAATTTTTACATTCTTCATTATGATATTGAA
>Ga0247611_10009852_pt1 | contig 11371 bp, 18 predicted proteins | sample 177DNAGHGhighgp2_FD_192422 | JGI IMG/M metagenome (GOLD analysis project Ga0247611, IMG submission 192422) | Sheep rumen microbial communities from Palmerston North, Manawatu-Wanganui, New Zealand - 1770 DNA GHGhigh gp2 | ecosystem: Host-associated > Mammals > Digestive system > Stomach > Rumen... | reverse complement strand
CCATTCATTATAAATTTCACAAATGATGTCTCCATCATCATACTTAAGCATTGGGTGCTTCAAATAAATGTAGTGACAATAGCCTGGTCTATTGTCTTCTACAAATTCCAAATTTAGTTCCTTGCAGATTTTCAAAAGATGTTCTTTAGAAATCATTGAAAGTCCTTACTCATATCAGCAAGTTTTCCACTGACTTCTTCTACCTTAGAACGCTGTTGAAGAAAAGTTAAATGTGAAACACAATCATCAATTTTTCTTTTTATTTTTTTAACTCGCCTTCTAAACAAGAACATAAAATAAGAATATTCTTTGCGCTGCCAATCATAGCAAGTTATTCTTTTATCTGATTGGTCAAATTTTATGTCTCCTGCGAACTTTAAACTTATAATGTACTGAACACCATCCCTAGTGATAACATCTTTATCTTTAAAAGTTCCGGCAGTAAATCTACCATACTGGATTAATGGATTTTCAAATACAATTTTCCAATCACAAGAATACCAACCATCTTTTTCACGAATGATTTTAAATCCATTATCATTTAAGCATTTTTCAACTTCTTTAAAAACAAGCATTATTCAAAGTCCTTTTTGAGGTCATATTTACGCTGGATTACATCTAAATGTTTAGACAACAGACCTTCATATCCAGCACGGCAATTCTTGCTTTCCAATTTCAATTCCTTAATCTTAGCTTTGTCAGTTTCAGTAGCAAGAAGTTCTTTAATTTCCTTCATTCTGTCCTTGTAGACTTTACCATTCTTCTTTGTATCATCTACAGCAATCTTAAGGTCTTTATCCATATCCAGTTCACGAAGGAGTTCTTTTTCATATTCATCAAGTTTTTCCTTGAAAATGTCAAGATTGAATACACCATTGAATTCATTAACTTGTTCACCCCAGACTGCACCGAGTGGCAAACGAACATTTGCAGTAGATACAATGCCAGCCATAGAATTTGCAAGATTACTCCTGTCAATATTTGGAAGTTCACACTGCAATACAAGGCGAGGCTTCGGAAGTGCTTGAAAATCGTTCCAATAACCTCCAGAACCAAAGTACAACATTGGTTTATTCAAAATGCTATTCAATGGAATACCAAGTCCTTGTGAAAGAGTTTGTAACTGTGTCATAACAGTCTGTGGCACTACACCAGGAGAATATTTTATTTGTTCTTCGTTTACAACTTTAAGTTGGAAAATAACATTTCTAAAACAGTCCTGAGTGAACTTCTTGCTGAACCCAGGAAAATCACGCAAGTCCAAATTGATGAAGATAGCTGGTTCAGTACCACTATTCAGATGCTGCATAATGTTATTTTTCATTTCATCTGGCTTCGGAATAGTGTGACAGTTAAGACGGTCACACATATTATAGAGTTCTGTGTAACCAGCCATATATTCATCAATCGCTTCAGGATTTTCCAAATCAGAAATCTGGAAAGTAGAATTGGAATTGAAACGAAACTTATCGTATTTTGTATAGAGCATTGTTGTTTTCCTTTTTAGTTTATTTGTTATTCTTCGCCGTAAGTATAAATGTATTGTCCTTTCAAGTTCTTGGACAAATCAATGAACTTCAATCCAACAATTCGTACAGGCATAGACTGTGGCTCCTTACAAGCAACCTTGGCATAGTGCTTCCACTTAATTCCATTGTCATAATCGTTTTCAATCCACTGGATAGTTTCGCAACCAAATCGGCGAACCGAAATCAAGAAATCAAGTTTGACATTAGCAAATGCTACAACAGCAAAAGCCAAGATTAAAAGAATTAGTTTTTTCATTTTTTCTCCTTTTTAAGTAAAATCTTTTTCCATAGTTTTAATTTGATTTTGTACAAGAACTTCTTTGACAGCTTTAACCATTTTTATAACTTGTTCACGGGCTTGGTCAAAATCGTAATAAGCATCATTACCCCAAAAATAAACACCGTTTTCATTCTTATCACAGTGTGTCGCAACTCTAATGCACTTGTCATAATCCCAGTAGCTTTCAATTAGAAAACCAGCTGCACCAGGATACTTAGCATAGAAATCAGTGCGACCTTCCATATCTTCTTTACATTCACTGAAGTCTAGACTAAATTCTTCAACGAGTTTCAAAAAATTTTCTTTTACATTATCCATAATCTTATTCCACAGGCTGTTTAAGTTTAATTTGTTTGATAACTCTTATAGACTGTGCTATATAAGTTCTGCCATCTAAACATTTAACTGTAATTGGACTATTCTTACCTGAATAATATCGGCCTTCACAAGTTTCGCCATCTGGTTCTATATGAATAACATAAGCAGTTCTTTGTCTTTCTTCTGCTGACTCTCGGTTCCATTTAAACATATAACTGCAGCCTATAATTTCCAAAACATATAAAAGACCAATTACAATGAAAACATATCTTTCTTTGAAACCGCTGGATTCCATTTCGGCACCTACAAACAAATTAAATAGAGTGCCAAGCATTCCAACCATCAAAAAGATACAAAGTATTTCTTCCCAAAGTTCCATTAGAAGTCTTCCTGAATACTATTGAGATTTTTCCACAACAAATACTGCTTATAGTTTTTTGAAAATTCAATTAGATAGTTTTTGAAATTTTCCAAATACTTATAATTGAATCTTATACCACACATACCCCAATCAGGATTGTCTTCTTTTTTGAATGTAAACTTCCAACATTCTACATTACCATCAGTAAATGTTTTAATAATACCCAAAACTTCGTTTTTATATGTTGGGAGTTTCATACTATGAAATACCTGGAACCTGTATGTTTCTTTGAAATCAGTATAGTCTTTTCGTTCTACTGTATAACCCAAGTCCCGAGCAGTCTTTTCAAGAGCATCAATAAACTCAGTTTCACTTATTCTATTAAACATCAATCATTATCCTTTTTGCTCAGCCAATCCTTGATAATCATTTCGTGGTGGAAAGCAAGCTTCGGCAAATCGTTAATGTTGAACCAGCGATGTTCTGCAGCATCATCATCAGCTTTGGCTTTATCCATCATCTTCTTAGGCACACGAACAGCAAAGGCTGTATCTACAATCTTCATTCGTGGGTCAAAGTTGTGACCATAAGTTTTAATTTGTACAAACTTTTCCGGTTCCAACACAAGCGAAGTTTCTTCACGCAGTTCTCGGGCAGCACCATATTGAAGGTCTTCATCTGTCTTTTCAAAGAAACCACCAGGCAAAGCCCAGAAATTTTGATACGGAGGCTTTTTGCGACGGATTAAAAGAATCTGGTCACCATTGTATGCAACAGTATCAGTAGTTACAGATGGTTCACCCCAACCATTCTTTTCCTTTGCGACAGCATATTCCTGGAGAAACTTCGCTTCTTCTTTGTCATAATCAAAACCATTCTGATTGTAGAGCTTTTGTTCCTTGATGTAACGGAAGGTCTGGTGAGTAATGTATTGGTTTACATCTTCATAGTGACAATCGGGATTACGGCTCAAAATATCTCTGACAGTAGAAGCACTAACCGGTCGGGTAATATCAAATGTGGTAAATTCAACTTGTACATCAAACTTAGGCATAGTATGAACCACACCACCAGCATTGAAGCCCTGTTCAAATCCCATTCTGCGGAAAACCAAAAATTTGAAGCGCTTCAAAAGCAAATCCCAGTTCACCCATTTGGCATCACACAGAGACTTCCATTCGTCTTCACCAACACACAAAGTAATGCTGTTTTCATCACCATAGAACTGTTCACACAAAAACGCATAAGTTCGTTTGTCTTGTATCATAAGTTCGGGACAATTTTTAGTAAACTTCGCATTGAGTAAGTTTCGTACCATTTCAAATCGGTCTGTCACATCAGCCTTGTAAGCCTTTTCATCTGTGTTCGCAACAGTAATAACCAAACGGTCATCAGTCTTCAAAATTTTCTGAATGGACTTGATAATGCTCAAATGAGCTTCAGTAATAGGGTCAAAACTTCCACCGTAAATATAAATCATTGTTGGTTTCCTTTATTTTGGTTGTTAAACTGCGTGTTCAAATAAGTAATAATTTCCTTTTCTGAACCATTTGCCATAGCTTCCCCGCTTTCGTTGAAAACATAGCAGGTATTAGGGTCTGGTAAAATAGTTGTTCCATATCGTTCTATTCGCAAGATACTGTTCGGGAACGGGAAGCTTGTTTTAAATCCAACCAATTTACCATCTTTCATAATAGGGCCATACTGGTCAAGAACTTGTTTGACTTCGTTTTGAATTTCTTGTTTAGTTTTTTTCTTAAAAGGCCACATATTAACCCCTTTATTATTGTTGTTATTTGAAATATAATAAAAAACGAGTGCTTTGTCAATCCACACTCGTTTAATTAAGGTAAATTTTAGTTTACATTTCTTTGTAAATTTTTATTTACCAATGTTGGCTCCACACCAAACACCCATTATAAAGCCACAAATCATCCACAACATTATTCAAAATCCGAAAGAAAAGAATCCTTTGTAATCTTTTTCTTTTTGGAAGTCAAATAAATGTTATATTCCTTGATACGCTTCAAAATGTTTTCGGTCTTGACGATTTTCAGAATCTTATAGTCTTTGTTGTCAGGAGTGATTTCGTACACACCAGACTTTTCCACAATTTTAAATTCTGGATAAGAATGATGTTCCCAATAATTTGACTTGTGGTTCCAGCCATTGTTGCTTAGAATAAGTTTACCCTTTTGGTAAAACTCAGTATTCGGCACATCAGTTGGTACTGGTTTCCCATTGGAAGTTGTAGTTTGTTCTACTTCCTGTTCTTCTGTTGAAGAATTTTCCGAGTAGAAATTCTTAATCATCTGAAAGATGTTTTTTAAGCTAATCATTGTTGGTTCTCCTTATAAAAAGTCTAATTCAATTTTTAATTTTTTTACTGTTGAATCAATAAATTTGTTATAAAGGTCATCTGTGACCTTTTTTACTCCGAGCACTTCTTTTATATAAACAGGGTCACAGCATTTTTGAATTTCCTGTTTACACTGATAGAATTGTTCAGCTAGTTTCATTTCGCCAGTTTCTGTTGCTTCAATTTGTTTCCATTGAAAATAATTGAACAGATACCTAGCACGGCCATCAGGACTTAATTCAGCATAAATGTCTGGATTAAATTCATATTCTTTTTGCATTTCTTTAAAGAACTTTTCATCCATACTAATTTACCCATTCAATCGTATTACAAGAATCGTGAAGTAATTCCACCTTCTTCAAAACCATATAACTTAGCTTATTTAACTTTTCTTTGTCAATTTCACCATTGTTATATTGTTCTGAATATCCTTCAAGTTCTTTTTCCAATTTTTTTATATCTTCTCGGTCACAGTCTGTGCAAGCAATAAGATAACGAATTTTGTTAAAAACTGAAGTATATGAATCTTCACCAATTGCCATTAAACCAAACCTTCGTGATAGTGGTCAATACAATTCTGAACAACAGGTCCCAAAGAACGATAAAACATCTTAGTGTCTGTCACCCAATGGAACTTAATCACTTCAGGAACAGAAACGCCTTGCTGATTTTCAAAATAACTATTGCACTTAAGTTTAGTTAAATCTACATCAGCTTCAATCAAAAACACGTGCAAATCCTTCGTTTTAAGATATTGGAATAAACCGCAATCGTGGATTTTTTCGTCTGTCACAACAAAACCAGTTTCTTCTTTAAGCTCTCTCAATGCTGTTTCCAAATGAGTTTCAGTTCCTTCAACATGTCCCTTTGGAATATCACAATTACCAAACTTATAGCTTCTTCCGTATGCTTGACAAGCGAGAATTTGTGTAGGGTCCTGTTTGTTCAAAATTACAAAACCACAAGAAATTTCCTTTGCCATAAAAAGCTCCTTTAAATCTATTTTATTTTAATATAGAAATTAAATGTTTACTTGTCAATAAATTGCTGTCTGTTTTGTTGTAAAAATATCTTTACAAAAGGGTGGCAGTATTACACCACCACCCTTCCGTTCATTCCAACAACAAATTAGACAGGAACTTTCGCACTATCAGGTGCCGGAATATAAATGTCCTTCAACCAGACATTCTTGAACTTCGGCAGAATGGCGAGAATTTCTTCAACAGTCATATCATCAATGCTCTTATAGTTGTACTGGCTACGAACATAATTAATATGCCCTTCATCGTGACACATACACTTTCCAAGAGAATCGCTCAATTTTACTGCCGGTTTACCATTGGCTTCAATGACCTTCATCACCATAGACAACGGTGCCTTTTTAGTGCCGCAAACAGTAGCACCAAGGTAAGTACCAATGCCAAAGGCAATCTTAATGCGTCCATTAAAGTGTCTTGCAATCGCAAGTGCCTTGTCAATATCCAACGAGTCAGACCAACAAGCAACCTTCGTAGTTGGGTCAATACCCAACTTTAAATAGTGAGCAATCAACATTTCACCCCAGCGAATTGGGTCACCGCTATCATGTCTGCAACCATCAAACAACTTTGCAAACTGAAGAGTGAAATCTTCCAAGAATGCCTTGAAACCATAGTTGTCCGAAAGTGCAATACCCAAACGGCCATCATAAACATCTGCCCAATCACGGAGCTTCTGCTTTTGAGCTTCACGAATGGTCAAGCCATTCAAGCCCTGGTAAGTTGCATCAAGTTCGTGAGCGAAGGTACCAATAGCCTTGCAATTATGCTTAATTGCAAGATACACATTACTTGTTCCAACAAAGGAAGGACACATAGCAAGCATACGGCCGACCATATAATCTTCCCATTCACTAGAAACAGTACGGCGAACAGAGAAATCACTGATGGTGAACTTAATTCCTTCACGAGTTGCAGCATTCACCTTGGTAATTTCACGGTCAAGGTTTGCCTTTGCCTTTTCCCAATCAAGTTTTTCATCTGCCATCCAAAGTGCCTGAACAATATGAAGCACATAAATTTCCCAAGGAGAAACTTCTTTCTGATAACCTTCTGCTTCAATGAACAGCGTGGTCTTCTTCGGGTCAGTGTAACACTTAATTGTGCGGCGCTTCAACTGAAAGTCCTGAAGGTATTCCACATAATCATCGTAGAAATAATCTTCACGGCGGAAGAAATCCAATTCCCATTCCTGGAAACGAAGAGTACAGAGCCAGTCAAGTTCCTCATTAATTCGGTCAACCAACGGTGCCAAATTAACACCCTTCGTGCGGCACTTAAATTCCCACTTTGCCTTGTCATTAGAACGCTTCAGAGTATAGAACTGCTGCTGCGTGAACTTGTACAAATCAGTTTCAGTGAGAAAATTTATAATGTGCTTGTGGTGGTAAAAGTCAGCACCATCGTGGTGCTTAACACCCTTCGGCTGTTCAGGTTCCTGTACTGGAGTCTTCTTAACAATCTTCTTATTCTTTTTTGTATTTGCCATAATTTAGTTCCTTTTTAAAATTGTTAAACTAAAAATTATTAAATATTATTGATTTTGTCAATATATGTTCTTGTAAATTTTTCTATACAAAATCTTTCAAAGCATTTCTAACTTGTTTGAATGAGTCCATACACTTGCCACGATATGAATTAAACTTAGTCTGAATTTCGTCAATTTTGTCTTGAAGTTTCTGTTGCTCTTCTCGCAACTTAAATATTTTACTCTTCTCAGAATATTCATAATCAAGCTGTGTTTTGACTTGTTCAGAGTTAGACCATTCTAAACCTTCTTGAATAAGTTCATATGCAATATTAAGCAAATCATCAATGCCTTTTGCTAAACCCTTTACAGATTTAAATCGTTTTGAAATTCGCTGAACTTCAAGAATCATATCCTTAGAACCCCACATTGGAACAGTATTATTTTTATAACGAGCCCAAACTACTGTGTTAAAAAACTGTTCGTAATTAGAAAGTATTCTTATTGAGGGTGTGTTAAGTTCAACATCGTACCCATCATAATATTCAGTGCTTGTAATACGAATTTCAAGGTTACCAATTAGTTTTTGCTTGGTTGAAGCATTGGTAAACCCCAACTCCTGTGCAAAGTGCTGTTGGCTGAAATCCAATTTGAATTTATAATTTTCTATTTTGTTAGACCAATAATCATCAATATGGCTTGTCCACAAAACATCTTTATCTCTGAACTTGTGTCCAGTAAGAAACTTGATAGCATCAGTTACTTTATCGTCATTGAATGAGTGTTTTTTTGAACCGTAAGATATTTTCTCTTGACTTGTTAAATCTAGTAACATTTTAAAAATCCTTTAATGCAGCTTTTTTACGTCTGATTGACAATCGTTCCTTTGATTTTTTAAGATTAAGTGCCTTTTCCATATTCTTAATTTCATTTTTAAGGTCACTAATTTTCTTGTTGTTTTCGTCTACTTTGTTTTTGTAAGCTTTAAACTCTTCATAGTCAGCCATAGTCAATGGATTTTTAAGCCATTCAACATATTCACTGATTATGTTGTAACAATCTTCAAGTTTATTTTCAAAACTTTTTGTGACTGTCTTTGTATTTTTCATACACCTATAAGAACCACTTTTGATACCCCACCATTCACCATAATTTAAGTTTGTGGTAAAACTACCAGTCTTTTTTTCACGGTTGTACCAGTCTTCAAAAATTTTGTACTTAGTTGCCACATCATTTACAATTGGAACTTCTGTACTAACAGCATATTCACCATAATAAATTGCTATACTAATCTCAGCATTACCATCAGTAAACCCAAGATCTTTGAAAGGCTTTAGGTCTTTAAATTTGACAATATATGCCGAACTACTGTATCTTTCTCTGAAGATAAGTGGACTTCCTTTGAAAGTAGCCGTTTTAAGATATTCTTTGATAGATTTTTTGTCAATAGCTTTTTTATCAGTAGTCATTAGAAGTCCTTCAACATTTCCATTTTACGCTTGAACATTTTTTCTTGTTTTTGTCTAGTTTCAGAAATCTTTAGATGACATTCATTAAACAGTTCCTGATACTTTTTGCTTTCTTCGGACAACTTTTGTATTTCGTCATTCAAACAATTTACATCTCCAAAAGTGATTTTCAGTTCTTCCAAATCACCTCTTATTTTTGTTTTAATTTCTTCAATGTTTCTAATTACACCTTCAATGCCGTCCTTAATATCAAGTTTGCGATTTTTCTGATTAATGTAACCGTTGTTAAGTTTAATACCACTAATAAATTCACTGAAAGTATACATTGAAGCAACTGAGCTCATATTCAACTGATAGTACTTAATGGCAGCAAATACTATGTTGTTCATAATGCTGTTAAATCCATAGTTGAATGTAATTTTGTACAAGTTATTTCTCTCTCGGTTAATCAGCGGACTTTCGCCTTCATATTCATAACACAATGAAATAAAAATGAACTGCCCACAGTCACCTGATACACCGAACCGAGCATCATAGAAGCGCAAATCCTTAATTTCAGATAGACAATCATACATCTTCAAAGCATTATCCAGTACTTTATTAGAATTGTGCATTCTGTTCTTTTGTTCATCAAGTCTTTCCACAACCAAATCTTTGTTAGTAGCCATATTAATCCTCTAAAGCTGAAAGCATTTTGGTTAAATACTTTTCTGTTTTTTCATTATAGTCAGACAATTTCACTCTAGCAGTTGCTATTTCATCTTCCAATTCCAACTTTTTCGCAACAATTTCTTCAATCTTCAACAGTTTAAGATTATTCAAAATAGTTGTACATCGTTCAATGAACTTATCAGCAATCATTTTAAAATACATTGCAACTTTTTCAGCATCTTCTTTCGTGGCAATTTTCTTAACTTTTCTTCCACCTTGAACTGTTTTCAAAGAATGGAAGTAATTTTCATATTTAACACCGTGAATACGGGAAATATTAATAAAATCCTCAACTGTTTCTAAATTGAACTTAGGCTTAAATTGTGTGATTGTCACAGTATAAGTTTTTTGTGGATAGTTCCTTTGTAAAGATACAGCACAGAAATTTAATGACAAAAAAGTATTGAAATCTGAAAATTGCTTTCGGTCCAAATCAATAAGTCTAGGTTCACGATGAACGAAGTCTTCAGGACCAATCACAAAATCAAAGTAATTGGTACTGTTGCTATTGAATGACTTGAAAGCAATTTCCAGCAATTTATCTGCCATTAAATACCACACATTTTAACGAAGTCATCTTCGGAAATAAGATTAATTCCCATTTTGCGGGCCTTTTCAGCCTTGCTAGATTTAGAATTTGGGTCAGCCATAACAAGGTAATCAAGTCCAGCCTTAACGCCTTCAAATACCACACCACCATTGTTTTCAACAAGTTCCCAAAGTTTCTTACGCGGCATACTAGCAGCACCAGTAAAGCAGAACGACTTTCCACCCAGAGAACCAGCAACCACCTTCTTAACAGCGGCAGCCTTGATGGTCACAAATTGAAGCGTTTTTTCCATATCACTCTTCAAAGCATTCAAACCTTCGTGAAGCTTTTTGGAAATGGTAGAACCAACACCATCACACACGAAGCGCTGTGAAGAATCGGAAGTGAAAAAATCTTCAAATTTCTTAATGGAATAAGTTTGAATGATGTTCTGAATGACCTTTTCACCAACACCTTCAATGTTGTAACCAGCGATGAACTTAGCCAAAGTCATTTCCTTGTGAGTGTCAATCTGCTTTTGCATTTTTTCAGCAGAACGCTTTCCAAATCGGTCAAGGGAAGCGATTTTCTTCAAATCCAACGAATAGAGGGAAGAAATAGAATCAATAATACCGTTTTCAATCAAGGTATTAATGGTTTTGTTACCAAATTCCTTAATTTCGTGAACATTAGTCCACTTGTTAATTCGGCCGGCAAATTTGCTCGGACAGTAATCATTGGAACACTGACATTTGCAGTGGTTGTCAGAGAGATTAAATTCAGAACCACACACAGGGCAAACTAAGGGAATGTTCCAATTGTGAGCAGCGGCAAGAGTGGAAATTTTAGACATTTGTTACCTCATTGTTGTTTTTGTTTTCTAAGTACAATATAGTAAATCCACCGACTATTGTCAATGGATTTTTTGTAAAATTATGTAAATTTATGTAAATTTTTATTTACAAAAATCCCTTTCCATACAATCCAATCTTTCCTTTTTCTTTAGAAGTTTATCCCTCAATTCGTAATCGTGTGAACATTCAATGCAGCACCATCCATCAAGACCTTCCATACCACCGGCATCCCAAGTATGAAATTCCTTCCCGCAGAATGGACAAGTGAAAGTCTTAGTTTGGTCATAATCAGGACAATTAGGCCACCAATTTCTGTGCCATTCATCATAGCCTTTACAAAAAGCCAAACCCCAATTATAATCAGGTTTTTTAATCTTATGAGTTTTCATATATTCACGGCACTTAGCAACAACTTCTTCTTTATTCGCTGAAGTAGCAATTACAGGACCATCGTGT
>Ga0247611_10009851_pt1 | contig 11372 bp, 25 predicted proteins | sample 177DNAGHGhighgp2_FD_192422 | JGI IMG/M metagenome (GOLD analysis project Ga0247611, IMG submission 192422) | Sheep rumen microbial communities from Palmerston North, Manawatu-Wanganui, New Zealand - 1770 DNA GHGhigh gp2 | ecosystem: Host-associated > Mammals > Digestive system > Stomach > Rumen... | reverse complement strand
TGTCACCGAAACAGGCACGGAAAGAGTTTCACAGATGCGAGAACATTATCTACAAGCACATCCCCGGATGATCTCCGGGGATTTTTTATTTTGCCTATTGACATAAAGCGGTCTTTTTTATTCCCCCAAAGCTACCGGAAATATGCCTGTTTGCGACCTCGCAGACAGGCTTTTTGTTTGCCATAATTCAAGCAAAGGAGGGCGGTTGAATGAACAGACTGATTGCACGGTTGATCGATTGCGGAATGACCCGTGATGTTGCCCTGTTCATGCTCTCAAAGTACAAGCGTGAAGGCAAAATTGATGATTTTGAAAGGTACGTTGAGAGCGTGGAGGATTCATGCCGTGAGCAGATGGAGGATGTTTAACAATAACCCGTCCGGGCGAAATGTTGGTGATTGCTCCATCCGTGCTTTGACAGTTGCCCTTGGAGTTGATTGGGAAAACGCTTTTGCCATGCTTTCAACAAACGCTTTCCAGATGGCTGACATGATGTCCAGCAACAGCGTGATCTCATCCGTTCTCCGTCAGCACGGCTATCGGCGGTCAGTGATTCCGAACTCCTGCCCTGATTGCTACACGATAGCTGATTTTGCGGACGATCACCCGGAAGGAACATACGTTGTCGGCACAGGCACACATGTTGTGGCTGTCAAGGACGGCGAGATCTGGGATAGTTGGGATTCATCGCATGAGATTCCTCAATATTTCTGGTGGAAGGAGAAAAAGTAATGGCTTATTTCAACGGATTTCCTGCAACCTATCAGCCGATGTATCAACCACAATCTTACACACCTATGCAAGTTGGGCAGCAGAATGTTGCACCCGTGCAACAGCCTGTGCAACAGAACGGAATCATCTGGGTGCAAGGTGAAGCCGGGGCGAAAAGCTACCTTGTTGCCCCAAACAACACCGTCCAGCTCTGGGATTCTGAAAGCCAGCGTATTTTTCTGAAGTCCGCTGATGCTTCCGGGATGCCGAGCATGAAGATTCTTGAATACACCATTCAAGAAACGCCCAAAAACGGGGCAAATACCCCTGTCACGGTTTCGGATGATAAATCCGTCACCTATGCGACAAAAGACGAAATCAGGGCAGTTTCTGAACAGATCACAGCCCTTCGTGACCGTGTGGACAATCTGACCAAGAAGAAAGCGAGGGAGGAAGAATGAGCAATCCCCTTTTCAGCCAGATGGGTCAGCAGATGCCGGGTGGCATCTTGCAGAGGTTTCAGCAGTTCCAGCGGATGTTCCGGGGAGATCCGCAGCAACAGGTTCAGCAGTTGCTCAATTCCGGGAGGGTCAGCCAGACCCAATACAATCATGCGGTTCAGATGGCGAACCAGCTTGCCCGGATGATGGGCGGTAAATAAGTCCGTTTCGGCGAGTGATCATAGCCGATTGGAAATAAAAAGAAAGGAAAAACACAAATGGCTCTTACAGATGAAGGAACGAACACTACGATGCTTGTTCAGCCGAGCGGATTCGGCAACGATGGCTTCATGGGCGGTAATGGTTGGTAAACAAATCTGCCAACGGTAAATTGCGGTATTAAACGGGAAAGCTGAAATGCCAATCCGAACCGAAGGCTATACAAAGTATAGTCAGGGGCAACGCATAGACGGTGAAAAGATATAATCCGTCCACGAGACCGCAACAATGCTTGCATGATAATCCCCCGTGCGTTATAATTACACATGAGGGGGGATTGAAATGCCAAGAGTTTATAAAAAGCTCACGATTGAAGATTATGAAATCACAAAAGATGGTCAGGTAATCAACAAACACACCGGGAAAACAGTTAAGCCACAAAAAAACGGGAAGGGATATTTAAGGGTTGCCATAGGAAAAAAACTGATGTTTGTTCATCGTATAGTAGCAGAAAAGTATATTCCGAACCCGGAGAACAAACCACAAGTGAATCATAAGGATGGCAACAAAGAAAACAACTGCGTTGAAAATCTTGAATGGGTTTCAAACCAGCAAAACAGAGATCACGCAGTATCTTCCGGGCTTCAGATTCATGGCGAAAAATGTTCGTGGTCAAAACTGACAGAAGAACAAGTTGATTTCATAAGGAAACATACTGAATTATCTTCAAAAGAATTGGCAAAGGTTTTCAACGTTACAGATTCCAATATTAGGATATTAAGACGAAGAGAATCATGGAAGCATTGAAAAGATATGCTGAACTAATGCGAATAGTAAGCATTAGAAGTATCGGATAAAAAGCCGATACGGTAACATAATGGGATTCTTATCCTGTTTATTCTGCTTGGCGGTTGGGGAAACGGATTTGGCAATGGTTTTGGTGGCAGCATGGACGGCATCTATCCTTGGATGAATCAGAGCAACCAGATCAACGGCGGTTTCCGGGATCAGATGCTGAATGACAACATCACCTCTATCCGTGACGGCATCTATGGCATCAACAACCAGCTGTGCAACGGATTTGCCGGGGTTAATGCGAACATCTCCAACGGCTTTGCCCAGAGCGAGATCGCAAACAATGCCCGTCAGATGGCTGACATGGAACGGAGCTTTGCTGTGCAGAGTGCCCTCCAGAACTGTTGCTGCGAAAACCGTGCTGGCATTGCGGATCTGAAGTATACCGTGGCAACTGAAAACTGTGCTGACCGTGCTGCTCTGGCTGACGGCATCCGTGATGTTGTGGCTGCGACACAGGCACAGACCCAGACGATCCTTGACAGGCTCTGTCAGGACAAGATCGACCAGAAGAATGACACGATTGCACAGCTCCGTCAGGAACTGCTCTTTGCTCGTGGTCAGGCTTCGCAGGATGTCCAGACGGCTGCTCTCCAGACGAGCAACGCTGTCACGGCGAATCAGCTCGTTGCTGAACTGCGTTCTTGCCCCATTCCGTCTATGCCTGTCTATGGCATGAACCCCATTTTCACTTGTGGCAGCAACAATGGCTGTTGCTGCAACTGCGGAGCGTGATGACAGATGGCAGAATATGCGTATAACCCGGTTCAGCTGGTAGAACCGAACCAGAACATTCTTCTGGACACGGTGATCCCTTGCAACAAGGGATATGTCTACCACAGGAATCAATCCGGGATTGTTATTCTCCGGGGCATCGTGAATTGCCCCACTTCATGCTTCGCCCGGTATCAGGTTGCGTTCAACGGCAACATCGCCCTCCCGGACGGTGCTACCGTTGGAGCGATCAGCGTTGCTCTTGCTATTGACGGCGAACCGATCCAGACCAGCAAGGCGATTGTCACTCCTGCTGACACGGCTACGAATCCTCCGACAGCGGAAAACTTCTTCAATGTCACATCTACGGCAATCATCACCGTTCCGAAAGGCTGTTGCTTCTCCGTGACCATTGAGAACACTTCTGCTCCTGCCACTCCCGGTGGAGTTGCCCCGGAGATTCTGGTTCAAAACGCAAACCTGACAGTATCCCGTATTGCTTGAGGAAGGAGGGGAAAGCATGAAAGAACTTCATGAACTCCGTGAAATGCTGTGCGATGAGCTGAAGGAGTACGGAAAGAAAGGCGAACTGTCCACAGGATCGCTGGATGTGGTTGATAAACTGACCCATACCATCAAGAACCTTGACAAGATCATGGAAGAAGAAGATGGTTATAGCGGTTACTATCCTATGCATTATTACGATGACGAAATGCATCGTGAATCCTATGCCCGTGGGAGAGGGAGCAATGCACGGAGAGATAGCATGGGTCGGTATATGAGTGACGGGTATTCCCGTGGCAATCTGACCGACAAACTGCGTGACCTGATGAACGAAGCACCTGATGACCGCACTCGGATGGAAATCAAGCGGTTGATCGATAAAATGGAGTGAATGGAGGGGTAGCCGTGATCACAAAACATGATCTTGAAACGGCTATCGCCGAATGTCAGGGCAAGCAGAATCCTGATGCCAAGACTTGCATAATGCTGGCTGCGTTCTACACAATTCAGCGAGAGATGTTCGGGGAAGAAAAGGAAGCCGAGCAACCATCATACTCATACGCTCCTGCACCTGTTCGGAACACAGTTGGAATTGACAGCGAAAGTGAATTTGCCAGAGCGATAGAGGGGAAAGACATGGATGATGTTTTGCTCATCGTGGATGAACTCATGGATACGTTGCAGATCATCCAGCCAAAACTATACAATGCGGTTATGATGAAGCTTGCCTGACGGGAGGGGGAAACCCCTCCTTTTTTGAACCCCGTTTGAACCCCAAACCTTTCTCTTTTTTTCTATTTTTTCCTTCCATGTCGGGGCATAAGAAAACCACGGAGCATTGAAACTCCGAGGTTTTTGTAGTGGCTCAAATAGGACTCGAACCTATGACACTCCGGGTATGAAGCGGAACATTATACGCTTTCTGATGCTTTATTTTTCAAGCATCACAGGCGGTGCTTCTGAAATCTGAACCCCGTTTTGAACCCCAATCAGCCGATTTTCGACCTTTTTGCGCTCCTGCTCTGACCTGTCATCGGACACGGAATCGTACACTTGCAGGATCATCTTGGAGTCAGCGTGTCCCATCCATTTCCGACAGGTGTTCAGCTCTACCCCGGCATCCCGACACATCACGCAAAATGACTTGCGGAGGGAGTAAGGCACAATGTCAAACGAGATCCAATCAGGGAGGTTTCCTTCTTCCTTGAGTTGCAGCTGATCCTTTCTCCGTCCGTACCATCGGCGGTCAATCCCGTTGATGGCGGTTTCCATGTGGGTTTTGTAGCTATTCCACACAACTCGCCATGTTGTGTGTGTGACTCTCTCCCCGTGGGCTGATGTGATCAGATAGCCTTTTCTGCCCTCCAGAGCCTGTTTTAGCGGTGGGAAGAGTGGAATAGTCCTGTTAGCCAGCCTTGTCTTTCCCTCGCCCGTATAAGCGTATTTCTGCCCGTCATTATGGGCTGTTTCCCTGACCGTGATGGTATTGTTCTTGAAATCCACATCACGGTCAATTTTGATGGCTTTGGCTTCCTGTGGTCTTAACCCGGCATAGAGCATCATCATCACAACGGGGTGTGCCCGGTGGTCTGTGCAGAGGGTCAAGATCCACTCCCTCTCCTGTGGGGTGATCGGTCTGTTCTTTGGGAGCGTTCCCTTGTGAGGTTTCGCCGTCTTATCCCGTGCCGGGTTTGAACGGATCAGCCCATCAGCCACCGCCGAATCGAACAAGGCAACGTAGAGCTGTCGAGCTGATTTGAGGTAGGAATTGGAGCAGCTTTTGAAATGCGTTGAGTAAATGCATTTAATATCGGAAGGAACTACATTGGCGATCTGTTTCCAGCCGATCTCATCAACCAGATGCTGGAGCAGAATCGCCAGACCCGTCTTTGTCGAATCCGAAACCGAGGGGTAAGCCCTTTTCAACCAAGGAAGGGCATAATCCGTGACCGTGGCTTTCCGCACGATCCCGGCTCTTTCATCCCGTTTATATTCCTCCATCTTTGCAATGGCTTCATCCGGGGTGCTGCCGTAAAATTGCTTTCCGTGGTACTTGCATTTATATCGCCCGTCAGACCGCTTCTTGAGGTCTGGCTTTTTCTGCCGTGGCATTATGCAAACTTGTCCGGGAAAACAACTCTGTAAATGTTCAGAGCCTTTTCTCGCTGGTCTTTCGGCATTCTGTCAACGCCAATGGAAATGATCTGCGCTTCCTCTGTTTTCGGCTGTTCTCCGAGCTTTTCCAGCAAACGCTCTATGATCTGATCGGTTTCGGATTTTCCGTTTGTTTCCGGGTTCATCGGCACAAACAGACCCGGCTGATCCGGGATGAATGTTCCTTGCCCCAATATCACATATTCCTCGACTCCGAAATACTGTGCCAGCTTCTTTAATCGCTCCCCGGATGGATCACTCTTGCCTTTTTCCCAATTTGAAACTGCAGCACTCGACACACCGATTTCAAGTGCAAGCTCTTTCTGCTGAACACCTTTTTTTATTCGTAGTTCACGAACGATATTCATTTGATCAGCCCTCCTTTAATAGCATTGTAACACATAGTTAATTGAAATTAAACACATTATTTTCAACAGAATTTAATTTACCTCTTTACAAAATTAACTTTAGAAGTTAAAATAAATTGAATCCCACAGGAAGGAGGGTCGAGATTGATTAACAAATTTAAGAGAGCACGGCTGATCTCCGGGCAAACCCAGACGGAAGTTGCTGAAAAGCTCGGCGTTTCTGCTGTCACCGTTCATAAGTGGGAAAACGGCGAATCATTTCCAAGAGTTAAGCGGCTCAAGTCCGTAGCCGATGTGCTTCATGTTTCGGTTGCGGATCTGCTTGAGGAAGAGAGGGCAGTTTAATGGATGAGCTGATGACGGTCAAGGGAATGCGAGAGCGTTACGGCTGCTCTAACCCCACCGCCCGGAAATACCTTCGGCAATGTACTCCCCACATGGAGAATCCCCTGACCGCCCCGGAGTGGGCGGTGCAGGAGTGGGAGGACAGCAGGACGGTTGTTCCTGTTGACAGACGGACGGAGATCTACTCCCGGCATCAGCCGGGGAGGGTCATAGTTCCACGGAAGTGGTGATATTTGAAGGAGGACTTAAGAATGGCGATGTTGGCTGGAATGACACACGGCACTCCTGATTGGCAGCTTGATCGTGCCTATGAGCAGGAGTCCGAAAAGCTCTGGGAAGCCCAGAATGCTCATGATGAAGCGTGGAACAAGATGCTGGATGCTGTGGGCTATCTCAATGTGGCTCTTGAGCATCTGGATAAGGCTACCACTTCCCTTGTGGGAGCGAAGGATGAGCTTGACGGTCTGCCGTCCGAGTATCGGTTGGGTTCGCTGATTGATTCCTACGAGGATCTTGTCTGTGATATCCGGGCGATTCGTCAGAAATTCATCAACGGAGAGGAGGTGTGAATGATGCGGAAACTGATGCTTGTCCTGTCTGTGGTTGCGGTGATCGCAATGGTAGTGCTGGAGCTGACATATGACGATTCCATCAAGCCTGATGCGGTCTATCCAATGGTCAATCAGCACATCGTATGGGAAAAGTAAAACCCCCGGCTATTCAGCCGAGGGGAAGAACGATTGAGGGCTAATCAAACATTTCTTCCCAGATATTGTATCACATGGGAAGAAAAAACACAAGATTTGAAGGAGAAATAGCGATGAAAAAGATCTACGGCGAACTCGCCAGAATACAGCAGGAGCTGAAAGCTCCGAAAAACCTTTACAACTCTTTCGGCAAATACAAGTACCGCAACGCAGAGGGCATTCTGGAATCCGTGAAGCCCCTTCTCAACGGTCTGGCTTTGATCGTCAATGACGAGCCTGTGATGATCGGTGAGCGGTACTACATCAAAGCCACCGCCACCCTGACGGACGGTGAGGAGAGCGTTTCTGCTACCGCCTTTGCCCGTGAGGATGCAGAAAAGAAAGGCATGGACGGATGTCAGCTCACAGGGACTTGCAGCTCATATGCACGGAAATACGCTCTTAATGCTCTGCTGATGATTGATGACTCCAAGGACAGCGATGATGATTCGCTCTCCCCCAAGAACCCGGCGAACAAGGATGATCCGAATGAACACTCTGTTGATGACAAGGAAATCGGCGGTGTGACGGTTCAGAAGAAAATCCCCGGCATCGCAAACCTGATGCGGAATGAGATCTCTGACATACAGGAGAAGCTCAATCTCCAGACCTACGAAGAAGCCCGGAAGAAAGTTTTCGCATGGGGCGATGAGCTGAAGAAGAGCGGATCTGTGGAGAGCTTTGAATGGGTCAGCATTACCGAGGAACAGGCAAAGAGCCTGTTCGCAGCGATCAAAAAGACTTATCTGGGTGATGCTGCATGATCGGCAAGCTCACCGGGCTTCAACGGCTCTTTGGTGGCGAGTGGGTTCTCTCATTCGCCACCAAGGGCGATGCCGGGGCGGTTTATGAGAAGCTGAAGGATGTTGAGGTCAGCATTGAGATCAAGAAAGCTGGTCAAAAACGCAGCCGTGATGCGAACAATCTGGCATGGAAACTGATTGATCAGATAGCTGAAGAAATGCGTATCAGCAAGACGGAGGTCTATCGGTCAGCCATAAAAGAAATCGGCGGTGTTTCTGAAACAGTATGCGTACAAGACAAAGCCGTTCAGAGATTGCGTGACGGATGGGAAAAGAACGGAATTGGTTGGCAGACGGACATCATGCCAAGCAAGCTACCCGGATGCACGAATGTGATCTTGTATTACGGATCATCAGCTTATGATACACGGCAGATGTCACGGTTGATTGATCTTCTGATCCAAGAAGCTGAACAGCTCGGAATCCCAACATGGCGAGAAGAAGCAACCGAGCTTGTCAGCAAATGGGGAAATGGCAAGGAATGAAATACGCAAAAGACTTAACCGGGAAAACGTTCGGATTCTTGACCGTAGTTGAGAGGAACGGATCTCAAAACGGTACACCAATGTGGTTTTGCAGATGTTCATGTGGCAACAACAAAGTTGTCAGGGGTGACCATCTCAAGGGAGGACAAGTTGTTAGCTGTGGATGCTATCACAAAATGAAACAACCAGAGTTCCACCGCATCCACGGGCAAGCAAAAAGCCGTTTATACGGAGTCTGGTGCAACATGAAAAACCGTTGTTACAACAGGAATGTCCGCAGCTACAAAGATTATGGATTAAACGGTGTGACGGTCTGTGCCGAATGGCTTCATGATTTCGGAGCTTTCAGCAGATGGGCTTATGCCAGCGGTTACGATCCTGATGCCGAATACGGGAAATGCACTCTGGACAGGATTGATGTATACGGCAACTATTGCCCGGAGAATTGCAGATGGGTTGATGCAAAGACACAGGCAAACAACAGGAGGAATAACCGTGCCAAGTAAGTCCATAGTCCAGAAGGGCGATCCGAGATGCTTCTTCTGTGGTCGGACGGTTGGTCTGGAAAGACACCACATTTTCGGTGGGGTGGCGAATCGCCCACTTGCGGAACGATGGGGACTCTGGATCTGGTGCTGCCATGAGGATCACACAGGCAAAGACGGTGTGCAGTACAACCGAAAAAAAGCGGATTCGCTCAAGCGGTTGGGGCAGATCGCCTTTGAAGCCAGACACTCACATGATGAGTGGATGCAGATTTTTAAGAAGAACTACATTTGAAGGAGGGCTAAACAATGAATGACAGGATCAACGAACTGCTTGAACAATTGAGGGAAGAGGTTTTCAAAACGTTCTGCAATGGCTCAAATGCACATATTCGCATTGAGCATGACGGATTTATATCTTTTTCCGTTGAGCAAGTCCAAGAGGATGATAATCTCCCGGTTGAAGCGTGGAAACGCAGACAACTGTATGATTCTTGGAAAACTGCCAAGGATGATGATTGGCGGAAGGACAGGAGCGGAGAACAGAACGCTTATTACAAGGCGAGAAAAATTCTTCTGGAGGTGCGTGGCAATGTTTGATGGATCTTATCCTCCCGGAGCGGATGGCTGGATGCTGGATGATTATCCAGACCCGGCAGAACCTCCGAGAAGCTGTGAAAACTGTATGTATTACGAAGAACGCACTTGCGGAATGATCTGCGGTGTTCTGGAAGCCGAATACTCTGAAACGGCACTCGGTGACATGACCGATGAGGAATACATGGAGAAGTTCGGAAAGCAGCCTGACGATTACTGTGACGAACATGAGTTCTGGGAGGATTAAGACTATGACACAGTGTGAACGGATTTTGAAATACATGGGCGATTTCGGCTCAATCAGCACGATGCAAGCATTCATGGATCTTGGTGTTGCCCGGTTAGCCAGCAGGATTCACGATCTGCGGAGGATGGGCATAGAGATCGAATCAGAAACCCGGACGGGCAAAAACCGCTATGGGGAAAGCACTCACTATTCTGTTTACAGGAGGGTGTAACGGTGAATGCTGGATTTATCCTGCTTTATCGCCAGATAACGGAATGGGAGTGGTATCAGAATCCAAACACATTCCGTGTGTTCCTTCATGTTTTGCTGAAAGCCAATTTCACGGACGGACGATTTGAGGGGCGAGAGGTAAAGAGAGGTCAGCTGATCACTTCCCTTCCGAAATTGTCTGTCCAGACAAAGCTCACAATTCAACAGGTCAGAACAGCGTTAAAGCATTTGGTTTCAACAGGCGAGATAACAGACGAAGGAAACTCGCAATACCGCATTATTACTGTTGTTAAGTACGATGATTACCAAAAGGATAACAGGCAGAATAACAGCCAATCAACAGACGATCAACAGACGGATAACAGACGGATAACAGACGATCAACAGCAATATAAAAAGAATAATAATGTAATAAGGGAACAATGGAACAACGATAGTGATGCGCTGATCGCCGATGCCGATGCCCACGAGATCCAGACAGAGCAAAACCGGGTGCTGGATGCTGCCGAAGATGCCGGGTTCAAGATGACCAACGATGTCAGGGCAGCGTTAATCGCCCTGTATGCCGATTCCGGGCTTGTGAAGGTGCTGGACGGGTTAAAGTCCTGTTCAGAGCATGGAGTGGCAAATTTGGCTTATCTACGGGCTTGTATGAAGGGTGAGCCGAAGAAGTCAAAGCCGAAAGTTGTGGCACAAGACTTCCCCCAACGGGATTATTCCGATGTTGACAGCAAAATGATGGATTCTCTGGCAAAGGAAATCGAAGCCATGAACGCAAGGGAGGTGGGATGATGAAATACGCTTTTATCATCCTGCTCCTTTGCGTTCTGTGTGTGTGCTACATGGCAGGAGCGGAGGAAGGAACGAAATTCATCCTCTGTAATCCACGGACAGACAATCATGTTGCGATACGCAGAAGCCCACGGAAGGGTGCAGAGGAAACCGGACGGCTTGATTGCGGTGATAGCTTCTACACGGACGGAAAGACACGGAACGGCTATCTTCACATCCTCGGCTACACAGAGGACGGCGAGGGCTGGGTGCATCTTGGGTATGTGGTGGATGATAAACCGATCATTGAGAAGTGCAACGGCACGGTAGCTGCAAACGGACGGGTCATGAGATGGCGAAGGATTAACAGCGGAAAGAACGGGTGGCTGGAGATCTGCGATCAGGTGAAGATCTATGCGAGATCCGAAGAGTGGGCGGTCACAAGCAAGGGCTATGTTCGGACGAAGTATCTGGAGGTCTGGTATGGAGAGTAACAGCGTGTTTGTGATCCGAAAGAACGGCGAATATCTGGTTGCGCTGCCGTATTCAGATACATTGTTCGTCCGGTGGTCGAACAGCCCGTATGACGGTGCAAGGCTGCACGGGAGAAGCACGGCGAAAAAGGTTGCTGACAGAGTTGGCGGTCTGGTTGCCGAGTTTAATCCGATAACAGGAAGGGTGATCTTGTGAAAATCAATAAAGTTCTTTGCCTGTTTGA
>Ga0247611_10009849_pt1 | contig 11376 bp, 9 predicted proteins | sample 177DNAGHGhighgp2_FD_192422 | JGI IMG/M metagenome (GOLD analysis project Ga0247611, IMG submission 192422) | Sheep rumen microbial communities from Palmerston North, Manawatu-Wanganui, New Zealand - 1770 DNA GHGhigh gp2 | ecosystem: Host-associated > Mammals > Digestive system > Stomach > Rumen ... | reverse complement strand
CGCAGGTAGTTGGCAACGGCCTGTCCGTCGAAGTGGTCGATGACCAGTCCCTCGCCGCCAGGTGCCGCACGTTTCACCTTCATCACGCCGTAGCGTGCATAGACGGCGATAACGCGCCATTGGTCGCGCTTCTTGGTACCCTTCGGTGCCTTCCACGTCAGCTGTCCGTCGTTGACGGATGACGTGATGTCCAGGGCTCCCGTCGGACCGTATGCCATCACCTTCAGCAGTTTGGCATACTTGCGGTCTTTCTCCGCGACTGCCAGCCGCAGACCCTCAATCCGCTTTCCGGTGAAGGTTGTGTCAACGAACAGCACCTTGCAGGCGCTCTCCTCTAACGGCACCCAGGGACCGCCGAAGGGCCAGCCCGTGCCCGTAGCCATGTCTATCTCAATGTCCTGCAAGGCACCCTGGCTCTGTGTGAAGCGCAGCATGTCCATCCAACGGTCGCTCAGGTAGTCGATGTTCTTGCCGGGAACGAACTTGCCGTCCTTCGGCTGCTCATTACCCTGTACGCCGTAGATGGGCGTAATCTCAACGGCACCGATACCATGTTCGGCATACTCGCGCATGGTCCATTGCAGGTTCTTCTTGTCAACGGCTGAGCCCAGCCACCACCATCTGATGCCTGGCTTGGCCTCTTGAGTGGCCTGCGGCCAACTCTGTGCTGCGGCCGACAAAGCTGACACACAGATGCTTATCAGAACAAGACTCCTTCTCATGGCTTAGTTTCCGTCGGGTTTTACAATGTCCTGCAGTTTCGATGGCGCCCACTTGAAGACCTTCCAGTCGTCGGGCTGGCTGGGGTCAAAGTCCTGCCAGTCGGAACGGAGTGCAGAGAGGATGGGCAGCTGCAGCTGCTTCATGCCCATGACGACACACTTGGCCACCTCGTAGGCTCCGAAAGGATTGAAGTGGGTGTTGTCAGCCAGCTCACGACCGTAGAGTTCCTTGGGATAGTGCACCAGCATGTGCTTCGACTCCTCGGGGCCTGCAGCCAGATACAGCTGCGTGGTCATGCCGTTGAGGTCGATGACGGGCACTTTTTCGCGTTCTGCCACAGCACGCATGGCGGCGGGAAAATCGCCGTGGGTGTTGCGTATGGACTTGCCGTCGTCGCTGAACTGTCGGCGCTGTGTCGGCGTGCAGAAGATGATCTCGGCACCCTTGGCACGCACCTGGTCGACAAAAATCTTCAGCTGATAGGTGTAGTGATACCAAGCGCCGTCGCCGGGACGCTTCTCCTTCTCATCGTTATGGCCGAACTCAGCAATCACATAGTCGCCCGGCTTGAGTGTCGTCAGAATCTTGTCCAGACGTCCGGCACCGATAAATGTTCGGGCGGTCAGTCCGCTCTCAGCGTGGTTGCTGATGGCCAGTCCTGGGCCAAACCAGCGGGTGATCATCTGTCCCCACGAGGCCCAGGGCTCATTGTTCTGATCGACAACGGTGGAGTTGCCACACAGATAGACGGTAGGCACCTCGTCATCGCGCTCGATGTGGATGGACTGCACCTGCGGAGCATCGCCGTTGAACTCCAGCGTCAGCTTGTCGTCCCATGCCAGATAGGTCTTTTCGCGGTCCTTCAGCTTCACGCGGTTCTTCTCGTCAATCTGCGGCGAGCGCTTGTTAACAACGAACTCGAAGGTCTCGAACTTTCCCTTCTTGGTGGCAATGTTGTGGACCATCAGTCGGCGTCCTTCGGCACGTACGGTCGTCTCGCCGGCCTTCTTCTTAGAGCCGATGACAACGCGCACCTTATAGTTGCCGTCCGTCACCTTGACGGAGAAGTAGAAGGGCTCGCCTGGCTTCTTCTTGTCGGGAGCCGGCAGTACGTCGTATCCGTAGCCCTGTTCGTCGCTGTAGATTGGTTGTGGCTTCGTCATGTCGAAGTCAAAGACTTGTGCTGATGCCATTAGCGGCACCAGCACAAGCATAGTAGTCAGCAGTTGTTTTTTCATTTGTTGTTTTATGGGTTTGTTTAGTAGATGAATGTCGTGAGCAGATAGGCCACCAGCGTTGACGTGATGACGCTGATGAGTCCCGGCATCATGAACGAGTGGTTGAGCAGGTACTTGCCGATGACGGTAGTGCCGGAGCGGTCGAAGTTCACCGTGGCGATGTCGGAAGGATAATTCGGAATGAAGAAGTATCCATAGACGGAAGGCAGCACACCGAGGAGCACAGGACCGGCGATGCCCAGCTGGTAAGCCAGTGGCAGCATGGCCACGACAACGGCGCCCTGGGAGTTGATGAGCACGGAAACCAGGAAGAAGACGAAGGCAATCGACCAGGGGTACTCCTTCACGATGTCAGACAACATGCCCTGCATCTCGGTCATGTAGTTGGAGAAGTAGGTGTCAGCCAGCCAGGCGATGCCGTAGATGGCGACGACGGCCACCATACCAGACTGCCAGACAGGACCGGCAACAGCCTTCTTGGGCATGGCCTTGCAGAAGATGATCATCAGCGCAGCAGCGGCAATCATGACAATCTGGATGACGATGTTCATTTTCAGCGGCTTACCGTCCCATGACGGCAGCAGACTGGGAACAGCAGCGAACATCACGATGACGCAGAGGGCGGCGAGGAACACGAAGACGGCGTTCTTGGCCGACTGCGGTATCTCCTTGTCGAGTGTGGTGGCGTTCGAACCATAGATATAGTTGTACTGCTCGGGGTCCTTCAGCCTTGCCTGGAACTTCGGGTCTTTGTCAAGGTCGAGACCACGGTGATAGCTGGCAGCGGCAGCGGCCATCAGTCCACACAGGCAAGCCGGAATAGAAATCATCAGCACACGGGGAATGGTGATGTCGAAGCCGTTGGCATTGGAGATGCTGACAAAGGCCACGACAGCAGCAGCGATAGGCGAACAGGTGATACCCACCTGCGAGGCAACGGAGGCCACGCCGCAGGGACGCTCGGGGCGGATGCCCTTCTTGAGGGCGATGTCGCAGATAATCGGCATCAGCGTATAGACGACATGTCCGGTACCCACCAGCACGGTGAGGAAGAAGGTGGTGAGCGGTGCCAGAAACGTGATGCGGTCAGGATGCTTGCGCAACAGTTTCTCGGCTATCTGTATCAGCCAGTCCATACCGCCCGATGCCTGCATGATGCCAGCACAGGTAACGGCTGCGATGATGATGTAGATAACATCGGTGGGAGGCGAGCCGGGCTTCAGTCCGAATCCGAAAACGAGGATGGCAAGACCGATACCGCTGATAGCACCCAAGGCCAGGGAGCCATAGCGTGAACCTACCCACAGGGCACCGAGTACGATGCAAAGCTGCAGAATCATGGATACTGTAATCATAACTATTATTGTTTTAAGGTTAGTTTCTCTTTTCCTTGATGATACCGTGACGATAGGCCTTCAGCAACAGCCGCAGGTCCTTCACCTGTTCGCGCAGCTCCTCGCCTTTGTCGGTGTCGGCCACCAGCATACGGTGGGCAGACATCTCGACAATCTGTGTTGTCGACTTGATGTCGGAGCCACGGCTGATGGCGTCCTTGGTGGATGTGAACGGCTCGTGCTGTACCAGCTGGAAACCGCGGCTGTGATAGATGAGCGTATAGCCGGCGATGCCCGTCTCGTGGTGGTAGGCTTCCGAGAATCCGCCGTCAATCACCATCAGCTTTCCTCCCGCCTTGATGGGGTTCTCACCCTTCGACGCATGGACGGGCACATGACCGTTGATGATGTGTCGGTTCTTGCCCTTCACTTCGAAGGCATCGAGTATCTGATCACAGACGTGCTCGTCGTTTCTCAATCGGAAGTAGGCACCTTTCTCCTCCTTGTACGTATCCTTATCGAGCAGGAAGTAGCGTTCGAAGGTTGCCATCTTCGACTTGTCAAACAGCGGCGAGTCCTTGCCGCACCACAGATACAGGAAGTAGTCGCGGGCATAGGCTTTCAGCTCGGGCTCCACATCGCTCTCGAATGCCGAGCGCACCAGCTGGCCGATGTACGACATGAGCTCCTTGCCCTGATAAGCTTTTCCCAGGATGGTCACCTGCTTCAGCGTCCCGTCGTCGTTCAGGGGAACGGAAGCGTGGAACAGCAGGTTCGAGTTGCAGATGTTGTACATACAGCCGTGCGACAGGATGGTGCGGATATGCTTGCGCAGCTTCTCGGAGACACGGAACGAGTGGTGGAGCTTAGCCATGAGCTCCTTCTCTTCAGGTGTCAGCTCGCCGAGTCCCGTCGGGAAGTTGCAGTCGCGCATGGCGTATTCCTTGCCATCGATGGTACATGTCTGACGCTCCTGATTGACACCCTCCAGCAGACAGCGGTCTTCCATCTGCCACTCGGGGCGTCGGTGGAAGATGCGTGCCTCCTCCTTGAACTGTATGACGGAGATGGCCTTGTGCATCTTGGCTGTCAGCAGCAGCGTCTTTTCAGCAATGTTCGTGTCCTTCAGGAGAATCGGCATGAACGCTTCGCACGGGTCGTCGCTGTATGTCTCCAGCGCGAAGGTGGCCAGGGGTACGAGGTTGATGCCATAGCCGTCTTCGAGGGTAGCGAGGTTGGCATATCTCAACGACAGCCTCAGGACGTTGCAGATACAGGCATCGTTACCGGCGGCAGCACCCATCCACAGCATGTCGTGATTGCCCCACTGGATGTCCCACGACTGGTAGCGGCGCATGACGTCCATGATGATGTGGGCACCGGGGCCACGGTCGTAGATGTCGCCCAGGATGTGCAGCTGGTCGATGGCCAGTCGCTGTATGACGTTGCAGATAGCGCAGATGAAGTCGTCGGCACGGCCTGTCGAGATGATGGTGTCCACGATAACTGCCACGTAGGCCGCCTTATCTTGGTCATCGGTACGCTCGTGGAGCAGTTCTTCGATAATGTACGAGAACTCCTGCGGCAGCGACTTGCGGACTTTTGAGCGGGTGTATTTCGAGGAGACATCGCGGCAGACCTTGACCAGCTGGTGGATGGTGATATGATACCAGTCATCCATATCTTCTTCAATGGCCTTGACCAGCTCCAGCTTCTGCTCGGGGTAGTAGATGAGCGTGCACAGCTCCTTCTTCTCCGATTCGCGGATGCTGTTGCCGAAAATCTCGCTCACCTTACGCTTGATGTTGCCGGAGGCGTTCTTCAGGATGTGCTCAAAGGCTTCGTTCTCGCCATGAATGTCAGCGAGGAAATGCTCGGTTCCCTTGGGCAGGTTCATGATGGCCTCAAGATTAATGATTTCCTTGGCTGCATCGGCAATCGTGGGAAACGACTGCGAGAGCAGGTTCAGGTAGTGCATATCCGGTGTGTCCATTTGCTGCAGATTAGGTTCTCGGCTGCGAAGATACGAAAAAATGATGGAACAACCGAAGGTTTTTCCTAAAAAACTGCCATTTTTCCGAAAAAAGAGTGATAATGGCGGCTGTATCCGCGCCAGCGATGACAAGAACGGTGCTTCGGCTAAATCCTCAGATGGGTTTTCAGCTGTTGTCTCAGCCGGGCAGTCTGCTTGTCGTCAATGGGCATAGCAGGCAGGAAACCTTCGTCTATGAGCGTCTGTTCACAGAGCAGTTGCAGGATGTGGCGGAAGTACTTGACGAGCCGCTTCTCTGTGAGGATGTCCATCATCTGCTCGTCGTTGGCGTCATCACGGCGCAGGGCACGGTCGAGCTCCACCAGCTGGCGCAGGGTGAGGGGGCCGTGGTGCATCTCGGTGACGATACCTTCCACCCGACGGTTCTCTACCTTCGGCAGTCTGTAGTCTGTCGGCAGGTAGCTCTTGATGTGTGCCGTCTCGATATAAGGCGGACGTAAGTTGAGGACGTGCAGGCCGCGGTCGATGGTGGTACGCACATTCTCGTGGTCGGCATAGATGAGCAGCTTGCGCCACTCGCTCTCATCGATATTGCGGAAGGGGTTGGTTACCCAGCGCCGATCACCCGTAATGCCGGCCTTCAGCAGGACCTTGAGCAGCAGCCGGGCATCATCGGTCATGATCTCGATGGTGTTGGAGTCCATCACCTTGCGATAGACCTCCTCCGTATGCTGTTTCATGGCCTCGGGAGTGATGCTGTTCGTGACAACGGCATTGCGAATGGTCTCTATGCGTGGGTTCCATCCCAGTTCCTTCAGTGCCTCGGTCTCCATAGGACCCTGTGCCACAAGGACATAGGCGCACTCCACCATGCGCCGCTGCCACAACAGGGTCTTGCTCGTCTTCTCCGCCAGGTGTTCCTTGATGATCCAGGGCTCCAGTCCGCCGTGGGGCGTCATGACAATGCGGGCGCCTTCGCGGTGCAGTCGCATGGCCTTACGGACAATGGCATAGTTCCAACAACCGTGTACGTGGACGATGTCGGGCTGTCCGCTGACGTCCTCCTCATGGTCGCGGAGCATGGCTACGTGCGCGGCAATCAGCGCATCGCTCTCAGGGAACAGGTGGAGAGTCTTCATAGGCGTTGAGTCTTGGTCGATTCAAACAGACGCAGCGTTTCGTGAGCCTTGTCTGCACGGACGATGATAAAGTCGTAGTCGGCGTGCAGACTGATGTGCGACGTGTGGAAGGCGGCGTGTGCACCGGCTTGCGACGTACGACGTTTTTCCGTCTTGGTGATGACATTGTTGGCCAAACTGATGTCCTCGTATGTCTTCAGACTGATGTCGCCGTTTTTCTTGATGTAACCAATGACGAGCTGCGTGTCGCCGACAATGCTTTCAGCCATCTCCGTCAGCCATGTTTCGGAAGCAGGAATCTTGTCGATGTCTGCGAAGATAATCCACTTATTCTTAGCGGCTTTGACACCAATCGTGAAAGCAAGCCTGCGGAGGTCTTTTCTGAAGTGGTACTGGGGTACGAACGAGGTGCGGAGCCGACTGTCGGCCGCCTTCATCTCGTTCAGAAAGTCGGGTGTACCATCAGTCGAACTCTCGTCAATGACAATCACCTCGAAGCCGTCGTACGCTTGTGCCAATAGCCTTGGCAGCTGCTCTTGTATCTCGGGCAGCTGGTCGTGTACGGCGATGACGAGGCTGAATGTCGGTGTCGTGACTTGTTGCTCCATTTGTGTGCTACAGAGTGTCGATGGTATAACCTTTGGGCAGCTGCCGGCAGTTATAGCCTGAGGCCATGATTTCGCCATAGGCACCGGCTGAGCGGATGGCCAGTAGGTCGCCGCGGTGGCAGGCGTTCAGATCGGTCTGCTTGGCAAAGACATCCGTCGATTCACAGATGGGACCCACCACATCGTATGCCTGCATGGGCTCGTCGCTCGTCAGGTTCTCTATCTTGTGATATGCCTGATACAGCGCCGGACGTATCAAGTCGGTGAAACCGGCATCGACGATGGCAAACTTCTTCGTGGCGCCCTCCTTTATATATAAGGTACGCGTGATGAGCGAACCGCACTGAGCCACGACGGCACGTCCCAGTTCGAAGTGCAGCGTCTGGCCGGGGCGCAGGCGCAGCATCTTGGCATAGGTGTCGAAGTAGGCCTTGAAGTCGGGAATGGGCACGCGGTTGGGATGCTCATAGTCCACGCCCAGTCCGCCGCCGACGTTGATGTGCTCCACACGTATGCGGTGACGCTCCAGCTCGTCCTGCAGCTCGTTGACGCGGTTGCAGAGTGCCTGGAAGTCGCCCATGTCGAGTATCTGGCTGCCTATGTGGAAGTGGAGTCCCACCACCTGCACGTTCGGTAGCTGGCTGGCGTGCTCAATGACGGGAATCATGTCGCGCATGGCAATGCCGAACTTGTTCTCGGCCAGTCCCGTCGCGATGTTGGCATGCGTATGGGCACCCACATTGGGGTTCAGGCGGAAGGCCACCCTTGCCGTCTTCCCCTTCGCTGCAGCCAGCTCGTTGATGACCTCCAGCTCGGGGATGCTCTCCACGTTGAAGCAGAAGATATCGTGGTCCAGTCCGAGGTTGATTTCCCAGTCGCTCTTGCCAACGCCGGCGAAGACAATCTTCGAGCCCGGGAAGCCCGCACGTATGGATGCCTCTATCTCGCCGCCGCTGACGCAGTCGATGCCGAGTCCTGCCTCACGGATGACGCGCAGCACCTGAGGGTTGGCATTGGCCTTGATGGCATAGTGCACGTGCCACCCTTCATGGCGTTCGGTCTCGGCGTTAATGGCTCTCAGCGTCTGCCGCAGCAGCTCCGTATCGTAGTAGTAGAAAGGTGTCCTGACGTTCTGGAACCTCTCTACAGGGAATTTACCTTTCATAATCTCTAAATCTCTCAATCATTTCCCATCTTTCGTCTTACGCCTCACGTCTCACAATCAATTAAACAGATGATCGCTCAGACTCTGCAGCGCACGGCGCTTGTCTTCCTCCTTGATGAGGAACGAGATGTTGTAGTTGGAGCCGCCATACGAGATCATGCGGACGGGGATGTTCTTCAGGGCATCCATCACCTTGGTCTCGAAGCCGATGTTCGACCAGTCAAGGTCACCGACGACACAGATGATGCACATGCCCGTATCGACGGTCACCGTGCCGTACTTCTTCAGCTCATCGACAATCTCGCCGAGGTGTGCCGAGTTATCGATGGACATCGAGACGCCGACCTCCGATGTGCACACCATGTCGATAGGTGTCTGGTAGCTTTCGAAAATCTCAAAGACCTTGCGCAGGAAGCCTGTTGCCAGCAGCATTCGCGACGACTTGATCTTGATGGCAATGATATTGTCCTTGGCGGCGACGGCCTTGATCTTGCCGTATTCCGTCTGGTTCGAGATGGTCGTACCCTCAGCATCGGGGTCCATGGTGTTCAGCAGACGCACGGGGATGCCGGCATACTTGGCAGGCTGTACGCAGGTGGGGTGCAGGATCTTCGCACCGAAGTAAGCCAGCTCGGCAGCTTCCTCGAACTGCAGCTGGTGTACGGGCTGTGTCTTGTCCACCACACGCGGGTCGTTGTTGTGCATGCCGTCAATGTCGGTCCATATCTGTATCTCCTCAGCGCCGAGTGCGGCACCGATGAGCGACGCCGTGTAGTCCGAACCGCCACGCTGCAGGTTGTCCACTTCGCCGTAGGCATTGCGACAGATGAATCCCTGGGTGATATACACCTGCTGTCCCTCGTTCTCCGCCATGATGGCCTGCAGCTTCTCCTTGATATAGACGGGGTCGGGCTCTGCGTTCTTGTCGGTGCGCATAAAGTCGAGTGCGTTCAGCAGTACGGCCTTGATGCCCTGCTCCTTCATGTAGTTCACGACCATGTTCGTCGACATCATCTCGCCCTGTGCCACGATAGACTTCTCCTCGAACGAGGTGAAGATCTCCTTGGTAAACGAGCGCAGGTAGTTGAACTCGTCCTTCAGGAAGTCGGCCGTTGCCGTCTTCATCTCGGCGGTGGCGTAGAGTTCCTCGATGTGCTTCATGTACTTGCCCTCGAGACGGTTGATGACCTCGTTGGCACCGTCGGGGTTCTTCTTGTACAGGTAGTCGGAGATCTCAACCAGCGAATTGGTGGTTCCCGACATGGCCGAGAGTACGACGAATACCGGCTCGCCCGACTTTGTGACAAGCGTTGTTACCTCTTTCATTCTTTGCGGCGTACCTACTGAGGTGCCGCCAAACTTCATTACTTTCATACCTTTATATTATTTTAATTCTTAATTCCTAACTCTCTACTCCAGTTCCTCGTCGCTCACCAGCTGGTTATAGTCGTGCGTCACGTCCTCCACCTGTCCGTTGGCACAGCGGTAGACAATGCCAGGATACTTGTCGAGCAGCAGACGGTTATGCGTGGTCAGCACCACGGCGGTACCCGTCTGCGATATCTCGCGCAGCAGCTCGATGATGGCATCGGCCGTCTCGGGGTCCAGATTGCCGGTAGGCTCGTCGGCCACAATCAGCACCGGCTTGTTCAGCAGGGCACGGGCAATGGCAATGCGCTGCTGCTCGCCGCCCGACAGCTCATGGGGCATACGGTCCTTCTTGTCTTCCATGCCCACCTGTTCGAGCACCTCCATGATGCGGTCGTCAATGCGGTGCCGATCGCGCCAGCCGGTGGCCTTCAGCACGAAGTGCAGGTTCTTGTAAACCGTGCGGTCGCCCAGCAGCTGAAAGTCCTGGAAGATGATGCCCATCTGTCGGCGCAGACTGGGAATCTGGCTTCGTCGCAGGTCGGTGATGTCTTGTTCCAGTACGATGGCCGTGTCGGCACTCTCGATGTCCATCTCCTGATAGATGGTCTTCAGCAGCGAGCTCTTGCCGGAGCCCACACGACCGATGAGGTAGATGAACTCTCCCTCGTCGACGTGGAAGTTGACACCCTTCAATGCCAGCTCGCCGTCGAGATGGCGTATGTTCACGTTCTTAAAGTCTATCAGCAACATATCTCATTTATCATTTATCATTTCTCATTTAGGCCATCGGCCGCTCACTCCATCTCGCCGGCAGCTTTTGCTGCGCGGCGCTTCTTGTCCCAGTTGGGGTCGTGGCGCTTCTGCAGCTCGGCGGCCACGTCCTCAATGCGCAGTCCCTTGCTAGTGAGCAGCACGATGAGGTGGTACAGCATGTCCGAGGCCTCGTACACCAGCTTGTCGTTGGTACCATTCGTGGCTTCGATGACGGCCTCGAGTGCTTCCTCGCCCAGCTTCTGTGCCATGCGGTTCACGCCGTCCTTGAAGAGACTGGTGGTGTAGCTGCCTTCGGGCATCTCCTCATGGCGGCGGTTGATGAAGTCCTGCAGCTCGGTCAGGAACAGCAGCGGATTGTCCACCCGGGTATTCTCCTCACCCCAGCAGGTGTCGGTGCCCTTATGACAAGTGGGACCATCGGGCGTGGCCCTTACCAGCAGCGTGTCGTTGTCGCAGTCGACCTTGATGTCCACCAGGTGCAGGAAGTTGCCGCTCGTCTCGCCCTTTGTCCACAGCGTCTTACGCGTGCGGCTCCAGAATGTCACCTTCCGTGTCTCGAGTGTCTTGTCCAGTGCTTCCTGGTTCATATATCCTAACATCAGGACGTTTCTGGTCTCGGCGTCCTGAACGATGGCAGGCACCAGCCCGCCGCATTTCTCAAAGTCTATCTTCATTTGACTATTTGACTATTTGACAATTATACTTTTACAATCTCACATTGATGCCCTCGGCGTGCAGATATTGTTTCAGTTCTGGTATGGGTATCTCACCGAAGTGGAATACCGATGCGGCGAGTGCGGCGTCGGCATGCCCCACGGTGAAGGCATCGCGGAAGTGCTCCTTCGTACCGGCACCGCCGCTGGCGATGATGGGTATCGAGAGGTCGTCGGCCAGACGGCGCAGCGCCTCGTTGGCAAAGCCGTTCTTCACGCCGTCGTGGTTCATCGATGTGAAGAGTATCTCGCCGGCACCGCGCTCCTGTGCCTCACGCGCCCATTCAAAGAGTCCGCGCTCCGTCCGCTCACGACCGC
>Ga0247611_10009847_pt1 | contig 11377 bp, 12 predicted proteins | sample 177DNAGHGhighgp2_FD_192422 | JGI IMG/M metagenome (GOLD analysis project Ga0247611, IMG submission 192422) | Sheep rumen microbial communities from Palmerston North, Manawatu-Wanganui, New Zealand - 1770 DNA GHGhigh gp2 | ecosystem: Host-associated > Mammals > Digestive system > Stomach > Rumen... | reverse complement strand
TAATTTCGCCACTTACATTAAATTGTTTTTCTAAATTACAAGCATGCTTTACGGTATTTGTTCTGATATCCATTCTAATGCTACCGCATTTGAGGCTGTTCTCCAGTCTATGCGTGATAATGGCGTTGAACGGAGAGTATGTCTTGGTGATATTGTGGGATATGGTGTCGATACTGATGAGTGTGTCGATTTGGTCAAAGAGAACATGGATATTTGCTTGATTGGAAACCACGATAGCGTTGCTGTCAAGTACGAAACGAGTTCTGGATTCAATCCTTACGCGAAACAGGCTGTCGAATGGACACAGAAGCATTTGTCCAAGGAATCCGTGGCCTATATCCGCTCTCTCCCGTACATCCAGGAAGAAAACGATATCTGTTTTGTGCATGCATCGCCATTGTCCCCGGCAGATTGGGTCTATGTGACGGACCTCGAAGATGCGCTGAACGCTTTCGACCATTTCTCGGAACGTTACTGCTTTGTCGGCCATACGCATAGCCCGGTCATCATTGCGAGCCGCCCCCTGGCGATTCCGAAGATTCTCGACGAATACGAGTACGTGATTGCCAATACGGAACGCTTGCTGGTGAATGTCGGCAGTGTGGGGCAGCCCCGCGACCGCGACCCGCGTGCTTGCTGGTGCCTGCTGGATACCGAGACCAAGTGCGTGCGGCTTATCCGTGTGGAATACGATATCCGCGAGACGCAGAACCGCATGAAAAAGGCCGGAATGCCCTCGTTCCTCATCGACCGCCTATCGGTAGGACGGTAGCTTAGACGAGAGAACGGCTCTGCGAGCCTACAGACTAGAGACGAAAGTGGTGTTAATAGAATTTAGACGAAAGAGGTTTTAATGAAAAAATGTTTAGCTTTGAATGTTGTTGAAGGTGATATTAGTATGATTTGTTTGCTTTCTCTCGTCTCTCGTCTCTCGTCTCTCGTCTAACCATGAAATGGATTCTCGCTGTTTTCGGTCGTGCTGGTTCGCCGCTGATTGCGGACGAAGTCGAAAAGTACGTGAAGCGTTTGCGCGGTTCGGCAATGCCGCTCGAAGTGGTGGAACTCAAGGAATCCAAGATAGACGACCACGCCCAGGCACTAGCGCAAGAAGCCGCCCTGTTCGAGAAAAAGTTCCCGCGTAACGAGTACCGCCGCGTCATTCTCTCCGAAGAGGGCAAACTCATGACGACGGTGAAGCTTGCCGATACGTTACAGGCCCGCTTTCCCGGAAATATCGTGTTTTTGATTGGCTCGGCTTACGGCATCGACGAAAACCTGAAAAAGTCCGCCGACTTGCTGTTGAGCCTTTCCCCGTTGACTTTTACCCACGACCATGCCCGGATTATCACGGTGGAACAGCTCTACCGCGTCCAGATGGTCATGCAGAACCACCCGTATCATCATCGATGAGACGAATGAACGGCGCTTCGCACCTACAGACGAGAGACGAAAGATGTTAATATCCGCAATTGTAGCTGTTTCTGAAAACAATGTCATCGGTCGCGACGGTCACTTGCCGTGGCACCTTTCGCAGGACCTCAAGCGATTCAAGGCCATCACGACAGGTCATGCCATCATCCTTGGCCGCAAGAACTACGAGGACATCGGCCGCCCGCTCCCGAACCGCGTAAACTACGTGCTGACCCGCAACAAGGACTTCCAGGCTCCCGGTTGCGTTGTCTGCTCCTCGCTTGGAGAGGCTATCGAGGCTGCCCGTGCCGCTGGCGAGACCGAATGCTTCATTATTGGCGGTGCCGCCGTCTATCGCGAAGCCATGCCGCTTGTCAATAAACTTTACCTGACAAAGGTTTTGGCGCATGTGGACGGGGACGTCTATTTCCCCGAATGGGGGGCTGGGTTCCAAAAAATAAGTGAAGAATCGTTCCCATCTGACGAAAAAAACGATTTTCCGACGGCTTTTGAGGTTTGGGTACGATAAAAATAAGTTTCTATTCTGCCTAGAATTACTTATTATATGATAGATGCTTTTGAAAAAGGGAAAGAAACTTCTTAAAGTTCTCATTGCAGTGCTGGCCGCTGTAATCGTCACGTTGTTCGTGGTCAGCTTTAACGGGATGTGCCGACATGATTCGATTGACCTTGCGATAAGGCTCAGTGATGGTTGGTCAGTTTCTTTTTCCGATGTTCATCTGCCTGCTATAGACCGCATATCGGAATTCCGGGTTCCGTCGAATATAAAACCGGGTGATACCATCATTTACGAACGGAATATGAAGGACGCGGAATCGATTCCGTTGCCTACGACGCTCCGTTTCCATGCCTATCATGTCGCTGTTGCCGTCTATGTTGACAGTATCTGCTATTATCGCTACGGTTTTGGTCGTTTCAAGGAAGGAAAGCTGGTCGGCAGCGGGATCCATCTCGTGAACATGCCGGAGAACTTGAACAACCATACGATTCGCGTGGTGACCGTTGTTACTGAAAAAGCGGCCGCAAAGTCCTTGACATCCATCGAACTTTTGCGTACCAACAGCATGACGGACTATTTTGCGAACAATTCCGCATCTATCACAATCGGCATCTTTTTGATGTTCTTCGGAATGATCGCCTTTATTACGGGTTGTTGTGCCCTCGGTTTCGACAGGGCGTATTACCGTCTTAGCCTGATAGGCCTTTTTGCGACCTTGATGGGGCTTTGGACGCTCAATTATGCGAAGGGAATTCAAATATTCTCCATAAACTACGCCTTGGATACGACGCTGGAGTACATTTCGCTCTATCTTGCGGCGATTCCGTTCGGGCTCCTTATCGTCAATATGCGCTCTGGCAAGATTGCGACCTGGAAGATGAATGTGCTGAAAGGCCTTGTGGCCTTTGGTGCCTTGTTCTTTGTGGTGACGACCATTTTGCATGTGACTGATGTTGCCCATTATCCGACATTCCTGCTGACCTACCACTGCTATATCTTTGTTTCGTTTGTGTTCATGGTTGTTTTCCGCGTGCTTTATGACCGTGGTGCCGGGTTGCAAGAAAAGATTTTGGCGTCTGGGACGGTTGTCTTTGTCCTCTTTGCCATTGCGGACTTGTTCCGTTACAACATCCAGAACATCTTTGGGTTGGACAAACCGTTTATGGAATCGACATGTTTGCCTGTCGGGACGCTTCTTTTCATCTTGCTCTTGATGGTGGGCTACCTTGTCTATATGTACGAAGAATTGATGGACAAGACCGAAAAGGAAGTCCTTCGCCAGATAGCTTTTAGGGATGCTTTGACCGGTATTTACAACCGTGCAAAGTGCGAACATATTTTCGAAGTCCTCAACCGCGATGACAGCGATTACGCCATTGTGAGTATCGACGTGAACGGGCTCAAGATGGTGAACGACCACTTTGGGCATACTATGGGCGACAAGCTCCTGTGCACCTTCGCCGACGTTTTCAAGACGGCGTTCAACGGAATTGGGACGACCATCCGCATGGGTGGCGACGAATTTGTGGCGATTGTCCGCGCCGAGCATCTCTCGGACCTCAGTACGGCCCTAAAAACGATGGTCCTTTTGGAAAAAGAGGTCAAACTCCCGATGACGCTGAATGTCGCATACGGTTATTCCGTGCGTCGCCGTGGCGATGCCGTGACCGCAATGGATGTCTATCGCATGGCCGATGCGAACATGTACGCCATGAAACTCGCCAGCAAGCAGCAAAAACCAGCATAGTGTTGCTACAGATGGCGGCACTTCGGCAGGCTCAGTGACCTTAGTCCGCCATGACGCAGCCACTCTCATCCTCGACCCGTCATCATTGGTGCTGTCATCTTGGAGCCTGTCATCCCGTCATCCTGAGGAACGTAGTGACGAAGACAACCTCAAAAGGCGAGTATGCCCCAAGGCGAATGCCGCAGTTGTGCTTGCACAAATATGGCTGAGCCGTTTAGCAAGACGCGAAGCGTCAATGTTGCGACCATGCTTGCATGGGCATAACCGAGCCGAAGAGGTTGGGGCTTGCCCCATCCATTATTTCTTGAAATGCGTTTGCGTAGGGAATCTCGAGAATGACAATTCTAGCGTCTAATAACTAAATATCTATTCATTTCCGCATTTTTTTGTATAGATTTTGAATTATGATAGAATTCAACATCTTCTATAAGCTTGCTGCAGCGCTGGGTATCGGCTTCATTATCGGTATGCAGCGTGAAAATTCATATTCGCAGAACAATTCCAGGCATCCGGCCGGGCTTTGCTCGTTTTCGATTGTGAGCCTTTGTGGCGCCTTGTCTTGCTATTTGGGCGACTTGATGGGTTCCATTGTTCCCTTTGTTGTAGGTCTTGTCATTGTCGGACTTTTGCTTGTGGCAAGCCACATTGCGTATGGTCTTTCGAATCGCGGAAATGGCGGGCCTGCGGGGGTCACGACGAGTGCAGCGCTTATCATGATTTATTTTTTGGGTGCGCTTTGCTGGTTCAACCGGCTTTTGGAAGCGTGCATCCTCATGATTGTGCTCTTGTGGCTTTTGGCTGTCAAGCGGCAGTTGCATGACTTTGCCAAAAAAATTTCGACCGAGGATATCATTGCGACGGTCAAGTTCGCTGTGATTTCCCTTATGATTTTGCCGTTCTTGCCGAACAAGGCTTTTGGGCCTACGGGGCTGGAGGTTCTGAATCCGCATACGATTTGGCTTTTCGTGGTGTTCATCAGTGGCATCGGCTTTGTGGGCTACGTGCTCATCAAACTTGTCGGGCCGGGCAAGGGCATTTGGCTCACGGGACTTTTGGGAGGGCTTGCGAGCAGTACTGCGCTTACGCTCAACTTGGCTGGCCGCAGTTGCGATAACGAACAGTATGCGTCTGATTTTACGGTGGGCATCGTGCTCAGCTGGGCCGTGATGTACGCTCGTTTGTACCTGATTTGTGTGTTCCTCGTGCCTTCTCTTGCGCTTCCGCTGTTGGCGCCTCTTTTGGTGCCCGTGATTCCTGGGCTTGGCTATGCAGCTTATCTTAAAATGCGCGAGTCCAACAACCATGTTCAGAAAACGACCGATTTCAACAACCCGTTCAAGCTCTTGCCTGCGGTCAAGTTTGGTCTGATTTTCACCATCGTGATGTTCTTGGCGAATGCGGCACGTGTGTATTTCGGTTCCGGGGCGCTTATTGCATGTAGCTTTTTGGGCGGTGCCGCGGAGATGGATGCTGTGGCGTTTTCGCTCATCGACATGTGTCGCAAGGCGACTCTCGAAAATCAAAATTTGATTTTGGCACTTCTGTTCGCTAGCCTTGCGAATACGGTGACCAAAGGCGGAATCGTGTATTTCCTCGGGGCGAAATCGATGCGGCGACCGATTATCCCGGCGGTGGTGCTCATTTGTAGTGTGACTATTGTGATGATTGGAATTTATAGCATGTCATGATTTTTTTATCATTGGGTGTCTTATGTCCGAGAAAATGAATTTTGCATTGACGATAGCCGGTTTTGACGGTTCTGCCGGGGCGGGCATCCTGGCCGATGTCAAGGCAATGGCGCATTTTGGTGTCTATTGCGAGTCCGTCTGTACGGCTCTCACGCAACAGAACGAAGAAGAATTCGTGGCTCCCGGTTGGATTATCTGGGAACGCATCGAGGCACAGCTTGAAACGTTATTCAAAAAGCGCACGTTCAAGTATGTGAAAATCGGTCTTGTCGAAAAAGCAAAAACCCTCAAACGGATTGTGGAATTTGTCCGTGAAAAATCTCCGGACGCCTTTATTATCTGGGATCCGATTGCGAGTGCCTCGGCGGGATTCCATTTTTTGCGTGCCGCCGAACAGGATAAGTTTATGCCAGTGATGAAACAAATTGACTTGGTGACGCCGAATCATGACGAATTTGGATTCTTGGGGCTTGGGCTTGCGGCCTCGCGCGGGACGATTGAACTCGGAAAGGATTTTGCGCTACTTTTGAAAGGCGGACATTCCAGAGGTAAAGAAGCTGTCGATATTCTCTGGGACAGGGAAGGAAACCAGTATAAATTTTCAAGCCCTCGCTTGCCCGGTCACGGAAAGCACGGAACGGGTTGCCATCTTTCGTCTGCTATTCTCGCAAACTTGGCTCTTGGGCATTCGCTCCCGGAATCTTGCCAGATTGCGAAGGATTACCTCACTGAGCTATTGCAAAGCGGGGACGGGCGCCTCGCGAAAGATTTTTGAGTTTTAAAAATCCCGATCGAAAAGGTCGGGATTTTTTGAATCAGGTATGGCTTGTGCCAAAAATTTGGCAAAAATTACGAAAATTCTATATAAAATAAAGAAGGCCCCCTAAGGAGCCTTTTGACTAAAACGCCAACTGCCTTACTGGCTACTGACGCTTTCGCTTCGCTTCAGCGTCAGTCCTTCGGCTCGGTCATAGGAAAAATGCGAGCATTTTTCCTGCGACGCTCGCCTTGCGGACTACTCTTCTTCCGCCGGGCGCTTGGAGAGTTGCTTACGCTTGATTGGGTCAAGTTCGTTCTTGCGGAGGCGCAACACTTCCGGTGTGACTTCGATGCATTCGTCTTCGTTAATGAAGGTGACGCATTCTTCCAGAGTCATGCGGCGGTACGGCGTGAGCTGAATCATGTCGTCAGCAGATTTGGAACGCATGTTGGTAAGGTGCTTGCCCTTCGTGACGTTCACAGTGATATCGACGTCGCGGTTGTGTTCGCCCACAATCATGCCCGGATAAACTTCGGCACCCGGACCAATGATGAGGTAGCCACGGTCTTCCAGGTTAGAAAGCGCGTAGCTTGCGGCTTCGCCCGGTTCTTTTGCGATGAGCACACCGTTGATACGAGCCGGGATTTCGCCTTTGTACGGCTGGTATTCCTTGAAGAAGGACTGCGTCACGGCGTAACCCTTGGAAAGCGAGAGAAGTTTCGGACGGATACCGATGAGGCCACGGGAGGGAACGATGAATTCGAGAGACACGCGGTCGTTTTCATCGGTCGTCATGTTGACCATTTCGCCCTTGCGCAACTGGATTTCCTGGATGCAAGCACCGCTGAATTCGTTCGGGACTTCGACCTTGAAGTCTTCGACCGGTTCCAAGAGCTTGCCGTTTTCGTCTTTTTGGAAAATGACCTGCGGACTTCCGATGGTGAATTCGTAAAGTTCACGGCGCATGTTTTCGACGAGAATCGTGAGATGCAAAATGCCACGGCCAGAGACCTTGAACGTCGATGCTCCATCGACCTTTTCGACGAGGAGGGCGGGGTCAGCCATGTGGGCGCGTTCCAAGCGTTCCTGGAGCTGGTTACCCGTCATGAACTTTCCACCGTACTTGCCTGCCAAGGGGGACGTGTTTACGGTGAAGATCATGGAGATTGTTGGCGGGTCAATGTGGATACGCGGCAAGTGAACTGGATTGCTCGTTGCGCTGATGGTATCGCCAATATCGAAGTAGTCAAGACCGGCGATGAGGATGATTTCGCCCGGACCGGCTTCGTCAACCGGCTTCGGGGTAAGGCCTTCGTAGCGGAGGAGTTTCTGCGGACGGATGTTCTTGACGGTTCCGTCGGGGAATGCCTGAGCGTAAGTCTGGTTCGGCTTGAACACGCCCTGCTGCACGCGGCCCACGGCCAAACGGCCAAGGAAGCTGGAGTATTCGAGGGAGGCAATCTGGAGGAGCGGTTCGCCGTTCGGGTCGCCCTTCGGAGCCGGGATGCGTTCGATAATCTTGTCCATCAAGATGCTGAAGTCGCCATCCGGGTCTTCCAGTTCGGCGCGGCAAATGCCCTTACGGCCACTGCCGAAAACCCTGTCGAAATCGAGCTGTTCTTCGGATGCGTCGAGTTCGCAGAACAAGTCAAAGACTTTGTCGAGTGCGAGGAGCGGGTTGCAACCGTCGCGGTCGATTTTGTTCACGACGACAATCGGGGTAAGGCCGAGTTCCAAAGCCTTCTTCGTCACGAAGCGGGTCTGGGCCATCGGACCTTCGAATGCGTCAACAACCAGAAGAACGCCATCGACAGTTCCCAAAACGCGTTCCACCTGGCCACCGAAGTCGGCGTGCCCCGGGGTATCGACGATGTTCACGCGGTATCCTTTGTACATCACGCTCGTGTTCTTGGAGAGGATGGTAATGCCGCGTTCGCGTTCGAGGTTGTCGGAGTCCATCACGCGGTCCACAATTTCTTCACCTTCGTGGAAAGTTCCGCACTGTTTGAGAAGCTGGTTCACCAGGGTTGTTTTACCGTGGTCAACGTGGGCGATGATGGCGACGTTTCTGATTTTTGATTGATCCATATTTTATCCACCGTTGGCGTTTAATTTTCGGGCGCAAAGATAGAAAAATGAGTGGAAAAATGCAATATTTATGCCTCGTATTCTATATTTAGTGATGTGAATTACTTGGCTTTGGATTACGGAGAACATCGGGTCGGGGTCGCTTTTGGCGATTCCGAACTTAAAATGGCCTTCTCGAGAGAGACGATTGACCAGAAGACGACCAATCTGTTCGAGCGACTGGACCAGCTTGTGCGCATCAACAAAATTGACGAGTTCGTGGTCGGGATGCCGTACCACCCGGATGGCCGCAAGGACGGGAAAAACGTCGTGGTGGAGGCCTTTATCAAGGATCTGGCACTCCGCTTCCCGGGGATGAAAATCCACACGCAGGACGAATCGTATTCCAGCGTTCAGGCGCAGGAATTCACGTCTTACCTGAGTAAAAAGAAAAAGCAGAAGAACAAGGCCATTATCGACCGCACCGCCGCCGCCATTATACTCCAGCGCTGGTTCGACGAAAACCCCTAAAACTTTCCCGTCATTCTGAGCGAAGCGAAAGAATCCAGTGCGGTACTTTTTACTATATTTGCAACATGGCTAAAGATTTCGATAATTTTGATGATGAAGAAATGGACGAAGAAACCGGTGCGATGCTTGACGCATTGAACGCCGAAGAAAACTTCGTTCCGCAAGTTCGTGACTACAGTGACCGCCGCATCCTAATCTGGGAAGAGGACGATGCCCGCCGTGAGGCCTGCCTCGAAGTCCTTTCGGATTTGCTCGTTGGCGCTTTCTTCAAGGCCGTTAAGACCGAAGCTGAGGCGATGCAGCAGCTCGAAGAAGACGACTGGGATACGTTCGTCGTGGATTTCTATACCGAAGGCGTTTCCGTGAGCGACTTCATCAAGCGTGTGAACAACTATCCGGGGTCGATTCTGGTCGCCATCAACATGGGACCTCTGACGCTCCCCGAAGAACGCGAACCTGCCAAGGCCGAAAACCTGCGCCGCCTGTTCGACATCGAACGCGCCAGCACGCAGATTCACGCATAACTCGAAAATTTTATTCCATGATTGCCCGGCTTCTGTCGGGCTTTTTATATAGTGCTGTAACAGAGTCCTTCTTAAGAGATATAAAATGATGAATCCATTGCGCGATGCGAATGAATTCACCATTTTTTACGGGAGTCGATGAAGACTAGTTCCCGCAGGCGGAAATGATGCCTGGTGTCGGTAAGCCTGTGCACCAGGAATCGGCTTCATTACGTTTGTTCCAGAGCCCGATGTTCAGTTGCGAGCTCTTGCGCACTGCTGCCGAAGACGAACCGATGGGAAGCGGTGACACGTGCAGCGAATCCGCCTTGCCGTAATAGAGCGAGTCGAGAACGTTTCCGTTACACTGCAAAACGATGGAACCGTAGGTCTTTCCAAATGTCGGCATATTTTCTGTGAATTTGTATATGCCGGCACTTTCGGCGTCTTCGCGGTCGCCCACGACGAGAACCTTGTTGGGCGGTAACTCCAGCGTCTCGATTTCGGCAGAACCGCTCACGTTCGAGGTCTTTCCGAGGGTGCACTTGTCCAGTACGAGCGTGTCGGTGCTCCCGTTGTAGAATTCCACGAAAGTGAATTGCGTGGAATCCTTGGTGTTGGGCTGCACGAAGAATTCGCTCATGACGATATCGTTTGCGGCCGGAGCGCGCTTTATCGCTGGGAGCTGGAGCGAAACCTGCAAATTCACATCCTTGGCGATGTCGATGGCAAGTGCTATCTTGCTTCGGAGCGATTCAATTTGGAAACTCGGAATGGGCGAGTCCTCGTCGAGCGTGAAGTCGTCTTCCATGCTGAAGATAGTCTTGCCGCTTTCGTCCTGCATGGAAATGGAGATGTGGTATTCGCGGTCGAGCTTGAGGTCATCGCTGGTGAATGTGACGTTCTCAGAATCGAACACCATGGGGTAGGTGAACGTTTCTCCGCCGCTCGTGAGCTTCATTTCGCCTGTCTTGATTCCTGCCGGGTTGCCAAAGCCGATGGGAATCTTCACATAGACGAACCCGACCAGTGCGTGCAATGGAATTTTTAGGTTTACGGATGAACCTGCTTCGAGGGATGTCGTGATTTCGCCTTCTTGCATCAAGGCTCCGTTGGCATAGAGCTTGGCGTTGAACACCCATTCTTCACCGGGGAAAAGGTCGAGGTTGAACGACTTCTTCTCGATGGAATGCACGAGATGGAGCGTGTCCGTACCGTAGCAGTCGAGTACGAGGCTGTCGAGCAGCGGCGTTTCGGAAAAGTCCAAGTTGAGGGCTACATTGGCTGTAGTCCCCATTTGGATTGTCGGATTGGACGTCTCGGCTTGGGTTTCGCTGGAGCAGTTCCAAAGGGATAGAGCTGCGATGATTGAGGCTGCGCCGAGGCAGACGTGTTTTTTTGTTGTAGGACTCATATAACCTCCTGTTTTTGGTTGGTCCTACTTACTTAACACGCAGTAACGAGATGTTTGGTCTGAAAATTTTATGTAAAATTGTTTAAACGGAATTTCCGTAGCATTTGTCAGCTAACTAAAACCTACAGATGCAGTTTGCTTTTGCCGTTTTCTATGCGGTTGCCTTGCAACTTCGCAGCGCAGGCCTTATCCTGTCGGAGTATTTTCACGAGTGCGCTCGGACTAAGCCCAAATGCTGCCGCCGCTGCTTTCGTGTCGCCGTTCTTGGTCGCCATAATATCAAAAACATGCGCGACGAACAGCGGAAACTGCGCGTTGCTCGGCTGGATATGCCCGTTGCTGCCCGGAAATTTCATCTCGACTTCGGGGGGCGTTTCACGGACATTCAGCGCAAGAGCCATTTGCATGCGGTGCAGTGCGTGAATTTTGTTCTCTTTCGCGCTTCGGCTTTCTGACGATTTAATTTCTAAATTATATTGTGGTAACGAAAGATGGACTCCGGTATTGGTCTTGTTTCTGTGCTGACCGCCGGGGCCGCTGCCTTGATATCCCTTCAGGGTACAGGCCCGCAAAAGTTCATCGAGGTTCATTTTCAGGTAGGTATCGCGATGCATGTTCTGAAAAATAAAATAGTTCTAGCGCTTTTGGTGAGCGTATTTGCGTTTATGGCGGGTTGTGCCGGTTCTTCCAAGGATTCAGGTGCTACTGGCGAATCTGTCGAGACTGCCGCGGTCCGT
>Ga0247611_10009845_pt1 | contig 11380 bp, 11 predicted proteins | sample 177DNAGHGhighgp2_FD_192422 | JGI IMG/M metagenome (GOLD analysis project Ga0247611, IMG submission 192422) | Sheep rumen microbial communities from Palmerston North, Manawatu-Wanganui, New Zealand - 1770 DNA GHGhigh gp2 | ecosystem: Host-associated > Mammals > Digestive system > Stomach > Rumen... | reverse complement strand
CAGTCCTTTCAGCCAGCGCACCTCTCCGTAGAGTTGATGTACGATGAAGACACTCGAGTAGTTTGCTGCCACGGCTAAGTCGGCTCCGAATGAATAGTCCCATCGGTGAGTGGAGTCGGCTATGAGCGGGCGGAACACGCCGGCCCTCACGTAGCCGTTAAACCGCTCCAACGAGCTGAGGCCATACTTGTTGGCATTCAGCCAGAGTGGCGTGTGGTCGCCTGCAGTTGCTGATACCTGTGCTTCGGTGCGCATCTCAATCTGCGCCGGAAGCATGGTGGCCACTGTCAGCATCGACAGCAAAAACAAGAGCTTGAGAGTCTTCATCATGAAATATAGTTCGCGTAGGATTGAAAGAATCGTTTGAAGAAAGGCAGGCGCATCACTACTTGCTCGAAGATGGCGATGCCCACAAAAGCTGTGAGAATGCCCAACAGCACATCTATCACATAGTGGTGGCAGGAATAGACCGCTGTGCACCAAATGCCCAGTGTGACGATGCAGCAGCACAATATGAGCCCCTTTGACTGACGGCTCATCACCGCATAGATGGTGGCTATGAGCATGTAGGCCGAATGCAACGAGGGTATGGCTGCGAAGATGTTGGAGTTGTTGACGTAGATACTGCCGAAGACGGGAAAGCCTATCAAGTCGTCGAACCGTCCAAGTCCGGCCACGTTGCCAGGAGTGTTGAAGTCTGGCTCAAAACCGAAGTTGATGGCGTACCAAGGTGGGGCAGCGGGGTGAATGTAATAGCCCGCAAAGCCTACGAAGTTGGTAAATAGGAACCCCAAAGCGAAGCGGAGGTAGAAATGGCGCTCACCCTTGAAGAACAGGTATATTCCGAAAGCCATAGGGCCGGGAACCCAGCACAGATAGAAGATACCCGCCAAGAGGTCGGCTATCCACGAGTTGTGCAGGTTGAAGTATTCGCCGGGTATCAGCGTGCCGTTTTCAGTGGCAATGCCGAAGAGAGCCTTCTCTGCCTCGTAGATGCCCTGAATGTCGATGGGGTTCACCTTGTAGTTGGGGTAGAGACGCATCCAGTCGTAGCTGATCTCAAATGCCACGAAAGGCAGCAGGGCCACAGCCAGTTTGCGGGTTAGAGGGTGGGCAAAGAAAAGCAGGTTGAAAAGGCTCAGCATGAGAATGTGGTTGCCATTGATGCCCACAAACGTGCCTTGGAGTAAAAAGAACAGAATCGTGAAAACGATGTCGAAGATGACCTCGCGTCGTGTGATGCTCTGTATGTCGAATAACTTGAATTTTGCCATGAATTAATTTGTAGTTAGGACTTTTTTCCGTCGCGTTCGTTCAGTACGTTGTAGCAGTGGGCTACACGCCAGAAAGCGGTGAAGTTAGCCAGTACGGCAATCATGATCATGCCGCCTGCCAGCCACCATAGTTCATCAGTACAGCCGGTGATGATGCCCACGATGGCGGTAATCACAACGCGCTCCGGACGCTGCATCAGTCCTACTTTGCATTCAATATTAAGACCCTCGGCACGGGCTCGAACATAGCTCACCATGATAGAGCCCACAAGGGCGGCAAATGTGGTCACTCCCAGCCAGAACCAGTCGGCCTTGATGAAGATGAGGCAGATGGCAAAGAGGGTGACCAGCTCACTGTAGCGGTCGAGCGTAGAGTCCCATAAGGCTCCGAATGTTGACGACATGTTGCCTGTACGGGCCAGTCGGCCATCCATCATGTCGAACAGGCCAGCCGCTAAGATGATGAAGCCGCCCCAGCCAATGAGTGGATAGGGGGCTTGTGAACCGTCTTCGAAGGCCAGTGCAGCCTCTAAGAAGAACCACATGGCAACAAGATTGCCTATGAATCCTAAAGTAGTGACAATGTTTGGAGTGAAACCCATGCGTATCATGAGCCTGATGAGAGGGTCAATCACATGGTAAATGAGTTTTTGTAAAAAATCCCGATAGTTCATTTCTTGTTTTTGTTTTTATTTTCTTTTCTTCTTTCTCTTCTTTGCTTGATATGCTCAACGATGTGGGTGTCGCGATAGACAAACAGCCGCTGCAACTGGTAGTTCCATAGCAGGGCTACGCAAACAGCTACGACAATCTTGGCGAAAATGAAGTATTGGCCGGAAAGCTCGGTGAGCGCAAAGGTGCCGGCAGTGTTGAGCAAAATGCTGCCCGACCAGACAATGGCATACTTGACGGCGATGGCTCGCTTCCTGAGCTCGCGGGTGTCATCGAACACCCAGCGATAGTTCACGATGCAGTTGACAATGCCACCACTGAGCGCACCGCAGAACGAAGCCCACACATAGTAGATGCCGAAGAGCTCGGCCAGCAGCATGGAGACACTGAAATCAGCAATCGTGGCTACCTGAGCTGAGAACTGCGCTTTACTGAAAGTCCATATTTCATGTCTCAGCTTCCCCATATAGGCCATATATAATATATAAATAGGTATAAGAGAATGGCCGAATAGACTCCTGCCAGCAGGTCGTCGGCCATCACCCAAAAAGCACCGTGGCGACGATCAAGCGAACGTATGCCCAACGGCTTAACAATGTCGAAGAAACGGAACAACACCAAGGCTGCCAAAGCGTGCTGCCAGTTGGCTGCCACCAGGAGCGGAGTCCACACACCAATCATCTCATCGACAACCACACGGCTCGGGTCTTCACCCCAGAACGGCATGAGCTGATGGGTGGCCCACGTGCCGAGTAGCGTGAAAATGAGAATAAGTGCTAAAGTTGTAAGGAAAAGGGTCGCAGGTGAAAGAATAAAAGAAAGACCCAGCCACATGGCAGTGGCGAGAATGGCGCCTGCGGTGCCTGGCCCCCATGGCCAGAATCCGGCTCCGAACCCTGTTGCAATGACAACAGGTAGTACTGGTAGTTGTTTCATTAGGGCTGCAAATTTAATTATTTTATCCTAAATATCGCTGTTAATGGTCAAAAAAAATTATATGCATGAAAAAAGTTTTCTAAAATGAGTTGTTTTTTGCGACAAATCAGTAACTTTGCCACCCGAATTTTTCGTGAATACTTTTGTGTATAAATAAATATTTACGTCTTGAAGAAAATACTGTTTTGCCTTTTTTGGCAGATTTTGATAGTCCAAACAGCAATCGCCCAAATCACGGGACAGATTATTGATGCAAGAGATGGCGAGCCTATACCTTATGCCAGTGCCGTCTATCGTGGCAATAAATCGGCTGTGTCGAGCAATGCAGAAGGACGGTTCAGCATAGAAAGGCATAATGGCTGGCGACTGACGATTAGTTCGGTGGGCTATGTCCCTCAGGTGATTAAAATCACCTCCAGCACTCCCGATCAGCTTGTGGTAAAACTGAAACCCGACAACCGACAGTTGGGGGAGGTGACCGTGCGTTCGAAGCGTTCCACAAAATACAGCCGTAAAAACAACCCGGCTGTAGAACTGATGAAAAAGGTGATTGCGGCAAAGAAAAAGTCCAGCTTGGATACGCATGACTATTATCAGTATAATAACTATCAGAAAATCATGCTGGGCCTGAACGAGCTGACTCCTGAGAAACTGGAGACTGGCTTGTTCAAGAAGCACCAATGGCTGCTTGACCAAGTGGAGGTGTGCCAATATAACAATAAGCTCATTCTGCCATTGTCGGTCAATGAGACGGTCACCCAGAAGCTGTATCGCAAAGACCCGCACACAGAGAAAAGCATCATCAAAGGACAATCATCGACAGGCGTGAATGATTTGTTCCAGACAGGCGATATCATCACTACGGTTATGAAGGATGTCTTCACCGATATCGACCTTTATGAAGACAATATTCGCCTATTCCAATATCCTTTCCCCAGTCCTATCGGAAAGGACGCTATCCAGTTTTATCGTTTCTATATCACCGACACCACAATGGTGGGGGAAGACCGATGCTTTCAGCTCGATTTCACACCTAACAACCAGCAGGATTTCGGTTTCCGTGGCCAGATATTTATCTTAGCCGACTCGTCCTATCAGGTGCGCCGATGCGAGATGACCATTCCAAAGACCAGCGACGTGAACTGGGTGGAGCACATGCAGTGTGTGCAAGAGTTTACGAAACTTCATACGGGTGAGTGGCAGCTGACACTCGACGATATGTTTGCCGAGCTCAAGGCGGCTAAGTTCCTCTCCAAGTTCATTGTGGTTCGCACAACTCGCCGCACTGACTATGCTTTCGATGAAATACCGAAGTCGTTGTTGCGCGGACGGAAGCCTGTGCTCAAGGATTCCTATGCCGAGATGCGTGACGATAATTTCTGGAACCAGTATCGCCAAGTGAAACTCACGAAGAGTGAGAGCACCATGGATTCGTTCGTACAGCAACTTGGGAAAATCAAGGGCTTGAAATATATCGTGTTTGGTGTGAAGGCCTTGATCGAGAACTTCGTAGAAACGGGTACAAAGGAGCATCCGAGCAAAGTGGATATAGGCCCGGTGAATACCATTATTTCGCAGAACTTCTACGACAAATGGCGTTTGCGTGCGAGTGCGCAGACCACGGCCAACCTGTTCCCGCACCTGTTCTTCAAAGGATACTATGCCCGAGGCATGTGCTCGAACGAGAACTACTATGATGCTGAAGTCACCTATACATTTAATAAGCCGGGCTATCTGCCGCGTGAGTTCCCGAAGAAGGCTATTACGATTCAGTCTATGCGTGATGTAGCCTTGCCCAGCGACAAGTTCATACAGACCGATAAGGACAATATGTTCACTTCGTTCAAGGTGACCAAGATTGATAAGATGTTCCTTTACAACCGGCAGGCTATCTACTTTGACTTTGAGGAGGAGTGGGGCATCAAGTATTTTGCTGAGGCCAAGGTTGAGCGTGTGGCACCCATCGGAAACATCGAACTGAAACCGCTGGCTACAGGAACTCCACTTGACTATATCCGCTATAGCGAGGCTACCGTGGGTGTGCGCTATGCACCGGGTGAGACTTTCATCAACACCAAGCAGCACCGCTGGCCCATCAATCTCGATGCTCCCGTGTTCCGATTGCAGCACACGATGGGCTTCAAGGGCGTGTTGGGCGGACAGTATAACTACAACTTCACTGAAGGCGAGATATACAAGCGTTTCTGGATGCCCATGAGCTGGGGTAAGATAGACACACGCATCAAGTTTGGCGCACAGTGGAACCGCGTGCCATATCCGTTGCTCATCATGCCAGTGGCTAACTTGGGCTTTATATTGGAGGATCAGACGTTCAACCTCATCAATAACATGGAGTTCCTGAACGATCGATATGCATCAATTATGATCGACTGGGACCTGAACGGTAAGATTTTCAATCGCATCCCCCTGTTGCGCAAACTGAAATGGCGTGAGTGGATTAGCCTGAAGTGTCTGTGGGGACAATTGACCGACAAGAATAATCCGTTTCTGGCTGAAAATCAGGACAATGGAGTGCTGATGGACTTCCCCGAAGGCTGCTATGTCATGGACCCGAAGAAGCCTTATTTCGAATTATCTCTCGGAATACACAATATTTTCAAACTAATACACGTTGAATATGTAAGACGACTCAGCTATACCGACCTTCCCACAGCCAATAAGTGGGGAGTGCGGTTCATGATTCGTACAACATTCTGATGTGGCCTGACGTTTAGATACTAAAAAAACAAAATAACGCAAATATATAACAAATTTCATAATTATTAATCAAGAACTGGGTAACCTTTAAGGTTCCCACCTCCGTAGGAGGCTAAAAAACAAAAAGAAATGGAAAAAGTAAATGTGAAACCCGCTGAGGGTAAGTTGGGAATCATGGTAGTTGGCAATGGTGCTGTAGCTACTACGTTCATGACCGGTGTGCTGATGGCTCGTAAGGGTCTGGCTAAGCCTATTGGCTCAATGACACAGTACGACAAGATTCGTGTGGGTCGTGGTGCTGACAAGAAGTACATGAAGTATGGTGATATCGTTTCGATTGCCAATCTGAACGACATCGTGTTTGGTACCTGGGATGTTTATCCACAGAATGCTTACCAGTCGGCTATGTATGCCGAGGTGCTGAAGCCGAAGGATATTGAGCCTGTACGCGAAGAGTTGGAGAAGATTGTCCCCATGAAGGCCGCTTTCGACAAGAACTATGCAAAGCGTCTGGATGGTGACAACGTGAAGGACTGCAAGACCCGCTGGGACATGGTAGAGCAGTTGCGTGAAGACATCCGCAACTTCAAACAGCAGAATGGCTGCTCTCGCATCGTAGTGCTGTGGGCTGCTTCTACTGAGATCTACGTACCTGTTTACGAGCCGGTTCACAACCGTCTGGCTGACCTCGAGGCTGCCATGAAGGCTGACGATCGCGAGCATGTGGCTCCCTCTATGTGCTATGCTTATGCTGCTCTGACTGAGGGCGCTCCCTTCGTGATGGGTGCTCCTAACACCACTGTTGATATTCCTGCTATGTGGGAACTGGCTGAGAAGACAAAGATGCCTATCGCCGGTAAGGACTTTAAGACTGGTCAGACACTGGTGAAGAGCGGTTTCGCTCCGATTATCGGCACTCGTTGCCTGGGTCTCGACGGATGGTTCTCTACCAATATCCTGGGCAACCGCGACGGTCTGGTGCTCGACGAGCCTCAGAACTTCCGTACCAAGGAGGTGTCAAAGCTCTCTACGCTGGAGACCATCCTGAAGGCCGAAGATCAGCCCGATCTCTACACCGACTACTATCACAAGGTGCGTATCAACTACTATCCTCCCCGCAACGACAACAAGGAGTCTTGGGACAACATCGACATCTTCGGATGGATGGGCTATCCCATGCAGATCAAGATCAACTTCCTCTGCCGCGACTCTATCCTTGCTGCTCCTGTATGTCTCGACCTCTGTCTGCTCATCGACCTCGCTGCTCGCGCAGGCCGTTTCGGCACACAGCGCTTCCTGAGCTTCTTCCTCAAGAGCCCGATGCACGACTACACGCAGGGTGAGGAGGCTGTGAACCACCTGTATCGTCAGCACACCATGCTGAAGAACGCTATCCGCGAGATGGGTGGCTACGAGGCTGACGAGGAGATTGACTAAGCCATTGAAAAACTTTTAGAGAATGCCGCGTATGCTTGCTTTGTGTGAGTGTACGTGGCTTTTTGTTTTCAAGAACGTAAGAAAGTTATAGTGAGACATGGAGCAGTTGTTGGTCAAAAACATCGGTACACTTATTGTTGATAAGCATTGCAAAGAGTTATGCTGTGGTGAGGACATGAAACAGTTGGATTACCTGAACAGCGGCATGGCTGTTAATTGAAAACGGAAGGGGCAAGGACTTTGGCTGTCAGGACACAGACTGGAATCGAACGACTGGCAGTGGGCTTACCGTAAGTGAGGTCGATGCAGAAGGTGGCGTCGTCCTTCCTTCGTTCTGCGATTCTCATACACATCTTCAGGTGGGGTGGAAGTGGCTGTGAGACACAAGGCATTGAGTGTAGACCATCTGAAGAGCATGACCGATCGTGATATAGAGATACTGAAGAGTTGTGCTGACGACAATCTGGGACGTACCATCCCGACAGCTTTGCCAGGTACGTCATTCTTTCTTAACATGCCATTTGCTCCAGCACGTATGATGATTGAAGCGGGTCTGCCTCTGGCACTTGCCAGCGACTACAACCCTGGCTCCACTCCTTCTGGCGACATGAAGTTCGTCGTGTCGCTTGCATGCATTAAGATGAGACTCCTGCCTGAGGAAGCACTTAATGCAGCTACACTAAACTCCGCCGCTGCTATGGGGCTTGGCCGTGACTACGGTTCTATTGCTAAAGGGAAAGTAGCCAACTTTTTCATCACTATTCCGATGAAGAGCGTCAGCTACCTGCCTTACGCCTATACGTCACCTGTCATCAGGCGTGTGTTCCTTGCAGGGAAAGAATGCCGTGTATGATAAAAACGAACCGAATGATCATGATTTTATAGCATATAGCCAGGCATGACTACCGAACAGGCTCTTTTGAGTGAAAATGGCTTTTTGGGGGAGTCAATAATTCATTATCTTTGCATGGTAATTTGAATAAAAAATGAACATTGCATTATGAAAAAGAAATTTGTTTTTATCGCATCCATGCTGTTGGCACTGGCATGCGTAGTATCATTGACCTCATGTGGCGACGATAAGGAAGACGCCACTGACAATCAGAATCCTTCAGCCCAGCCTGGAGGCGGAAGTGGCAACTCGGGTAGTGGAAGCTCGGACAGCAACATCTATGGCACATGGTATAATATGCAAGTGGAAGAGAGTGCTGAAGAGATAGAGATAGAGACGTTCACACTGAATGCCGACAACACTTGTGTATGGGGAGAGTACAGGATAGGTGCAAGTGACAACTGGACTGCTATTGAAAAGGACATAGACACGGGCGTGTTCACTCTTGCCGGCAACACTCTGACGACTATGGATGACAAGCATGGTCGGCAGACTACCTATCAGTTTGTGCTTAACAACGATGGCACGGCAACTTCGACCTTGCAGAAGAGCAACGGTGAGACAAAGACCACATTGTGGAAGCGCTTTGAAGCTGGCATGACCCCGGAGGCTTATCTCACACAGCTGGCTGCCGGTAAGAAGCAACACTCTAATTCAACTTCATCGTTGGTGGGACAGTGGCAGACTACTCGTGTTGTGGGTACAGAGAAAGGAAAGTCGTTCGACATGAGTGGTGATCAACTGCGCTATGAGTCGATGGTCCGGCTTACCGTCAATGCCGACGGTACTTATCTGGAGGAAGACCAGAAGTATCAAATCGGTGTGTTTAGAAAGAGTGGAAGTGGAAATTGGTATATGTTAAACGGTGTTCTCAGGCTGGAAGAGCTGGGCTATTACTCCAGGAGTGGGGATGAATCAGTTTATCATCAACGCAATGAACCGGAAATCCGCACATATTCCATGATCAGTTTAAGTGCTACCGAACTCGTGATACGTGAGGTTGACGCGGAGGAACAGCTGGATATGACCATCACTTTCAAGCGCCTATAAAGCGTTTTGAATGTGATGCGTCTGTTTCGCAAAAGACTTTTCAACTCAAAAATTAAGCATTATGAAAGAGAATTTTTCGAAATTTACTGTTACTTTGTTAGCATTTGCTGCAATGTTGGGTATCAGCTCCTGTGGCGATGATAAGGATGAGGAACGTGAACTGTTAGACCAGCAGCAGAATCAGGAAACGCAGGAGTCGCCTACTAAATATCTGGGAAAAATAGCCCGTCAATGGTATTGGATGACAGAGACGAAGGATACCGTTGACTTGCATTACCTGGAAATAGAATTGAGCGGAAGATATACGATGGGCAATTATCGTCTGGGTAGCCACGACAATTTCGTGACCTTACGCTATGATACCGAATTAGGCAATTTCTCACTGAATAATAATACGATTGTCTTCAGTAGTGATAATCGCTATTCGAAAGAGGGGAGTACGGAAACCTTTTCTACCCGGGAAGTAAAGACAACGGAAGTCAGCTTCTCTGTCAACGATCTGGAACAGTCGAATAAGCTTACCTGTGCATTTCCGAAGGAAAGCCGTGAGGGGGAGTCTTATCTCCCCTACAGTGGCAGAAGCATTTTTCTCTACATGAGCGATCTTCGTGAGAAGCATCAGGATAAGGACAGGATGGTGAGAGAAATCTATCAGGGACGCTGGATGCCTGTAATGTTGACGGTTGACTATTACAGGAATGGTAAAACGACCTCTTATGTGTCGGCCTGGACTAAAGATGTTCTTGAGTTTAAGGAGGATGGCACTTTGACGTTCACTGTGTCGAGTGAAGGCAATCCTTTCCTTACTGAGGATGTAGTACTCTCGTCCACCTATTCCATTAGCAATGGCAGTATTTATTTCGACTATCGGTATGGTGACCTCTTTTCATTTGATATCAATTCTCAGGAAGGCAATCGTCTGGATATAGAGACGATATGGCGAACCAAGAGCGGGATTGATGCTTATCAGGTGAGTGCGATTGCCGGTGATTTCGTAAAAGTGAAATAGAAATCTGCGGGAATCATCGTAAAAGAAAATGAATGAGCCCGGCTGCTGCATGACCGGGCTCATTCATTTTCTTCTTTTTATAGCGTTCGGAACCGTTCGATGAGCCGTTTGCGGAAGAATCGTCCCACTTTCACATAGCTGATATGGTCGAAAGGGGGATAGAAGTGACAGTAGTTGTCCTTCACTTTCATCAGACAGCTGATGTTGACGATGTATTTCTGGTTGACCTGAATGAATTGCCCGTCGAGCGACAGGAGGATCTCATTGGTCACATTACGTTTCAGCCTGATGGGATTCCGTTGGTTGGCTACTACTGCTTCCCACACCCTTTGGTCGTGGTTGTACTGGAATACGCCGATGTCCTGAATCTTTATCAATTGGAAATCGACGGTGTTCAGATAGAACAGCAGGCTGTCGTTGATATGCTTGCTGATGCTGTTGCCCTGGCTCTGTTGCTGCTGTGGCTTTTGTTCGTTGGCAATGCGCTGCAGGATCATGTCCAGTTCCTCATCTTCGACGGGCTTCATCAGGTAGTCGAAGGCATGGTTTCGGAAAGCCCTGATGACGTACTCGCTATATGACGTACACATCACCACATAGCACCACAGTCCCCTTTCCTCCATCTTCTGCATGAAGTCGATGCCGTTCATGTCGGGCATCTCAATGTCCAGGAACACGATGTCGGGTTCCTCGTCTTTTATCAGTTGCAGGCCTTGCTCGCCATTTTGCGCAGTTCCTGCTACAGTGAAGCCTTTGTGCGAATTCAGCTTTTGGCTAAGTATGTCGATCGCTGAACGCTCATCGTCGATAATGATTACTTTGAACATTTTTTTCTCTCTCGTTTCTCACGTTAAGTTATTGAAGTGTTGCGGGATGCGCAGGGTAGCCTGGCAACCTGTCGTTGTTGTACTTGTCCCGTCTTTCAGGTTCTCAAGGTCTATATCCATCTGTCCGTGTCGGCTGTATTTGTTCAGCACCTCCATTGTCTGCCTGATGATGTAGAGTCCTGTGCCGGTGGTTGTGTCCTTGACGGCCCTGATGTCGAATCCGCGTCCGTTGTCGCTCACGACGATAACCAGTGTGTCGTTCTTCTCCATTGCTATCTGTATGGTGAGCCGCTTTTCGCCGTCGCGTCCTTTCAGTCCGTGCTTGATGGCATTCTCAGCCAGTATCTGAACAAACATCGAGGGTATGTGGAGTGCCGACAGGTCGAGGCCGGGAGCTACGTCGATTGTATAAACGAAGTGTTCTGTCAGTTCCTGCTCCAGGCTGATATAGTAGCTCACGAAGTCCATTTCCTCTTGCAGTGTGACGATGGTGCGGCTCGACACATCCAGATTGGCTCGTATGAGTTTCACCAGTTTCATGAGTTCCTTCTCCTCGTCTTCCTGT
>Ga0247611_10009843_pt1 | contig 11381 bp, 10 predicted proteins | sample 177DNAGHGhighgp2_FD_192422 | JGI IMG/M metagenome (GOLD analysis project Ga0247611, IMG submission 192422) | Sheep rumen microbial communities from Palmerston North, Manawatu-Wanganui, New Zealand - 1770 DNA GHGhigh gp2 | ecosystem: Host-associated > Mammals > Digestive system > Stomach > Rumen... | reverse complement strand
TACATTTGCAGCATCGCTTGTTAGCCCTATGGGGTAAAGCGGGCGGTCTTATGTGCATGAAAGACGTCTCTAATACAGACAGCACCTACGCCTTTTTTGTATCATAAGAAAATACTAAATGCCTAATTCTATAAATAAAACTACTCAGGGTGTAGAGGAGTTTGTTGACGTTGGTTAATACTTATGGCACAAATAATCTTTAATACTCGTGATCAATTGGTATCAATTGATACGACTCAGATTGCCGTTGTGCAGGCTGATGGCAATTATTCACGTATCCTTTTTATCAATAAACGTGAGATTAGTCTGTCATATGGTATCAGCAAAATGGAGGAAATCCTAAAATCACATAGTGGCAAACGTGAAGGGTTTGTGCGCCTTGGGCGAAGTATAATTGTCAACCATGCTTATTTGTATAAAATTGATTTGTTACGCAAGCAGTTAGTACTGACAAGTAAAGATGGACGGGAGGTACGTCTAAACTTGTCTAAGAAGTTGTTAAAACCTTACAAAGAAGCAATAGTTAAAAGCATAAAAATAGAACAAAATTATGAAGAAAATAATAGTGGGGACACAGGGAAATCAGCCATTTGAGATAAAAGGTTCTTCTGTGAGTCGCCAACATGCTCAAATAACGATAGATGATAATGGTATGTGGACGTTGAAAGACCTGAAATCTACAAATGGAACGTTTGTCAGAGATGAAAATACTGGCATATTGCGGAAAATTTCTACGATAACAATCCAGCCAATGAGTTTCATCTGTTTGGGAGCAGACAATTCATTAGGTTGTTGCTTTTATGCAAAGCAGGTTTTTTCGTATGGAAACTTCAGTGAAGAACTCATGTATATGAGGCAACGTGATGATGAATTTGTCTTAGAACAAGAACAATTACGTAAGAAGAATAGTATTATTAATATCGTTGTACGTGTAGGGGCTGCACTATTAGTACTGGGGTTGTCTTTTCTGATCATCAAAAATGATAGTAGTATTATGAACTTTGTGCGTATGGGACTTATGGGATGTGCTGCTTACATTGTCCCATTGTTTTATGATGTAAACAAACAAAAAAATCAGATTAAGGAAAGACAAGAACGATTCCATCAATGCCCCAATCCAAAATGTTCACATGTGTTGAGTTCTAAGGAGATACAGAATCTCTATTGTTCGAAATGTCATGCTCATTGATTTATAACTATAAATAATTATATGATGAAAAAAGTAATGACCATTCTGCTGATGCTTTCAGTAGCATTTAGCGTTCAGGCACAAAAGACCTATGTCTTATTAACGGGAGTAAATAATTATGGAACAGGTGAGAATAACTTAAACTTCCCTGTCAAAGATGCGCAAGAACTGAAGCAAGTATTCGACAGACAAAATGCTACTGTCGCCTTGCTCACAAGTAAGTATGTAACCAAAGAGAATATCAACAAGAAATTGGATGCAATACTCAAATTGGCAAAGCCTGAAGACATAATCATATTTTTCTTCTCTGGCCATGGCGGTCCCGGAGCCTTTTGCTGTTATGGCTTTAACCTGTATAAGTATTCCGACTTTGCTGAAAAACTTTCTAAAGCACGGACAAATAAGGTGTTTTGTTTTATAGATGCCTGCCATTCTGGAACTGCTCGGTATGCAACAGAAACTCAAGCTAATTTTGAAGGAGTGAAACCTGTATTTTGTATCGCTTGTCGTCCTGAGGAATATTCAATGGAGAAATTCCTTGTTGATAATGGGGTTTTTACACAAGCTCTAATAAAAGCATTGCGAGGAAAGGCAGATTATGACGAGAACCGTTCTGTAACCTTAATGGAGATATTTAAGTATGTTCATAGTGATGTGGTAAAAAGAACTAATAATAAACAACATCCCCAGCTAGTGGGTAATAAAGCATTGTATGAAACAACTATCACAAAGTGGTAAAAGCTTTTCACCCAAAAATCTTTATTGCTCGTCAAATAACCTGAAGAGTTCATCAAAGAAGTTTCTATAGCTCTTGACAAGGTATTATTTATGTGCTACTTTTGCAGCAAGAAATCATTATAAATATTTTAATTATGGACACAACGAAAAGAAAACAATCAACAGGAGAGAATGTAAAAGGTGGTAGAAACGATTTTGCCAAACTGCTTGTTGCAGGTGGAAGTTTGGTAGTCGGAAGTATTGGCGGTGTAATCTTGGGGCGTCAATCTTTGAAACCATCAGTTGGTGATGCCAAGCTGCCTGACGAAGAAGGTCAGAGTCAAGCTGAAAAGGCAACAGATGATGTTCTGCAGCAATCTAACGAAAATGTACAACATCAACCTCAGGCACCCTCTAATACCAATGCAGACATTCAGGAACCGACTCCTATAGACACTCATAATAGCGAAAATTCGACAAATGTCAATGGCGGTAATTCACAAGGTCAAACTGACAACACCCCAGACGAGGTCGCTCAGCGTATAGCAGGCTCAACGGAAGTTGATGCCGGCGATGATGTTACGGCTTCCGTGATGCAAATCGGATCATCTTCGACTATGATGGATGAGAACGGAAACATTGTAAGTGTGTTTAGTGTTGAGTTCAACGACCCTAACTTGGCAGGTCAACAATTCGTATTGGCTGACGTTGATGGAGACGGAGTCTTTGACGGGTTGTTCACAGCTGATGGACAGCCATTTAGTTTGTCCTTTATGAATGCTGATGGGAGCGAAACGCCGTTTGAAGCTATTCTTGCCAATGCAAAACTTGAATATGACGATTTGGAGGAGATGTCACATAGTGATGGCTCGTACATGGCAAGGAATGAACATGACCAAGAGAGTACTACTGACGATCCTTCGGAAGACATTATCAATACCAGTTCTTCAGAATCTGACAATTCTCTTGCGATGAAGGAACAGCCAGCACAAGAGAATGGTATGGAATCAGAGAGTGGTTCTGAAACTGGAGATTCTGATGTGGATGCACTTATTGCTCAGCTAAAGGAAATCGAAGATTCGGAAGATGATGAAAAAACGCTGTTAGATGAATTGAAAGGTGCTATTTTAGAAGATGAAGATTGGGAAGACAATAAGGATGAAGATGATGAGGATGAAGATGATGAAGATGATGATGAAGAAGATGATGATGAAGAAGAAGATGATGATAACGATGGTTCTGATTTCTAAATTAGAAGAATAGAAAAGATGAAAAAGGAAACGGCACAAATCCCAGCTAATGAAACGATTCCTTCCTTTCCCGTTTTAGGCAAGGCAGAATTGGTTAAGGGAAAAGCTTATATCATCCGGAACCAAGCTAAAGTAGGTGAGACCTATACCCTTATTTGTCCCATTTGTAGCGATCATATTCATACGACACCATCAAAAAAAGGAGTCACAATAGAAACTTGTTCTCATTGTAAGGCAACGTTAGGATATAATGCAAAGGTTGTTGCAAATCAAACGGTTGAGGCAGATACCGACAAGGATACGGATGCTACTCCAACAGAGAAAGTACATTTGGTGTCAGTAAAAAACATTCAAAAGAAACAGGGTAGGTTGGTTTGGGGATTATTCGGACGGCATAGCGCCAGTTTGCAAGTTGGCGAAAATATCATTGGTAGAAAAGATGAATTGGAACCTTCCGACATTTCTTTTGTAGATGATTATATGAGCCGCCGTTCAATCTCTATTGCGGTAGAGAAAGATGCGAACCGTTCAGGCTATACTTTCAATCTGAAAGTTCTAAGGGCTGCTAATCCTGTCGTGGTCAACAGCAATCAGCTTCAGGTCGGAGACAGCATTTTTCTGAACTACGGCGATACAATTAAGTTAGGAGATACAGTTCTCACCTTTAAACAAAAATAACCATGAACATCATTTTAGGACAAGCATATTCTTTCCTTCAGCTAGGACTGCGAGACAATCAGGAAGACGCTCGCTGGCCAGAAAGTGACAGCCCAGACACGGGACAGCGTTTTTTTGTCGTTTGCGATGGTGTCGGTGGCTGTGAGAAAGGTGAAGAAGCAAGTGCAACGGTATGCCATGCTTTTGCCGAGGCTCTTGGCGACTTTGACTTCACATGCGACTTTACCAATGCCGATTTCAGTCATGCCCTTAATAAAGCATACGATGCCCTTGATAAGAAAGCGAGACTGGGTCAAGAAGATATGGCGACAACGCTGACCTTTGCTGCATTCCATGCTGAAGGTGCAACGTTAGTACATATAGGTGACAGCCGCATCTATCAGATCCGTCCTTCACAAGGTATTGTCTATCGAAGTGACGACCATTCTCTGGTTAATCAGATGGTGCATTCCGGCATTATTACACCCGAAGAGGCTGAAACCCATCCACAGCGTAATGTCATCACCCGTTGTATGGAGCCTGTTTCTGAAGACCAGACCCGTTGCATGGCAACTGTCATGCGAACTAATAATGTAAAGGCTGGTGACTATTTCCTACTTTGCACCGATGGTGTCTTGCATCAGATGTCTGATGCACAACTTGTAGAGTTGATAGTTCAAGATGTATCAGACGAACAAAAGATACAAGAGCTTGCCAGAAAAACGGAAAACAGCTCCGACAACAATACTGCATACCTCATTCCTGTGTTAGCAGTGGAAGGTATTAGTACTGAAATACATCCCATGAGCAACACGAGTAGTGATACGCATAGAATGACATCATCGCAGAGTATTGAGGAGATAGAATCAATTCCTGCGTCAGAGAAAGATGGTGTTCTGACAAGGTTTTTTAAGATATTTACAGGTAAATAATGTTTCATAATAGAACAATAACAAAGATGAAAACAACAAGAATTTCCATATTGGTAGTTGCGGTTTTTCTTTTGGTTCCTTTCTCAGCCTGTGCTCAGAAGAAGCAGACGAAGAAACCGACAACAGAAGTGAAGAATGATACAGTAGCCGTTCTTACGCAAAAAGCAACGGCAGGTGATGCCATCGCGCAAAACACCCTTGGTACATGGTACTATGCCGGCAAGAATGTTCAACAAGACTATAGTGCCGCTCTGAAGTGGTGGTCTAAGTCTGCTGATCAAGGAAATACTGATGCCATTGCAAACATGGCGATGTGTTACCAATTGGGTTGGGGTGCAAAACAAGATTCAGTCATGGCAATAAACCTGTATAAGGCTGCAGTACGGAAAGGAAACAAGGTCGTTGTTTCTCAGCACGAAGCAATAGTCAAGAATACCGGTAGCACCTTCAGTAGCATGTTGCTCTACGACCTTTACATGAATGGCATCGGAGTAAAGCAGGACAAGGCGAAGGCTGCAACCTATTTGGAAAATGTTGCCAAGGCTGGAAATGCTGACTGCCAATATAGGTTGGCACTTTACTATTTGAACAATAAGCAGGCTGACCTTGCTGCAAAATGGTTCAAGGCCGCTTCTGACCAGGGGGTTACAGGTGCTACCTATTATTATGGTTATTTGTTACATCAAGGTACAGGTATAGCACAAGACAAACCGACGGGTATTGCAATGATGCAACAGGCTTCATCAAAAGGCTTCCCTGCTGCTGACTATCAATTAGGTAAAATCTATTATGAGGGTAATGGAGTTACCCAAGACTACAAGAAGGCGGTAGAGTACCTGAAGAAGGCAGTGGCAACAAACGCTGATTCCCGATGGCTCTTAGGACTGTGTTATTTGAAAGGGCAGGGCGTAGAGCAAGATTATTATCGGGCAACCCAGTGGCTTGGCGAGGCAGGCAATTCTCATGTGAAGGAGTTTAATGCTCTACTGAAAGAAGACAATGAAGGTCAATTCTCGCAGTATTTGTTAGGCTTGAAAGAGTATTATGTTAACAAGAACTACGACCAAGCTCTTGACTGTTTCAAAAAAGTGTCGAAGGCAAAAGTTGCAGAGGGAGAAACAATGACAGGCATCGTATTAGCCAACAAAAATTACGACAAACGCAATCTGAAGAAAGCAATAAAAGTATTAGAAAAAGCATCTGCGAAAAGTCCCGTCGCCAACTATTACCTTTCGTCTATGTATGAAAGTGGTACAGGAGTTAATCAAGATAAGAAGAAAGCTTTGGAATTATTGGAGAAAGCCTCCGATGCTGGTATCGCATACGCACAGTGTAAACTTGGCGACAAGTATATGACAGGTGACGGTGTTCCGCAAGACTATGTGAAGGCAGCCCAGCTGTATTTGCAGGCAGAGGTGCAAAAGCATCTTACTCCTGAGTCAGCAAAGAACCTTGCCGTATGCTATGAGAAGCAAGTCGGTTGTCTGCCCGATTTGAATAATGCAAAGAAGCGTATAGAATCATTGAACAGCATAAAGCAGAACGATCGTCTCATGACGGTGCTTAAGGCTATCGAGAAATAACGTTTTTATTATGGCAGAGGAAAAGAAATACGAATATGTCCTTCCTAAAGGAACTGCCCTGCGGAGCAGCGAGGGTGAATACATCATCAAGCGTGTACTCGGTCAAGGAGGCTATGGCATCACCTATCAGGCAAGCGGACGACGTGCTGGTGACAACGTCGTGCATAAGTACGCCATTAAGGAGTTTTTTGTAAAAGGACAGTGCTGGCGTGATGAGGGCAACTGCCACATGAAGTTTTCACCTGCTGCCAAGCAGGATGTAAAAGAATCGCTGAAGGATTTCAAGGATGAGGCCGTTCGTCTTAATAAGATCTGCCGTGGTAACAGAAACATCGTGAACGTGAACGAGGTGTTCGAAGCTAACGGCACAGCTTACTATGTGATGGAGTATCTGGAAGGTGGCAACCTGAGGGACAAGGTACGTGAACACGGTAGAGGCTTTTCCGAAGGCGTAGCATTGTCATATATTCGTCCTATTGCGGAAGCAGTAGAGTTTATCCATAGCCAGCATAACCTGTTGCATTGTGATATTAAACCCGAGAACATCATGTTGCGTCTTGATGAAGAAGGGCAGCAGTTAGAGCCAGTGCTGATCGACTTTGGTATTTCTGTTCATTTCAATAAGAAAGGAGAACTGACTACAACCCACAACTCCATGGGGGTGTCGCATGGTTATTCTCCTCAAGAGCAATACCAGGGACTGCATGTCATACTTGAAGACAGAAAGAGACGGTATAAGGAGGGTTATACAGACATTCCGTTGATTCCTTTTGAGATGGATGTCTATGCCTTAGGTGCTACACTTTTCCATCTGATTACTGGTACAAAGCCAGCTCAGGCTTCTTATGGATTGGAAAGTATCATCAACAAGAAACTTATAGAATGTAAAGTAAGCGAGAAGACAAGGGATGTCATCGTAAATGCTATGCGTCAAGATAATAGGAACCGTACGAAGACTGCTGCTGCTTTCCTTAAAGGATTTGATGATAGGTATTATTTGCCGAAATGGTTTGTACTGAGAAGTCCGAATATCGCCTACCAGATAGTTACAGACTTACAGGAAGAAACTACCACATATCTGAAGTATGGTGCATTTATCTATACCGGCCAACAACAAATAGGAAATGGCAATGAAACCTTGAGACAGCGATACGATGTGTATGAGTATTTTGTTCAAGGACTGCATCATCGTCAGAAGGATGAGTCCCTTTCAGCTAATGTTATGTCGTCAGGTAAGCAGCAGCTAGAAAAGTTCTTGTCCGTGGTAGAGCTAAAGACAGGCTTTCCAGAAATAGGCATGTCTGAGAAAAATGAAATGGGCATGGTCGTCCGTGAAGTCTTCAATGCTAACGGAACAATATATGCTGTCGTTAAACAAGGTTGGAAACCGGAGTCGGTAGTTGTACAAATACTGAACCGCTGCAAAAACACTATCCTTGCAAATGGAAGGCAGATGTTAAAGGTTGCTTCCATTGTGGGTGGTATATCACTATTGGGATGTGGGGGGTATTATGCCATTGACGCTATCAGTCAGTATATGGAAGCGAGACGTGCTGAGAACGAAGAGCAGTCAAAACTCCTGACCCATGCCATCAGTACAAACAATAAGGCCATGCTTATTAAGTTTGCCAATGCAGACTCTGTGCGTGCCTACCTTCCTTTAGCTTCTATCTACCTGAATGATAATGATACGGTAAATGCTCGTTTATTTGCAGAAAAGTCCTTGGCAGAGAATGGCGAAGACAAGACAGCACAGGATATTATTGCCAAGATTGTTGAGATGAATGTCCCTGTAGCCGTCGAAACACCATTCATTACTCCGGCTAAAGAAGGGAGTGATGCCATTGCGAAAGAAGAGGCAAGGAAGAAGGCTGAGGAGTTGAGGAAGGAAGAAGAGCGTAAGAAGAAAGAAGCTGCAAAGCAGGAAGCAGCTAAGCAGCAGGAGAAGCCACAAGTTGCAAGTAAAGAAGAAACTCAGGCTGAAGCTGCTAAGAAAGCTCTCCAATATGTCAATGGCGCACGTACATACGAAAACCATCAGAAGGCATACCAATGGGCTCAGAAAGCCGATCCTGAGACAAAAGCCAAAGTTATTCAGAGATTAAAGGATATGGATTTTCCGATACCATAATTAAAATACCCAGTAATAATACATATTCTATATGAAGAAGTTAATATGTTACGTGCAATTGCTACTTGTGTCGATTGTGTGTAGTGCGCAAGAAATTGATATCAAAAAGGTAACAGCACTTGCGAGTCAAGGTAATGCAGAAGCTCAATATACATTAGGCGTTTGCTACACATTCGGTCTTGGTGTTTCTCAAGATAACTCGAAAGCCGCTTATTGGTATCAGAAATGCGCCCGACAGGGATTTGGCATGACGAAAAGAGAAAAGACTTTAATAAAGAAAGCTAAGAAGGGAGATGTTGTGTCACAATTTAACCTATCTGTAAATTATATGCAAGGTGGATATGGATTTTATAAGAATTATGATTTGGCTTTTTATTGGGCGAATCAAGCTGCACAGCAAGGATATGCACCTGCTCAATGTAATTTAGGATTGATGTATGATCTGGGATGGGGTACCAGTGTCGATTATGTTGAAGCTGAAAAATGGTATGACCGGGCAATTGCTAAAGGTAACAAAAAAGCAAAATTGAATCTGGGAACGTTGTATTTAAAGCCTGACTATTCTAATTATTCAAAAGGTGCTCAGCTATTAGAAGGGCTGGTAAATGAATACGAAGATGCTTATAATAATTTAGCCATTGCCTATTTCCATTTGAAACGATATGATGATGCCATTTTCTGGGCAGCTAAAGCATCTGAGAAAGGTGACCGTAGTGCCGATAATAATTTAGGACTGTGGTATCTGAAAGGTGCGGATGGTTTTCCTGCTGATTATGACAAGGCGATATATTACTGTGAACGGGCAGCAAAGGCAGGCAAGAAGATTGCACAACACAATTTGTATATAGCTTACTATAATAAAGGAGAATTGTTATATAAGGATAAGGATTATATTAATGCATTTTCGTATTTGATGAAAGCAAGTGACAATAAGATCAACCCTATTCCTCAGGCAATGAGGTTGCTTTCTGCATGCTATCGTTATGGTTTAGGTACTGAAGTAGATCTTCAAAAAGAGAAATACTGGATGGAGGAAGCTGCAAAGCATAAGGACGATAAAGCTATGATAATTGTGGGCGGAGATTCCTTTCAATAATATAAAAAGAAATGGAAAAGAAATGAAGAATAAGAATCTGTTTAATTAGTTGTGGTAATTACAATGAATATAAAACAATACATAGTAATTCTTATCTCGTTAGCGGCTTGGGTGCCAGCTAATGCGCAGACGTTGTTCTCTGAGTATGTGGGAGAACCATCTAAAGAAAAGTATAGTGTTGAGATGTTGAGAAAGGCTGAGGCGGGTGATTCCGACGCTCAATACAGTCTTGCCTTATGTTATGAAAGTGCAAACGGAATACCGTTTAATATAGATGAGGCTTGTAAGTGGTATGAACGTTCTGCTCAAAATGGAAATGAATCAGCTATAGAGAAAATGGGCAACATGTATTTATGTGGCATAGGCATTGAACAAAACTTTCAAAAAGCGTTGTCCTATTATAACCATTTCGGAGACAGTCATCTTTTTCAGAAAGGAGCTTGTTACTTTGGATTGGGACAGGAAGCTGTAGCCATAGCGTGTTTTGAGAAATATCTCTATGATTATTATCCTCAAATGAAAAAAGCTGATTATCTAAACGTGGATGCGAAAACGCTATATAAGGATGTTGCGGCAGAATGTCTCCAACAAATCCTCCGAAAAGGTATCGCTGACAATGAAATGTATAAGAAGTTGAAGAAACTCTATAAGTTGATGGACAAGGACTCTTTTGTATTAGGCATTCGAAGCCGCAAAGATTGCAAACTGGGGCTTTGCTATTATTATGGAATTGGAGTACTGCGTGATTATCAAAAGGCAAGGCAGTTCTTCGAGAAAGACATACAACAGAATCCGCGAAATTCACCCGAATCTCACTACTATATAGGGATGATGTATTTCAGTGGGCTTGGTGTAGAAAAAGATTATTTCAAGGCGATAAGCTATTTGACTTATTTTGAATGTCTGTTCCCCTCCCCTGAGAAAGTTAACGTTAAAACAATAGATGCTATGGTCTCCTCTAATTTCAAGTCAGGCTTCTGGGCAACTGCTAAGCATAATTTGGCGATTGCACAATATTACTATGGAGAACAACTTTACAAACAGAAAAACTATAATGATGCATTCAAGTATCTTAATGCGGCTGCTGTAAATCTGGTCAATCCGATTCCTCAGGCTATGCGCATATTGTCTGCATGCTATCGATATGGCTTAGGAACTCAGATAGATAAAGAAAAAGAGGCCTATTGGATGGAAAATGCAAAGAATCATAATGACGAAAAAGCATTAAAGATAGTGAATGGATATATGTAAATAAATATAAATCAAATATTAATAATTATGAGACTTTTACAAATATTGTTGTTATTATCAATTTCACTTTCTTCTGAAGCACAAAACTTTCGAGATATGGAAGTTTTGGCAAAGCAAGGAAATGCAGCTGCGCAATTTAATTTGGCGCAGGACTTTTTTCAAGGGACTGGAGTCGAGAAAGATTATTCTAAAGCGGTATATTGGTTTAAGAAAGCTGCAGACCAAGGAGATGCAGATGCACAATTCAATTTGGGATTTTGTTATTCCAATGGTCTGGGCGTTACAAAAGATGAAGGACTAGCAGTATTTTGGTATCAAAAGGCAGCAGATCAGGGTGATATTGATGCCCAAAATAGTTTGGCTTATTATTATGCCAATGGTGTAGTAGTAACTAAGAATTCAAATAAAGCATTTATATTATATAAAGAATCTGCCGAACAAGGTCACATGATTGCTCAAAACAACTTGGCATTATGCTATCTCCACGGTGTTGGTGTGATGCAAGAATTCCCCAAAGCCTATTATTGGTTCCGCAAATCAGCAGAACAAGGCTACGCTGACGCACAAGCAAATCT
>Ga0247611_10009841_pt1 | contig 11381 bp, 13 predicted proteins | sample 177DNAGHGhighgp2_FD_192422 | JGI IMG/M metagenome (GOLD analysis project Ga0247611, IMG submission 192422) | Sheep rumen microbial communities from Palmerston North, Manawatu-Wanganui, New Zealand - 1770 DNA GHGhigh gp2 | ecosystem: Host-associated > Mammals > Digestive system > Stomach > Rumen... | reverse complement strand
CATCACCATGCCGAAGACCGAACCGAAGGAGAAAGTCACCAAGGCCATTGAGGTCTCGTAAGGCTTACAATTTCTGATTAGTCATATAGAGGGAGCAGCATCCGAGGGAAGGTGCTGCTCCTTTTAGTATATAATCGGCTGTGTGACTAATGATTTTCGTGATTATATGGCTTCGAGCAATCCTACCATTGGAGTTTAGTTATTCATATGAAGTCTTGTCAGCCATTGTTAGGAAGCATTGAAAATTACTATAGATGAACTGTATGTTATCTAAAAGGAGCTATCATTGGAAAAGCATATTAGGGATTTCCCTATCGAGTTATAGGAAAAATCCGTTTCGTAAATGTAACATTATGACTATTTTTGCAGCAGAATTGGTGTCGAAAGGTACTATTTTGAGCAACGTTGGCATAAAAAACAACTGAAAAAGCTCTACTTCCTTGGCTTTATGGGTATTTTTTACTAATTTTGCCGAGGAATTTGCCCACAAGGGCGTGTTCTATAACATTGAGGGTTAAAATTGGAGCGTTATGCTTGTCTGATCGTTGTAAAGCCTGAGAAACTTAACAATAATAGCACAGACGACGGCGTAATTAGCTTTCACGTTCAGCGTGGACTGCTATTATTGTGTCATGTGCTATTGGGATTTCTCAGGCCCCATCAACGAAAGATGCAGAACAGTTCACGCTTCTTTTGTCCCCCAAACAAAAGATACAGACTAAAAACAAATGGTATATGAGAAAACTACTTACGGGACTTCTATTGTTGACAAGTATGTCAATGCTGGTTGGGTGCAAAAGCGAGCCGACCAAAAAGACTCCTGAACAACTATTTAAAGAATGTTCTTCAGGTGTTGTGCTAATCTATTGCGAATCCTATTATTCTTTAACCCTACCAACAGGTCAAACAATGTATATAACAGGACTTGACGATAATGGCGATGCTATAAATGTAACAACAGACGAGGAACTAATCAAGCGCAACTGCAACCGTATGTTCGGTACGGGCTTCTTCATTGACAGCAAGGGTGACATTATGACTAACAGACACGTGGTGGATGTCTCAATGGATGAGTTCGAAGCACAGGAGAAGATTGTTGCATCCTTGCGGCGAGAGCGACAGACCTACCTTGATTCAATGAAAATGGCAAGACAAGCCTATGCAGAACTGGAAGAGAAAAAGAGGGAATGTTACAGTATGGATTTCTTAGGTAATGTCTATGTGTCCAACCAAGAGTTGCTTCAAAAGATAAACATTGTTATGGCCGACGTAGAAGAAAGGGTTAACGGATGGAGGTATTTGTGTGAATACATCTCTGCAAATGCCAACCCAAGAGCCATCAAGGTAAAAACCTATTCAAAACTGGGCATTGCCTATAATAACACTCACGTTGAGGACTTTGATGATTTCATAAAAGGCAATCCTTGTGTTATCCGTAAGATTTCAAGACGTGAGGATGCGGACTTGGCAATCATTCAGCTAAAGAAGAAAGAGACTCCAGAACATGCCCATGTTTTTGATGTCTCTGGGAAGGTTATGAGAGAAAAGGAGTCCAAGTCACCAAGTGATTACATCAATCAGATATTCTTTGGTGAAACTCTTATGGAGGAGGTTGATGCCGATGAACTGAAGATGGATCAGCAACTCTACATGATAGGCTACAATCACGGTATTGCTATAGCCCAGACAAGGGAAGGCATCAAAGCACAGATGACGAGCGGAAAGATTACGCAGCTACCCGATGGTATGAGACTGCTCTACAGCATTCCGACCATGCAAGGGTCATCAGGCAGCCCGGTTTTTGACGAAGATGGAACTTTAAGAGGAGTCAACTTTGCCAAGGCAACCCTAAATGATGACTTCAATTTTGGTATTCCCATGAATCTGATAAAGGACTTTTTAAAAGAGTAATAATATGGAAGAGAAGAAACTATGCCCTTATTGTAGTGAAGAAATTCTGGCCGTTGCAAAGAAATGCAAGCATTGCGGTGAATGGTTGGACAAGCAAGATGAAACAGTCAAACCTATTGAACCCCGTCAAATGGCTGAGCAGAAAAGTGGATCAAAGAAATGGAAGGTTGCTATTCCTGGTATAATTCTTGCGATTGCCATAGGAGGCTATCTTGTTATATCCAATCATCAAAGCAAGGCAGAGAGAGGTGTGTTAGCAGAGAAAGCTGATCCAGTTATAAACTTTGCGGAGCCTGAAGAGGATGAGGTCGAAAATGTGTATTCCAAAAAGGAAAACTCAATGCCGGGACAAGCAGAGCAGGAAGATGTAACCATACAAAGGCAGAAGAATTACAATACTTCTGTTGAGGACTCCAATTCTGAAGAGTTGTTGGCCCTTGGTGAAAACTATGAGAAGGGTATTGGTGTTGATGAAAACCATGAGAAAGCTTTTTTCTATTATGAGAAGGCAGCTCAGACTGGTGACCCTGCTGCGCTAAACAAATTGGGAAATATGTATGCCCAAGGAAAAGGCTGTACAAAAAATCCTTCCAAGGCAGCAAGCTATTATCTGGCTGCTGCAGAGAAAGGCTACAAATATTCACAACATAACGTAGCATGGTGTTACTGGGATGGAATAGGTATTGAGAAAAATCGAAATACTGCAATCATGTGGATGCGACGTTCAGCAGCACAAGGGTATGATAAAGCGAATAAAGCATTAAAAACAATGGGAGTTGAATAATTATGGAAGAAACTAAGCGATGCCCATATTGTGGCGAAGAAATTCTTGCAGTAGCCAAGAAATGTAAGCATTGTGGCGAGTGGCTGGAGACAAAAGAGCCTGAAAAAGAAAAGAAGGCCTGTCCTGTTTGCGGTGAATTAATAGATGCCTATCTCGATATCTGTCCCTTCTGTCACGAGTCGACATACACCACGCAATCCTTATCAAAAGAGCTGGTTGTAGTAAAAAACAAAGAAAAATTCAATGAGCAAGATATTCCTTCTGAAGTGTTCATAAACTGTAAGTGCTGTAAGAAGCCATTGAGTATTGAAGCCACAACATGCCCTCATTGCGGTGAGACAGACCCTTTTCGATTCGAGGAAATAAGAAAGATTGAAAAGAGCTCTCATATAGGATGTTGGGGGGGTATAGTGCTGTGCATCATTGTAGAACTATTGTTTAGTCTATTCGGTGTACATGAAGGGATATTGATATGGCTCAATGAGTTAAAATGGTCACAACTGATTGTCTTAGCAATTATCAGCGTTATTGTTATTGGTTATTTCAAATATATAATGAAACAAGGAATAGATAAAATTACAGTTGAAATGGCAAAAATATTCATTGAAAACAATAACAAATGGACCATATATATCTGGTGGTTGCGAGTTCGAGAAATTGTTGGTGACTGGTGGTCCCGTATATTGTGGTCATAATAGAACTACTAATATTAATAGTATAAATTTTCTATTTACAAAAATATAAGACACATTGAATATGAAGAAATTATTGTCAATCCTATTTACAGTTGTAGTTTTCACAGCTCCATGTAAGGCGCAGTTTGGCTCATTTAGAAAGATCCTGAAAGGCGCAAAAACTGCTATAGACGCAAGGAATACAGCAAAAAAAGGACAGGAAGATACGGGAAATCGTAAAGTGAAGGATATTTATAATGACCCAGAACATCAAAAAGCAAGGGAGGAAGCCGAGCGACAGTATCAACAGTTGTATGAGGAAAATCTGAAGAAATATGAAGCTATGGCTGGTGATTCCGCTGCCTATGAACAGTATATGAAGAAGATGACTGGAGGTAAATCCTCTGAAGAATATTTGCGCAGTCTTGGGATAGACCCGGATAGCAAGGAATATCAAGATGCTTACGCAAAAGCACAACAGATGTCAGGTCTTAATGACGACCCCGTTTTTAAGAAGATTATGGCAGAGCAACGTCAGCCGACAATGGCTGAAGCGACTTATCTCAATGAAAAATATGGTACCTCTTTTGAATATGAAGGCATGGAGGCACTTAATGACCCTGTTGGTGTATTTGCCCACCTTGAAAGTGGCATGAAACCAATGGGTGTAACAAAATTTACGACCATTTCAGATGAAAAGCCCATACCAGACTTTGGACAAGACGCTATAAAACAGTATGTGCAGGACTATATTAGCTTCCTCAAGAAACCTTTTGCTGACAGGGAAATCGTCGATAGCGTCCAAAATTACATGATATACGATGGCAGGCACGCTGACGAGCAGTTTAAGGGTACGGCAAAGTTTACACTTTATTCAAACCTTGAAACCAACATGCAGGAATTAAAAGTCAATGAGTTCCTGCCTCGCAAGATTTCAGACTTTACAGAGCCTATCGACCCCAAGAACATCTTCGTGTTCAAAGTACATAAAGGTATTGGTTGCCGATATATGGAGTACATGTATTCAAAGATCAGTTACAAGCAGAGTGAGTCAATGGATTATATCAGCGAGCGTCTGGTCAATGAAGGATACATTGATGCAAACATCAATCAGAAACTATCCGACGACGAATTATTTAAAGCAATAGACAAGATGGAGTTTCAATTCAAGGTGGAAAGGCTCCTAATGATGCGTCAGAATAAAGATAAGTTCCTATACACTAACATTATTCCAGCGGCAAAGAATGTGAAGTTGTCATCCAACACTCGTAAGATAGGCCATGTGACAGCCCTTGATATTACAATTGAAGCGGAACCTGGAGAGTATGCATTCATTATCCGCAAGCCTGAAGTTGAGCAGTATCTTAAGCAAATGAAGGAAGAGTCGAAAGATAAAGACCTTCAGAATTTTGACATCTCAGTCCTGACGGAAGGAGCATTTTTCTTCACCATAAAGTAATTGGAACAGAATTCAGACACAAACGGCGGTACGGTCAAATCTGGTCGTACCGCTATTATATAGTCATGCTGCAACATCCAATTATCCTTTCAAAAGTTCCGTTTTTATTATGATGGGCTTTCCACAGTGAGGGCAAGTGCCCGACGAAGGAAGTGTAGCAACTTCATCACGAAAGAAATCACCGACATTACACCCTATGACATCTGCTATACGTTGTAGGGTGTTGACTGTTGGGTTCCGACTAAGATTTTGGGAAAGGGTAACGCGTGTGATTCCCATTTCAGCTGCAACTCGTTCTATCGTCCAGCCCTTTTCCTTTATTATTGTCTTAACATCCATATGTATGATTTTAATATCTGATGGCAAAATTAGATAAAACTTTTCATATTGCAGTATATATGCATACATTATTAAAAATAATTAAGATTATTGTCATACGCTTATTCTTTTGTTAAGTATGATTAAAATCATTCAAATTTCCTATGTTTTATTTGATAGTATGACTAAAATCAATTATCTTTGCAGTAGTATTAAGACAATAGAACATTTACAGCAATGAAGCATAGAGCATTAACACCCCAAGAATCGGAGTATGCGAACGAACAACTTTCTTCGCGTACAAAAGAAGAGAATACCGCATACTGGTATTTCCCTGAAAGTATGAAGGCCAGGATGAAGAGGAACTATCCCGTTGCTTTTGAAGGCTATGACACTGCTTATTATCCTGATTTCGTGCTTTTTGATGAACGTATTATCATCGAGATAGATGGTGGGTACCATAACGGACAAAAACAAGTTGAACGAGACGAGATAAAAGACCAAGTGTTTGATGACAACGGTTTTGCAATTATCCGTATCAAGAATGAGGATACCAGTATCAACGTGTCGTTTTGGGAAAGGCTTATAGAGGGACTTTCTAAAATTGAATTGAATGGAAATAGGGCTACCATCCCCATGTATATAAAAGAACTGAAGTCAATGCGTGACAGGGAAATTCAACTTTGGACTTCATTGGATGACATTCCTGAAATGAGTTTTGTCAATACGCACCGACATAAGAGAATCAAGAACTTATATGAATATCTATCTTAAATTATAGCGAATATGGAAGAAAGAATTTTTCATTTTAATGATGCAGGACTTAGGTTTTATCAGGTAAAAAATATGGGACACTGCCAGATTCTTGTTCAAGACAATACGGACAAGGATGTTATCCCTTCGGTTCCGCAAAGAATTACGGCTGAGAATTACACTACATTATCACCCGTCTGCAAAGGACATTCATGGAGTCTTGACAGATGCGTGGGCGTTATTAACATAAGTGATCAGGAGTCCATCCATGTTGATGATGAAAGGGACTATATTGAAGTTAGGCCGCATTTCGACAAACTAACACCTGTCGAGGAAGGCTATCCTGACGGACGTATGTGTGCCGGTAAGAGAAAGATAATTGTCGATATTCTTTTGCCACTGTCTCGCCCCTTCGAAAAATTGAACAACATGGTTGGCTGTAAAGATATCAAGCAGCGACTTGAAGAGTTCAAAAGCCTTGCGGAATATAACAAGGCTTGTCTCCGCCAATCGTGGGAGTATCCAGTCATGCACATTTTCCTACATTCAGTCTTTTATGGAAACCCCGGTACTGGCAAAACAACAATCTGCCGCCTATATGGTGCGCTCTTGAAGGAAGCAGGACTGCTGAGCAAAGGCCACGTAGTGGTTGCAGACAGAAATATCTTCTGTGGAGATTGCTTTGGCGATACAGAGGCAATGATTCCAGAACTCATTGAAATGAGTAAAGGGGGCATCCTGATGTTTGATGAAGCATACCTGTTGGAAGGAGTGCACAGTGAAGACCCCAATAAGATGGTGTTACCACTTCTATTATCTGCACTTGCTGATGAAAAGAACAAGGACTTCGCCGTTGTCCTTTGTGGCTATAAAGACAAGCTCGACAAGATGATTGAGCAGAACCCTGGCCTATACTCAAGATTCGTGAATCGCTTTGAGTTCAAGGATTACTCCCTCGATGAGCTTACCGAGATAGGAATCCGTTACCTAAAGTCCTTTGGACATACCTTCTCTTTAGATGGCATGGCAGCTTTCCGTGAGAAACTATCAAAGGCAATGGCGAGCAGTACAAAGACATGGGCAAATGCGCGTTCTGTAAAGAGTATGATAGAGAACTGTTATGTAAAACGAGCTATGCGATATGGCAAAGGCGGAACATTGGATAGAGAGATAACAGCAGAAGATATATGCTCCATCCCTTATGAGCGTCGCAATAAAATCGGATTTAACCTGTGATATTAATAAGTCGATTATAGTGTGCCTACAATGTGCCTACAACTTTGAAATACTCGAAAAACAAAAATCCTGTAAGTTGCTTACTTACAGGATTTTAACTCTTGGGTGCCCGGACGGACTCGAACCGTCGACATTCAGAACCACAAGCAAGTTGTCGAATCTCTTGGAACCCCTGTATTTATCGGCATTTCAGCGTTTCCGCATTTTGCTTTTGCGCCAATTTTGCGACGAATTTTCGCAGAGTTGATTTTTACAATATTTCAAATACGTTGTGACTTTCTCTTCTCTTGAGGTCGTCTATTACCCTTTTTGGAGGGAACGATTTTTAAATCTGATGCAAAAGTAGGCAAAATTTTCAATATAAAAAACGATTTTGCTGAATATTTTTCAAAAAAAACGTCCGCTGTTCATTTTTTGATGAATTGCGGACGTTTCCATAAAAGACGATAATGAATGATTAGTCTTTCTTGATGTCTTCAGGAGTTTTAGTTCCCTTCTCTATTTCAAGAAGGGTTAGAATCCTGTCTGTCTGCTCCTGAGATTTTGATATTTGTTCCTGTGACTTTGCAATGAGTGAGTGTGCAACGGCAATTTCATCAACCAGTTTGTCAATAGTCGTACTATTGTTGAAAATCTGGTCAACCAAGCGGTCCAATGTTGAGGAGTTGGATTTGGATGGTATGCTCTTAACATTCTCTTCTTCCTTTCCGTAGAGTCCGATTCTTGACTTTCTTGGCTCACAAATCATTTCTCCTTCACCGGTTTTAAGCCATCTCTCATCGAGGTCGTTGTACACTGCTAGAATTCTCTGGACGGCCTTCTTTGATAAGTCGCGTCCTTCGCCCCTAGACTTTCCTATTGTTCCAACGGAAAAACCAAGCTGAATCGTAGCCTTGTTATCGTTCAGCTTCTTGAACATCATGTACTCGTCAAATCTGTCTATCAGTCTCATATCTTGGCAAATTAGTTTAAAAATCTGTTAAATAGTATTGAAATATTTGAAATTTAACTCCAAATGTTTGAAAACATAGAAGTTTTACTATACCTTTGCACAAAATTCTGAAAATTCTGTTTAAAAGGATAACGCAATTTTGCTGCAAAAATACAAAAATAATTTGGATTTCAATGCATATGAGCAAAAAATTATTGAATTTAGAGACAAAATTTCAAAAATTGAGGCGAACACGCCTGAATTCAATTTGTAGTGAATACATCAACTACGCCCCAGAAATTGCCAATAATCAGGTATCTCCGTGGAGAATTATTAGCGGGATAGCTGAAAAACATGGATTGACATCCAATACTGTTATGAATCTATTGAGAAAACAGAAAATTTATTGCGGCAAGAACAATCCTGTTAGCAAAGAAGGAGTGGATGAATATTTAAAAAGTTTATAGAAAATATGGAAATTTCATTAGCGGATTTACGTAAAATCATCACCTCTGCTGTGGAAGTTGGTGTTGAGAATTACATGAAGGCAAGAGAGCCGGAGACCGACATGCTAAAGCAGGCCGATGCCAAAAGGTATCTCTCTAAGGTTGGGATTCAGCCAGTAATGTTGAAGAAATGGGTTGACTGTTCTCTTCTAACACCTGTAAAGACAGGAAACTCACAGAATGCTCCTGTCATGTATTCACTTGCAGAAATAAAAGAACTGATATTTACAATGCAAACGCATCAGCAGTTGGTGCGCTAAATGTGGAATGGACCAGAAGGAAGAAATACTCGATAAGACAAACGGTGGCTTGAAGGTATTCCAGCACTATCTCGGAAGTAAGGTGGCTCCTGGAGTAAAGTTCAAGAATCCGTTTTATACAGACACTAAAGCCAGCTGTAATCTCTACTATGGCAAAAAATGTGATCGGTATTTTCTTGTCGATTTTGGTGATAGTACTGTTCGCGGTGATTGCTTCTGGTTTGTTTCTAGATGGGAAAATCTGGATTATCACAATGATTTTGACAAGATCCTGAGGTTAATCGACAAGGAGTTGTGCCTGAACATTTTCAACGATACGAATCCAATTCTTGCGTCAAACAAAACAAAGCCTTCTATAGTCGCTGATAATGTACCCTCCTCCTCTACCAAGATGTTGCCTTTCGAAATAGAGACAAATGCGTCAATGTCCCTTGTTGAGCAGCGGTATTGGGAGAGATACGGTATTACAAGCGACACTTTAAAAAAATTCGATGTTAAGAGTGTAAGGGTGTTTAAATCATGTCGTTCTGATGGTACGCCATATGATATTGTGATGGATGGTCATCCATTTTTTGGATATTTTTTCAATGAAGGTGAAGGGGTCAAGATATATCGACCGGGACAGGCCTTACGGTTCCTGTATGCAGGTCACTTCCCCCATCCCTATGTATTTGGACTTAAACAATTACCACCAACAGGTGATGTTCTCTACTTTACAGGTGGTGAAAAAGATGTTTTAAGTCTTTCTTCTCATGGGTTTCATGCGATTAGTTTAAATAGCGAGACGGCAAGGGTTCCTGAAGGACTCGTGTCGTCTCTTCTGAAACGCTTTAATGATTTTGCCATCCTCTATGATGTGGATGAAACAGGATTAAAAGAAGCTGAGAATCGCGTAAAAGAGATACAAGAATTAGGTTTCTCAAATGTGTGGCAAATACGTTTACCATTAGCTGGAACTAAGCAGGAAAAGGACATTTCTGACTTTTTCCGTCTTGGACACACGTCAGAGGAATTACAAGGAATCACGGAAATGGCAATGTTAAATAAAGAACGGTCATTATGCAGATAGCAGAAAGTAAGCCCATCGGCTTTAAGAATAAGTTACTTTTGGAGCATGCTGTCCATATTCGCGAGCAGATTGGTTTCAGTGAGACAGACAAAAATCTGCTTCGTAATCATAATTTTGATGAGATAATAGCTGCACAATACTGTTCCAGCGTGGATTTCGAATGTTTGCACCATTATTTTCACGGTATAGGAATAAGAAATATCCACAATGGCCTAGAATTTTTCAATGATGATGAATATAAACAGCCCAAAACAGCTGGAGTTCCAGGCTTAGTAGTTGTTGTCAACACTTTATGTCGGGAAGACAGAAGTTGTCTGCTTTTTGAAAATCTGATGGATATGCTGGCATTTCTGACACTTCAAAAGCACCATCTGTTAGGTAGAAGATTAAGGGTTCCACCTGAATGTGACTATATCATTTTGAATAAAGCCGCAAATTTACAATATTTATTTTCAAGAATACAAGAATATAGTAATATCAACTGTTTCTTTCCAAACACGGACTATGGCGCAGTGCTTACAAAGACTATTCTTGATTTACATAAAGGCCATTCTAAGGACTGCTCTAGCTTTTATTCTCGTTGTAAAACTATAGCAGATTATTTGCAATTACGTAAAGGCCGTTTATAAAGAGAGGAAAGTACTATCGTTTCTGTAGTAGTTTATTATAATTATAATAGACTGTATTTATTTATATATATGTATTGATGACAATATTTCAATACGTAAATATATAAATACGTTTATCATTACAGTTATATTTATTCCGGCTGCATTAATGTTTCGCAGAAATGCGAATTATTCAATAGCGTTTTCATGAAACCTATGATGTCGCTGATGCCAGTAAAGAGGTCTTTGAACATGTTAGCACCAATAATGGTTTCACCTGTCACAATACCCTTGTATTCGCGGATGGTGCCATCACCTCCTCAAACTGCCGCACTTTGTATTTCTCGGCACAGCAGCGGATAATCTCCATTCCAAAACGCTCCTTCAGATAGTCCTGTATGCGCAAACTTAGTTCCGGGTAGTCCCTCGTAAAGACGCAACTGGCAATGTATCGGTATTTCATATTTGTTTCTGTTTGCTAAATTGGAATTTAGCATTCCAAATACAAGTAAGCATTACAGCCTTTTAATGTCCATCTCTCGCCCTATTTCCGAAGGCGACTTTCCGAAATGCTCCTTGAAGGATTTGGTGAAGTGGCTACGGTTCTTGAAGCCCACCTTGTAGGCTACATCGGTCACACCGATATTACCTTTGCTTAACAGGTCGTAGGCAAGTGCTTCTTTAACCTGATCTGTAAACTCCATTGTCGTTTCCTTTTGTTTAGTCTGTTGTCCGCAAGCCACGCGCATCATGGCGAGACAAAGCATGGTTACGTAGTTTTTTCGCATATTCGATTTATATTTTTCTTGATTTGTAAATATCCCAATGTCACTGCTATTAAACCCCAAAAACACTTCACTTATCACTTCATC
>Ga0247611_10009840_pt1 | contig 11383 bp, 12 predicted proteins | sample 177DNAGHGhighgp2_FD_192422 | JGI IMG/M metagenome (GOLD analysis project Ga0247611, IMG submission 192422) | Sheep rumen microbial communities from Palmerston North, Manawatu-Wanganui, New Zealand - 1770 DNA GHGhigh gp2 | ecosystem: Host-associated > Mammals > Digestive system > Stomach > Rumen... | reverse complement strand
CCCAGACGGTACGGTCGAAGCTGCTGTCGCTCTGGCGCAAGAAGCGCGGCGACAGAGGCGTTGCGCGGCAGATCAACGACACACGGTTCGCGATGGCTCTTTCCATGGGCCTGCACAGCGGCATGGCCATAGAGGATGCGCTGCAGCTCGCGAGCCGGGTGCTGGAGGACGTGCCTCTGGCAAAGGAACGCGTCGACCGGTGCGCGGATGAGGTTGGGAGGGGTTCCCCGCTCGCGGGCGCCCTGGAGCACGCCGACCTCATGCCGAAGACGGAATGTCGCCTGCTCTCCGCGGGCCTGCGCAGCGGCGCGGGGGACCTCGCCATGGAGCAGATCACAGAGCGTATGACCGAGCGCACCGAGCTTACGATCGCCGAGAAGGTGAGTCGGGTGGAGCCGACGCTGGTGATCATCACCTCGCTTTTGGTCGGCATGATCCTGCTAGCGGTGATGCTGCCGCTCGTGAACATCATGTCCACCATAGGCTGACGAAAAGCGATGAAAAAAAAGAAAACAGCTACATATATCGGAAAAGCGGTCCTGTGGCTGGCCATCCTGGCGGTCGCCTTCGCCTTCTTTTTCAACGGCCTCGGCAACGTGACGGAGGAGGTCTCCGAACAGGGGAGGACGAAGCTGGAGGATGCCGTCCGGCGCGCCGCCGTCGCCTGCTATGCGGCGGAGGGTGCGTATCCGCCGGACGTGGAGTATATGGTCGAGCATTACGGGCTCACCGTGGATGAATCGCGGTATATCGTGCATTATGAGATCTTCGCAGAGAACCTGATGCCGGATATCACCGTGCTGGACAACGTGCAATGAACGGATCGAGATCTTCCCAAAAACAGAATCTGAGCGGGCTCATGGTGCTGCTGCTGTTCGGCGTGTTCGCGGTATGCATCCTGGTGGTCCTGCTGTCGGGCACCAGCGTGTACGACAGGCTGACGCGCCGCGACGAAGCCGCCTTCGATTCACGTTCGGCGGCCCAGTACCTGGCGACCCGGGTGCATCAAGCGGAAAACGCGGACGCGGTGTCCCTGAGGCCCGGGGAGGATGGAGGCGCCATGCTGTGCATCCGCCAGAGCTACGGCGAGGAGCTGTATGAGACGCTGCTGTACTGCCGGGAGGGCTGGCTCTGTGAGCTGTTTGAAGAAACCGGCGCTGACGTCGATGCTTCGGCCGGGGAGAAGATCCTGCCGGTGGAGAGCCTCTCCGGGTCGTATGACAACGGCCTTCTGACCCTTTCGATCAAGGACGAGAACGGCGAGCAGCAGGTCGTCGTGCTGCTGCGCGGAGGGGAGGTGGCTCCATGAACCGGAGCAAAGCGCCTCTTGCTCTGATGGGGCAGCTCCTGATGGTGCTGTTCTTCGCGCTCGCGGCAGCCATATGCCTGCAGGCGTTCGCAAAGTCGGAGACCATATCCCAAAGGAGCGCGGACCGTGACGCCGCGTCATTGCTGGCGCAGAATGCCGCGGAAACGATCAAGAGCGTCCACGGCGAGATGGGACGGGCCTCTGCCCTGCTGGGCGGCAGCGTACAGGACGGGACCTGGACCTTCCGCGGCGATGCGAGCGGCCGGTATGCCGAGAACGGCGCCTACCGCGTTCTGGCGGAACGTATCGAGAGCGGCGAGGACGGCCTCGGCCGGGCCTGCGTTCGGGTGTTCGATGCAGCGGAGAATGAGATCGTTTCCCTGATCTGTTCATGGCAGGAGGTGCTGGGATGAAAGAAGATTTTTCCATCTCCACATTGGGCGGGACTTCGCTCATGCTGATTTTCGCGGTGCTGTGCCTGACGGTGTTCGCCGTTCTGTCGCTGTCCACAGCGAAGGCGGGGGACCAGCTCTCCGAAAGCATGCAGGCTTCCGTTCAGGCATATTACGAGGCGGACAGCGAAGCGGAGGAGATCCTCGCCGCGCTGCGCCGCGGCGACTATGTGGAGGACGTCGATGAGGACGGCGGGGTCTATTCCTACCGCTGCCCGATCAACGAGCGGCTGAGTCTGTATGTCTCGGTGGAGATCCAGGGGGACAGCTATTCCGTCCTGCAGTGGCAGGAAGCGGTGGATGACAGCATGATCACAGAAACGCAGGAGCTTTGGGACGGCATGCTTCTGCCGGGGACGTAAGGAGGCAATGATAGTATGGACCTGATGGGATATATCACGACGGCCGCGCAGCAGCGTGCGGCGGACCTGTTCATCATAGCCGGCGCGCCATGCTCCATGCGCATGGACAAGACGATCCGGCAGCTGGATGAGAAAAAGCTCCTGCCCCACGACACGGAGGAGCTCATTAAGGAAGTATACAGGCTTGCCGGCCGGGATATGGATCGGTTTTATAAAACATGGGACGACGACTTCTCCTTCGCCGTGCCGGGGCTCGCACGGTTCCGCGTGAACACGTACCGCCAGCGCGGTTCCATGGCGGCGGTCATCCGGGTGGTCTCTTTCACGATCCCCGACTGGAAGGAAATGCATATCCTGCCTCAAATCATGGAGCTGTCCAAACTGACCAACGGCATGGTCCTGGTCACCGGGGCGGCTGACAGCGGCAAGTCGACGACGCTGGCCTGCCTGATCGATGAGATCAACAAGACGCGCTCCTGCCATATCATCACGCTGGAGGACCCGATCGAGTACCTGCACCGGGACCGCATGAGCATCATCAGCCAGCGCGAGATGACGATCGATACAGCGACGTTCCCGACGGCCCTTAGGGCCTGTCTCCGCCAGAGCCCGGACGTAATCCAGCTCGGCGAGATGCGCGACATGGAAACGATCCGCGCGGCCATGACGGCGGCGGAAACGGGGCACCTGCTGCTGACGACGCTGCATACCCGCAGCGCGGTCAGCACGATTGACCGCATCATCGACACCTTCCCCGCCGAACAGCAGGAGCAGATCCGAATCCAACTCTGTTCCGTGCTGCATACCGTTATTTGCCAGCAGCTGCTTCCTTCCAAGCAAGGAAAGCTGGTCCCGGCGTTCGAGATCATGCACATGAACAAGGCCATCGCCAGCCTCATCCGCGACAGGAAGATCCATCAGATCGACAACACGATCGCTTCCGGTGCCGCAGAGGGCATGGTCTCTATGGATCAGTACATCCTGAACCTCTACCAGGCAGGCGCGATTGAACGGGATACGGCCGTCCGGTTCGCCCGCAACCAGGACCAACTGGCACGAAAGCTGAACGGGTAACGGAAACAGGAAAAACGGTTTTCCGGCACCCTGCCCCGCCCGGGCAGGGCGCCTCTTTTTACGGCCCCGGAAGCAGGCGGGGCGGATACGGAACGGCGGATGCCTGCGCGATATATATGCGGCAAATATTGCGGAGGGACCGGATGCATGGTATAATCAATTATTAAGGGTCTGAGGGGCTGATACGCCGTGTTTCTTGGATGGATCCGAGACCGGGGGAAACAGCGCCCGAGGCGCAAACATACAAGGAGGCCCGCTGTGAAGGAACAGGAAAATGTGCTTTATGTGCGGATGCTGGGCGGTTTTTCCCTGAGATGGAACGGGAAACTGGTCGCGGGCGGCTCCAAAGCCAGCGATTCCCAGAACGCCAGCCTGCTGCAGCTGCTCATCCATGAGGGCGAAAAGGGCGTGTCCCGGGACAGATTGGAGGAGCTGCTCTTCGCGGACCGGGATATGAGCAATATCCATCATGCCCTCCAGAGCGTCATATACAACACGAAGAAGAAGCTCCTGAAAGCGGGGCTGCCTGCGGAGAACTGCATCGAGCAGGACAAAGGGGTGTTCCGCTGGTCCGGCAGCATCCCCACCGTGGAGGATGCGGCTTGCTTTGAGGGCCTGTTTCACCGGGCGGAAGAAGCGCCTTCCCCGGATGAGCGGCTGGCCCTGTATCTGGACGCCTGCTATGCCTACGGCGGTGAGTTCCTGACTGTACAGACCGGGACCATTTGGGCGGCGCGGGAGGCGCGGCGGTACAAGGAGATGTTCTGCACCGCTGTGGAACGAGCAACGGACCTGCTGCGGATGAACCAGGACTTCTTCCAGATGGAGAGCCTCGGGCTGTATGCTGCCAACATAGACCCCCTGGCCGACTGGGAGACCGTGACCATGGAGGCGCTGGTGTCCCTTGGCCGTAGCGAGGAAGCCCGAAAGCTGTACGACACCACCGTCCAGTACTATTTCAACGAACAGGGGTTGCACCCCTCCAAGCGGCTCCTCGAACAGTTCGACCGGCTGGGGGAGAAGATGCAGTACCGCCATGCGGTCCTGGACCAGATCCAGGCAGAGCTCTCCGGCGCTTCGGACAGGAACATGGGCGGGTACCTCTGCAATTATCCCGTATTCCTGGGCATCTATCGCATGGTGGAGCGGATGCTGGAACGCGGCGGCCAGTCCGTTTACCTTATGCTCTGTACGGTCGTGGATAGCAAGGGCAACCCGATGCGCGAAGGCGAGGTGCTGGACCAGCTGGTGAGCCGCATGAGCGACGCTGTCCGCCAGTCCATCCGCCGCGGCGACGCCATGTGCCGCTACGGCAAGGGACAGTGTCTGGTGCTGCTCATCAACACCACCCGCGAGAACTGCAACGTGATCCAGCGCCGCATCAACGCGCGCTTCCTCACCGGGCGGCAGCGCACCAGCATCGAGTACTACGTGAACAGCGTTTTCTGGACGCCGTAAAAGGAGGCATCCTTGGAACAGAAGCATTCCCAATGGTATATAGGCGCCCCCAACGGCGTGGTCCTGTGCGTCAACGAGCGGCACGGATGCGAGTTCGGTGGGCATTTCTACCACAGCTACAAGACGGAACCGACAGACTTTATGGACCTGGGGCAGATGACGCTGCTCATGGAAAAGTTTTTTGATGACCTGCAGTTCCCGCATCCGGGCACGAACGAGCGCAACTTCATCTCCCAGAGCAAACCCTACATACCCCATCAGGAAAGGACAAAGATCATGAGCGACGAACAACTGCTCCAGAAGCACGGCGACATAGGCACATTTATCGTACGCGTCCAGCACAGGCAGAACAGCAGCTGGCAGGGACGGATAACCTGGATGGAGGAGGACAAGACCATCCAGTTCCGCTCCGTATGGGAGATGGTCAAACTCATAGAAAACGCCATGGACACGGTAAGCGCCTCGGAGGACGGGGACGAGCCCGGCTGGACGGATTGATACAGGGGAGCCTTTATGGAGGATAGGACCAACAAGCAGGAGGGTTTTCGGCTGCAGCGGCTGAACCGGATCATGGCCTTTGTGGCGGTGCTGCTGGGCATAGCCCTCGTTGCGGCTTCGCTGTCCACCAACCGGAGCTTCTCTGAGCTGGAAAAAGCTACGGAGGGGTACATCCGCGCCCGGAAGGACGTAGCCGACATGCAGGCCGGCTCCGATTACCTGACCGACCGGGTGCGCACGTTCATCGTGACCGGGGACCCTGATAGCGCCGCGGACTTCTTTTACGAAGTGGAGGTGACCCGGCGGCGGGATCTGGCCGTGGAGAGCATGGAGCAGACCCTATCCGGTTCGGACAGCGCCCGCTACCTCAGCGCTGCTTTGCAGGCGTCCAACCAGTTGGCCGAGATAGAGCGTTACGCCATGAAGCTGGCTGCGGCGGGAAACGGTCTCGACATCGGGACGCTGCCGGCCGCGCTGGGGACCGTGACACTTACGGCTGCGGACGAGGCTCTGTCTGCGGAGGAGAAGCTGGTCAAGGCCAGGGAGATGGTCTTTGACGCGACATACCAGGCCTACAAGGAGGATATTCGGGAAAACCTGGCCTTGTGCGAACAGGCGCTCATCGGAGAAACGGAAGACGTTCAGAAAAAGAGTACCGACCGGCTGGAGAATGCTCTTACCGCCCAGACCCTGCTGATCGCGATCGTGGTGATGGCGGTCATCTTCATCGCCCTGTACAGCGCTCATCTGATCATCCGCCCGGTCAATGCCCTGGTGAAGGCCATCGAGGAGAAGCAGCTCGCCGAGGAACGCGGGGCATACGAGCTCCGGTTCGTATCGAGGGCATACAATGAGGCGTATGTCCAGAGCCAGCAGAACCAGGAGGCCCTGGCGTACAAGGCCACCCACGATGCGCTGACAGGGCTGTTCAACCGCGGTGCGTTCGAAAAAGCCAAGCAGATGACCCGCGGTCGCGCCCAGGCGATGTTCATTTTCGATGTGGACCATTTCAAGGAGTTCAATGACACCTACGGCCACGACATGGGCGACAGGGTCCTGCAGAAGGTGGCTGCTACGCTAACCGGCAACTTCAGGAACGAGGACTACGTGTGCAGGTTCGGAGGGGACGAGTTCACGGTGCTCATGGTCCACGCCACCAGCGCCATGCGTGAGCTGGTCGAGAACAAGATCGAGCGCATCCGGGAAACGCTTCGCGATACGGCAGACGGCCTTCCGGTCATAACCCTGAGCATTGGCATAGCCTTTTCGGACAGACCCGACCCTACCGACGATATTTTGAAGGACGCGGATACCGCGCTGTACATCACGAAGGAGCGCGGCCGCGACGGATATACTTTTTACGGCGACAAGGAATAGGGAGGAAAAAACGACATGCTGACCATAGACACGCTCAAAGCTTACGGCGCCAACGTACAGGAGGGCCTGGGACGCTGCATGAACAACGAGGCATTTTACCTCCGCCTCGTGAAGATGGCCGCCGGGGACGCCAATTTCGACAAGCTTGACAGCGCCCTGGCAGCAGGCGACCTCACCGGCGCCTTTGAGGCCGCCCACGCCCTGAAGGGGATGCTGGGGAACCTGGCGCTCACCCCGGTGCTCACGCCCGTAGCGGAGGTGACCGAGGTTCTGCGCGCGCAGACGGACACGGATTACGGACCCTACCGGGAACGTATCCGCGCACAGCACCAGGCGCTCCTGGAGCTTTTCGGGAACTGACGGCCCGCGCGGTGCGCGGACGAAAAGACGACGGTGCCGGAAGGAGCTTACTTCCGGATCATATGGCAGGAGGGCAGCAGATATGCCGGAAAAACATTCGGAGTTTCATTCGATCAACGGGAAACGCAGCATACTGATCATCGAGGACGAGCTCATCAACCGGGAGATCCTCGGCTACATGCTGCAGGACACCTATGAGGTGCTGTATGCGGAAGACGGCGCCCGGGCCCTCAGGATACTGGACGAGCAGTGCGAAACGCTGAGCCTCGTCCTGCTGGATCTGAACCTTCCCGACATGAAGGGACTGGATATCCTGCAGAAAATGAAGGAGGACCGGAGGACAGCCCTGCTGCCGGTCATCGTCCTGACGGCTGACCAGGACGCAGAGGTGGAATGCCTCAGCGTCGGCGCCACGGATTTCATTTCGAAGCCGTATCCCAAACAGGAGATCGTCCTCGCGCGTATACGCCGGACCATCGAGCTGTTCGAAGACAGGGACCTCATCCGCTGGACGGAACGTGACGCGCTGACAGGCCTCTACAACCCGGATTTCTTTTTCCGCCACGCGGCCCAGTTCGACACCTTCCACCCGGACACGCCGATGGACGCGATCGTGCTGGACATCAACCACTTCCATATGCTTAACGAGCGCTTCGGGAGGGAGACCGGTGACGAAGTCCTCAAGCTCGTCGCGGGAAAGCTCCTGGAGGCGGTGGAGGCTTCCGGCGGCATCGTCTGCCGCAGAAACGGAGACACCTTCCTGATATACTGCCCTCACCGCAGCGACTACGCCGACATCCTTAAAAGCGTCTGCGTGGAGATGAGCACGGACAACCACATCCGAGCCAGGATGGGCGTCTATTCCGAGGTCAGCCGCAGCGTAGATATAGAGCGGCGGTTCGACCGCGCCAAGCAGGCGGCGGACGCTGTCAGGGACAATTACGCGCTGGCGGTCGGCATCTACGACAACTCCATGCACGAGAAGGAGCTGTACATGGAACAGCTTCTCGAGGATTTTGATACCGCCATCCGGGAAAACCAGTTCACGGTCCACTACCAGCCGAAATTCGACATCCGGGGTCCCGAACCCGTCCTGAGCAGTGCGGAGGCGCTGGTCCGCTGGCGGCATCCGAAGTTCGGCATGGTAAGCCCCGGCGTCTTCATCCCGTTCTTCGAAGGGAACGGCCTGATCCGGAAGCTGGATTCATATGTCTGGCGGGAGGCTGCCAGGCAGGTCCGCGAATGGAAGGACAAGCTCGGAATGTCCATCCCCGTGTCCGTAAACGTATCCCGTATCGACCTGAACGATCCTTCGTTCCAGAAGAATATGGAGGGTATCGTGGAAGGGGCGGGGATCGAACGCGGGGAATTCCTGCTGGAGATCACCGAGTCGGCGTATACGGATAATTCCGCACAGATCGCCGACATCGTCAAAGCCCTGCGCGAAAGCGGCTTTTTCATCGAGATGGACGATTTCGGTACAGGCTACTCATCGTTGAACATGATCACGGATCTCCCTCTCGACGCGCTGAAGCTGGACATGCAGTTCGTCCGCAGCGCGTTCCGGGGGCGCAAGGACACGAGGCATATCGAGGCGGTCATCGGCTTGGCCAAGGCTCTAAGCCTGCCCGTGATCGCGGAAGGCGTAGAAACAGCGGAACAAATGTTCACCCTGAAGGCCATGGGCTGCGACATCGTGCAGGGCTACTATTTCTCAAAACCGCTGCCTGCAGACGAGTTCGAAGCCTATGTCAGGAAGCTGGACAGGGAATCGGAGAGCGGGGCCGCGCAGGCGCCCAGGCTCGAGAAGAACAGGCCGAGGGACCAGTTCACATATGACGCCATGCACGACCCGCTGACCGGCCTGTACAACCACAGCGCATTCGACATCCTGTTCCACGATGCGGATCAGGACCACATCGCAGTCGTGATCGCCACGGTGGACGGGTATAAAGCGCTTCGCGAGAGCAAAGGGAAAGCTTGCGCCGATCGGGTCATCCAACGGGTCGCGAACGTGCTGCGCGGGACGTTCCGCTCCGCGGACCACGTCTGCCGCCTGCAGGAGGACGAGTTCGTCATCATTTTGACGCGCATAACCAGCGCCATGCAGAAGCAAGTGCTTGGAAAGATCGACAGGATAAACCAGGCGCTCGCGGACGCACCGGAAGGGAAGGATCCTGTTTCTCTCAGCGTCGGCGTCGCCTTCTCAGACCAGTCTGACTCCGGCGGAGATGTATTCGAGGACGCGGATATCGCGCTCAGACGCATGAAGCAGATGCGTCGGACAGACTACGCCGTATAATGAAACTGTTCGGCCCTGCGCTCACGCGCAGGGCTGATCCGTGTGCCTCGGCAGCGGAGAACGCTGCCGGGCGATAAGGGGGTGGCAGTAAGAGTGGAAGAGAAAAACACCGTGAAAGCGCTGGACCGGTACCTCTCCCGGACGGATGTTTGGGGTATGGCGTTCGGGTGTATGGTCGGATGGGGCGTGTTCGCTATGCCGGGGACGACCTTCCTCGCTGTGGCAGGCCCCATGGGGACGGTGGTCTCCCTGCTGATCGGCGTGGGCATCATGCTGGTCATCGCCAGCAACTTCTCCTACCTGATGGGGCGCAGCGCCATCACGGGAGGCGTCTACTCTATACCAAAGAGGCATTCGGGCGCGACCATGCCTTTCTGAGTTCCTGGTTCCTGTGCCTCTCCTATCTGACCATTGTGTTCCTCAACGGGACGGCCCTGTTCTTCATCGTGCGTACCCTTTTCGCCGATGCAGCCCGAGAAGGGTTCCACTACACCGTGGCCGGGAACGACATATACCTCGCAGAGACACTGGTCTCCGTACTGGTGCTGGTCGCCGTGGGCGGGCTGTTCGTCTTTGCAAAGCCCTTCCTGCAGCGGCTCCATACGGCTCTGGCCATCGTTCTCTTCCTCGGCGTAGCCGCGACGGCAGCCTTCTGCCTGCCCCACGCGTTCTCTTCCGGGGCTTGGAAGGATTTCGGCATCCTCGGCCTCGACAGAGGCTATGCCGCGTTCAGCCTGGTCATCTTGGCGCCGTGGGCGTTTGTCGGTTTTGAGGTAACGGCCTTCGATACGGCGCATTTCAAATTCTCCACGAAAAAGTCGGGCGGGATGCTCGTCCTCGCCATCCTGGCGGCCGGGTTTGCGTATATCGCCATGGTGCTCGTCAGCGTCGCTGCCGTTCCGGACGGGTTCTCCTCCTGGCAGGAGTATATCGCTGCGCTCGACGGGCTCAGGGGGATCGCGTCGGTGCCGACTTTCTTCGCGGCGAAGTCGATTATGGGGACAGCGGGCCTGGCCGTGATGACCGTTACCGCGGTGGCTGCGATCTTGACCGGCATCACCGGGGCGGCCATCGCTGCTTTGTTTGTCATTGTCCAGCTGGTCCCGAGGCTGGCCGCCATGGAGGCCATGGGGAGCGAGGCGTTCCTGCTCCTGTCACTGTGGTGGCTGCTGGGGTTCGCATTCTATTGGCGGACCGTCGTGCGCAGCACCCTGACGGAGTATAGCGGCATGTCCACATCGGGCGTGGCGCTGTTCGCCCTGCTGGTGTATTCCGCGATCATGTGGTTCGCGAAGCTCCTCGCCGCGGAGGAGACGGCGGAGGCGAAGAAGCAGAAGCGCATGGTGGAGTTGGCGGGGCGGAGGGTTCTGCTCGCCGAAGATATGCAAGTCAATGCGGAGATCATGCTCATGGTGCTCGAGATGCGGGGCATGAAGGCGGAAGTGGCCAAGAATGGCCGTATCGCGGTCGAGAAATTCAGAGCCCATGAGCCCGGATACTTCGACGCGGTTCTGATGGATATGCGTATGCCGGAGATGGACGGCCTCGAAGCCACGAGGGTGATCCGGGCCATGGACCGGCCGGATGCAAAGAAGATTCCCATCATAGCGCTCACAGCGAACGCCTTTGACGAAGACGTGCAGCGAAGCCTGCAGGCCGGACTGAACGCACACTTGTCCAAGCCCGTCCAGCCGGAGGCGCTGTTCGAGACGCTGGAAGGGCTAATCACGGACGGGACAGGGGAAGCATAGGCGGCATGAGAAAGGCCGCTCGGAGCACCACCCGCAGTCGCCCTATAACAGCCCTATGTGAACAGAAAAAGATATCGCTGTATTTCTTCTTATATGATTCTCTTTTTAAGCCGCTTTTTCTATTCAAGGTAAAGAGAAAAAGCGGCGATCAAATTATTCGAAATTAAAAAATAACTCACCTTCTTATCACATTTTCTTACTGACAAACGGGTTGACTTGCGATATAATACATTCTGTATATATATGTGGACGTATGTCCCTACGGAAGAAAACGCGTCCCGAGGCCGGGAGAAAGGAGGTCCGTCATGGAAAATGCGGCAAAAACCGCGGTTTTTCACCATGTCCCCATCATGGTCGACGCGGTGACGGAACTGCTCCGGCCCGACCGCGGCGGCGTCTTCGTGGACGGCACATTGGGCGGCGGCGGCCACAGCGAGGCC
>Ga0247611_10009839_pt1 | contig 11383 bp, 10 predicted proteins | sample 177DNAGHGhighgp2_FD_192422 | JGI IMG/M metagenome (GOLD analysis project Ga0247611, IMG submission 192422) | Sheep rumen microbial communities from Palmerston North, Manawatu-Wanganui, New Zealand - 1770 DNA GHGhigh gp2 | ecosystem: Host-associated > Mammals > Digestive system > Stomach > Rumen... | reverse complement strand
ACGATGGTCGTGCACCAGACTATGATGACTGGAGCACGATGGGCGAGAACGGCAAGGCCGGCTTGAACGGTGATATTCTTATCTGGTATCCTGTGCTGGGACGTTCGTTTGAGCTTTCGTCCATGGGTATCCGTGTGGATAAGGAGAGTTTGTTGCGTCAGTTGCAGATAGAAGGCAAGGAAGAACGTGAAAAACTATACTTCCATCAGAAACTGCTCAGCGACCAGTTGCCCTTAAGTATTGGTGGCGGTATCGGACAAAGCCGTCTATGTATGGTGCTGCTACATAAGGGACATATCGGTGAAATTCAAGCTTCCATCTGGCCCGATGAAATGCGCGCTGAATGCAAGGAAATGGGTATGCCGCTGATTTAACGCATTCGCTAAATGATAAATGAAAAGTGATAAATGATAACTGGTTAGGCCAGTTCGAGACTAAGAAGTTCCCTCAATTTCATGATTGAGGGATTTTCTTTTTCCATGAGTTCGTATTGGTCGCGACGTGAGAGAATCTTCTCCTGCTCCTGATGTTCGGCCACGCGCATGGAGAGCGTGATGGAGTTGTTGTGTAGGTAGACTTGTAGCGTCTTGACGATGTTACCCTTAATCTCCTCCATTTGTTGCATGGCCAGTTGGTTTTCAACCACCACCTCAACGTGTGGAAAGTCCAGAATCTCTGGGTTCATGTTCTTCATACGTGTGGCGATACCACTGAACTTCTGAGGCATACGGTTACACATAGACATCCACTGCAATTCCAAGTCTTGCTGTGAGAACTCCTGCTGCTCATCACCTTGTTTGCTGTTTGGATCACTCTCAGACAGTGTGCCTGGGATGATGTGCATCTTGCGTTGTTCACCGCCTTTCTTCAGGAGGTTGTTCCATGAGAAGCCCACTTTGCCCTTCAGTTGGGGACGGGAGGAAGAACTATAGTTTGCCGTAGGTTGGCTTGGGATATTAGAATCACTAGAAACACTAGAATCACTAGAATCTCTAGATGTTCTAGATTGAGTAGAGACACTTGAGGGTGATTCAACAGGCTCAGCCACGGCTACCTGTGGAACCGTGGTCTTGGGCTGAGTCTGCTGTATCAGTTGCTTAAACAGGGATTTCAATCTTCTGGGCTTACGCCCACTGCCAGGCCCCTCCTCGGGCTGTGTAATCTGGGCAATCTCTATGAGCGTCAGTTCCACCAGCAGTCGCTTGTTCGACGACTGGCGATAGTTGATGTCGCACTGGTTCGTCAGTCTTAATGCTTGATAGAGGAATGTTGTTTCGCACTTCTGAGCCTGTTCCTGATAGCGCTGGCGTTGTTGGTCGCTGACCTCTAGCAGGGGCAGCGTCTGTGGGTCCTTAGCCATCAGTACGTTTCGTACATGCTTGGCTAGTCCCTGGATGAGCAGTCCACCATCGAAGCCCTTGTTGATGACGTTGTTCAGCAGCACCATCACGTCTGCTACCTTATTGATAATAGAGAGGTCGATGATCTGGAAGTAGTTCTCTGAGTCCAGCACGTTCAGGTCTTCTATCACCTTCTGATAGGTGATGTTGCCCTGACAGAACGATGCTGCCTGGTCGAAGATGCTCAGAGCGTCGCGCATACCACCGTCAGCCTTCTCGGCTATCACGGCCAGTGCCTCTTCCTCGTAGCTAATGCCTTCCTTCTCGGCCACTGACTTCAGATGGTCAATGGTGTTACGCACCGTCATGCGCTCGAAGTCGTATATCTGACAGCGACTCAGAATGGTCGGCAGAATCTTGTGCTTTTCCGTCGTGGCCAAAATGAAGATGACATGTGCGGGCGGCTCTTCCAGCGTCTTCAAGAAGGCGTTGAAAGCTGCAGTCGACAGCATGTGTACCTCGTCGATGATAAACACCTTGTATTTGCCAACCTGCGGCGGAATGCGCGTCTGTTCCATCAACGTCTTGATGTGCTCAACCGAGTTGTTCGAGGCAGCATCCAGTTCGAAGATGTTAAACGAACGCTGTTCGTTGAATGCCTGACACGACTCACACTGTCCACACGCCTCACCGTCTTCTGTGGGCGACATACAGTTGATGGCCTTGGCAAAGATACGTGCGCAGGTCGTCTTACCCACACCACGTGGTCCGCAGAACAGGTAGGCGTGAGCCAGTTTCCCGCTCTTCACGGCGTTCTTCAGTGTTGTGGTCAGTGCCTGTTGCCCCACTACCGTGTCAAAGGTTGTTGGGCGATATTTACGGGCCGAAACAATATATTCCATACTTTTTTGAAAATTATGGTGCAAAGATACAAAATAATTGATAATTGACAATTGATAATTGATAATTATTTTGTAATTTTGTCGGCGAAAAGAAAGAAAAGTATGAAAAAGGTAAAATCGTTCTTGCTCCGCATCTATCATATTCCCGCCTTGAAATATATTGTGGTGGCGTTGATTGCTGTTGTTCTCATTGGTTTTGTCGATGAGAACAGCGTATGGAATCATATGCGCAATAAGCAGCGTATCAGTGATTTGGAGGATGAGATAGAACAATATAACGAACGCTTCCGCGAGGATCAGGAAAAGATCCGTACGCTCGATAGTAATCCTAAAGCTATTGAAAAGATTGCCCGTGAGCGCTATTTTATGAAAGCTGACGATGAGGATGTGTTCGTGTTGAGTGACGATGAGAAGCCAGACCTGATGACAACCGATGAGACAGCTCAGTAACATTGAAACCATCGTAATGTTGGTTGGCGGCCTATTGATGGTTGTGGCTTCTGGTGCCAGCCTTTTCCTGCAGTCGTGGGCTCCCTACGTTTTTGCCCCAGGTGCCTTGATGTTTGCTGCCATGCAAATGCGTCAGCGCTATGACGGTCCCAATTTCAATATCCGTCGCCTGCGCCGAATGATGCTGTTGAGCGATGCCTTGTTTCTGGTAGCGGCTCTGTTTATGTTTGCCAACAATGGCAATTTCCTGGGTCTCCAGTATCTGTCCTATATAAAATATGTACATAATAACTGGATTGTCATCCTGCTCGTTGCAGCCATTTTGCAACTCTATGCCAGCCATAGAATCAGCAACGAACTGGAGAAAGACGCAAAAAAACGCTAAATAATTGCACAATTGTTTTAAAATGCGCAAATATTTTTTCATATTTCAATAGAAGGTTGTACTTTTGCCAATGAAATATGAACATAAATATGTCTATGAACAAAATAATCTATACATTTGCCCTCGTCGCAGTCTTGACGTCGTGTGCCAGTTCCTATCGTGTGGAGGGTAGTTCGTCAGTCTCTGCGCTTGATGGAAACAAACTCTATCTGAGAGCTGTCAAGGATGGCGAAGCAAAGAATATCGACTCATGCGATGTGGTGCATGGCGAGTTCCACTTTGCTGGATTGTTGGATACCGTACGCATGGCCAACCTCTACATGGACGACGAGAGCATTATGCCTGTCGTGCTGGAGGAAGGCGACATCGTAATTAAGATAGACAATGCCAGTCAGACTGTTGGTGGGACGCCACTGAACGACAGCCTGTATCACTTTATAGACCGTCACAACCAGCTTACCAGTCGTATGAATGAACTCTCGCACCGTCAGAGTCAGATGCTGCTGGATGGTATTGACGAGGAGACCATTGATCGTGAGTTGTCGATAGAGGCTGCCCAGATAGCACAGCAGGAGGACTCGCTGGTTACCAATTTTATCGTAGATAATTTTGAGAATGTGTTAGGTCCTGGTGTGTTTATGATGATTACCAGCCAGTATCGTTTCCCTGTGCTGACCCCACAGATAGAGTATATCATGTCGAAAGCGACCAAGACTTTTAAGAACGACTCTTATGTTCGTGAGTATTATCAGGCCGCACAGGAAAACGAGCAACGCATGAACGGACTGAGCGAGACGGCTTCGACTCCAGCTCCTGTTGACTCCGTAGCACCTCAGACGCCTGCTGCCCCGTTGGTAAACATGCCTAAGCCATGAGAATACTAATCAAAGGGGGATATATTGTCAATGAAGGCCGTGTCATCAAGGGCGACATCGCCATTGAAGACGGTAATATTATCTTTATATCGCAAGCTCCAAAATACGCATCAGTCGCTGCTCCTTTGTTTGACTCCATCATCGATGCCACGGGTTGTTATGTCCTGCCAGGTGTCATTGACGACCATGTGCATTTTCGTGAGCCTGGACTGACGGAGAAGGCTGATATCGATACAGAAAGTAGGGCTGCTGCTGCCGGTGGTGTTACTTCTTTTTTTGATATGCCCAACTGCAATCCACAGACGACTACGCTGGAGGCTTTGGAAGAGAAGTTTGCTTTGGCCCGTGAGAAGAGCCACGTAAACTACACGTTCTTCTATGGGGCCACCAACGATAATACGGAAACCTTTGCCCAGCTGCCTGCAGACAGGATTCCAGGCATCAAGCTGTTTATGGGGTCATCGACGGGTAATATGCTGGTTGACAAGCAGCAAGCGCTGGAACGCATCTTCAAGACCTGCAAGCTGCCATTGATGGCACATTGTGAGGATACGGACATCATCAATCGGAATATGGCTGAGGTCAAGCAGGCTTGGGGAGACGATCCTCAGGTGTCACTTCATCCGTTGATTCGCAGCGAGGAGGCCTGTCTGGCATCATCGCGTAAGGCGGTGGAACTGGCCAAGAAATATGGTACACGCCTGCATATAGCCCATATCTCGACGGCCGAAGAGTTGGAGCTCTTTACCGCGTGTCGCGATTCCGTCGCGCCAAACATCACCGCTGAGGCCTGCGTGGGCCATCTTTACTTTACGCAATTAGACCATGAACGTCTGGGCGCAAAGATAAAGGTGAATCCAGCCATCAAGACACCTGTCGACCAGTTTATGTTGCGCGAGGCCCTGAATGATGGCCGCATCAGTGTTGTAGGTACTGACCATGCTCCTCATCTGCTGAGTCAAAAGGAGGGTGGGTGTGCTAAGGCTGCCTCAGGTATGCCTATGATACAATTCTCGCTGGTCACCATGCTCGAACTTGTTGACGAGGGTGTGCTGACCATTCAACGATTGGTAGAGTTGATGTGTCATAATCCTGCCCGTCTGTTTGGTGTTAACCAACGAGGTTTTTTGCGTACAGGCTATCGTGCTGACATCACGATCGTACGCCCTAAGTCACCATGGACGGTGACAAAAGACTGTATCCTGAGCAAGTGCGGTTGGAGTCCATTGGAGGGCCATACTTTTAATTGGCAGGTGGAACGTACCTTATGTAATGGACATACCGTATACCACAATGGTCAAGTGGATAACACTTATATTGGAGAAGAAATAGCCTTTAAGCATTAACTCTTAATTCTTAACTCTTAACTAAAAATGATAGCACGTTTCGCCATACCTTTCTTTCTGTTGATGACGCTTGTCGTGGTACCATTGATTTTGGCATTACTGTTCAGATATCTGTTGCCACGTCGGTTATGGCGCCGTACCTCCCTCGCGTGTACCTTCATCTTATGGGTACTCACGGGCTATGGTTTCCTGTTTGGTTTTCAACAGTTTCAAGTTCGCCATATCGAGTATGCTTCCGCTGACCTGCCTGCGGCCTTCGATGGCTATCGCATTGTACAGTTTACAGATGCCCATGTGGCCTCGATGACCCAGCAGATGGTACAGCGGGCTATTGACAGCATCAATGCCCAGCATGCTGATGCTATTGTCTTTACAGGCGATATGCAGAATATATGGCCAGACGAGTTACCTTCACAGACGTCGTATTTCCGTCAGTTGAAGGCCAAGGATGGTGTCTTTGCCATTTTAGGCAATCACGACTATGCTGTCTATCAAGACTGTGACGAAGCAGAGAAGACTGCCAATTGTGCGAAGACCGTCAAGGCCTTTCGCGATATGGGTTTCGACCTCTTGCTGAACGAGCATCGTATTATTTGTCGTGATTCCGACAGCATCGTTATTGCAGGCATGGAGAACTGGGGCATCGTCAAGCGTATGCCTCGTCGTGGTGATGTACAGAAGACTCTTTCTCAGCCATCAGCTATCAGCCATCAGGCTTTTACCGTCATGCTTCAGCACGACCCTACTTGTTGGCGCGAGAAAATTCTACCTGAATGCAACGCCCAACTGACGCTCAGCGGTCATACTCATGGAGGACAGATTGAACTTTTAGGCTGGTCACCTGTAGCCATGAAGTATCATGAGTGGGGTGGACTCTACAAGGAGGGCTCTCGTGCACTCTACGTTTCTACAGGCTTAGGCGCCCTCATTCCCTTCCGTCTTGGTCTTCCTGGCGAAATCGTTGTAATCACATTGCGGGCTAAAGCCCTAAATGATAATTGAAAAATGATATAATTATGAGGATTCTTTATTGCATTTATCAGATATTTATAGCCTTTCCCGTCACCATTCTGATGACGATATGGACGGCATTCCTTGTGGGTGTGGGCTGTGCTTTGGGCGATGGTCATTTCTGGGGCTACTATCCTGGTCGCTGGTGGGCCCGCGCTATTACACGTGCCTTCTTGTTGCCCGTCACTGTCGAGGGACGTGAACATCTGGAGGCCAACCAGTCGTATGTCTTTGTTGCCAACCATCAGGGCGCTTTCGATATCTTCTTGATATATGGCTTCTTGGGACGTAACTTCAAGTGGATGATGAAGCATCAGTTGAAGAAGATACCTTTTGTGGGTTATGCATGCACGAAATCGCACCAGATATTTGTTGACAAGCGAGGTCCCAGTAAGGTTCGTGCCACCTACGAGGCTGCACGTCATATCCTTGAAACGGGCAATTGCAGTGTGGTTGTCTTCCCTGAGGGAGCCCGTTCGTTTACAGGCCATATGGGCCTTTTCCGTAAGGGAGCCTTTGCCTTGGCTGATGAGTTGCAACTGCCTGTGGTACCGCTTACCATTAATGGATCGTTCAACGTCATGCCACGTACCAAGGACTGGCATTTCGCCTCGTGGCATCCTCTGCGTCTCACCATCCATCAGCCCATTTATCCCGTTGGGCAGGGACCTGACAATGTGCAGGCCACTATGAGTCAGTCCTACGACAGCGTCATGTCTGCCCTTGTTCCTGAATATCAGGGCTACGTTGAGAATCCAGACCAATAGGGTAAAGAAACTTAAAACGAATACGATTATGAAACCCAAATGGCTTGAGAAAGAAAGACTATACAAAATAATGTTTGAGTCGGACACACCAAGTGGACGTGCCTTCGATATTGTCTTAATGGTTATGATCTCGCTCAGCATTCTCATATCCTTTGTCGAGACCATACCATCGCTGGCTCATGCCTTTCAGCTCACGTTGGAGATATTGGAATATCTGCTAACCTTCTTCTTTACCGTTGAATATATTGCCCGCATCTATTGCTCGCCACGCCCCAAGGAATATGTGCTGAGCTTCTTTGGTGTGATAGACCTCTTGGCTACATTGCCACCTTATCTTTCCTATTTCCTGCCCAATGCGCGCTACATGCTGTTGTTCCGTACGTTCCGCTTCATCCGCATCTTCCGCATCCTCAAGTTGTTCTCCCTTATCAACGAAGGCTACATTCTGATGTACTCTCTCAGGAAGAGTCTCAACAAGATATCCGTCTATTTCCTGTTTGTGCTCATTCTGGTCACCTGTCTAGGTACGCTGATGTACATGGTTGAAAGTGGACATCCCGATACGAAATTCACCGATTTGGCCACATCTGTCTATTGGGCCATCGTCACCATGACTACCGTTGGTTATGGCGATATCACACCCGTCACTCCCATTGGCCGTCTGCTCTCGGCTTTCGTCATGCTGTTGGGTTACACCATCATTGCCGTACCCACAGGCATCGTCACCGCCACCATTATCGACGAGACCAAAGAGAAACCCAAGGACGGACGCTGTCCACGTTGTGGCGAGAAGATACGAGAAAAAGACCGTTACTGCTCACACTGCGGAGAAAAACTGTGATTCTTTTTTATTTGGAGTTGGTAAAGCTTGGCGGCGAGGGCACCGCTAATGTTATGCCATACGCTGAACACGGCACCAGGAATGGTGGCCAAAGGGTAGGCGGCGAAATGGAGTACGGCCAGCGATGAGGCGAGGCCGGAGTTCTGCATACCGACCTCGATGCTGAGTGCCACACGTTTGGGACGCTGCAGACGTAGCAGGCGACCAATGAGGTAGCCAACGGAAAGACCAAGAAGATTATGGGCCATGACGACGAGGATCACCATGAGGCCACCAACGAGGAGACGGTCGGCATTATGAGACACGATGATGCCTACCACTAGGGCGATGACAACGGACGAGAAGGCGGGCAGATAGGGTGTGACGGCCTTGGTCAGTTGTGGCAGGAAACGCTGGCACAGCAATCCCACAATGATTGGAGCGATGACCACATAGACAATGCTCTGCAGCATGCCTAAGGTGTCAACATCGACCATAGTGCCTGCCATGAGCCATACCAATAGAGGCGTGAGCAAGGGGGCGAGCAGGGTAGAGGTGGCCGTCATGCCTACGGAGAGAGCCAGGTCGCCCTTGGCCAGATAGGTGATGACGTTAGAGGCCGTTCCACCAGGACAGCAGCCTACAAGGATGACACCGAGGGCCAGTTCCTTGGGTAGCGAGAAAGCCCACGTAAGTCCGAAAGCCAAGAGGGGCATGACGGTGAACTGTGCCAGACAACCGATGAGAATGTCCTTGGGGCGACTTAATACAATTTTGAAGTCGTGGGGCGAGAGGGTGAGACCCATGCCGAACATGATGACGCCCAACATGGGATTGATGGCCCATGTGTCAATCCAAAGGAACGATGCTGGCCAAAGCAACGATACAACTGCCACGGCCAGCACCATCATGCCCATCCAGCGGGCTATAAAATCACATAATGTCTTCATTCTACTATCTTGGGATACTTGCGTGTCCAACCGTCCCAGCGCAGGCGCATGACACCGAAGAAAGCCTCGCCAAAGATGCCGCCTGACATCTTTGAAACACCCTCGCGACGATTGACGAAGATGACGGGAACCTCCTTGATCTTAAAGCCAATCTTATAGGCGGTGAACTTCATCTCAATCTGGAAGCCGTAGCCCTTGAAACGGACTTTGTCGAGTTCGATAGTCTTCAGCACACGACGCTTATAACACTTGAAACCAGCGGTGGTGTCGTGAACTTTGAAACCTGTGACGATGCGCACGTATTTCGAAGCGAAATAGGACATGAGTACACGACCAATGGGCCAGTTGACAACGTTGACGCCAGAGACATAACGCGAGCCGATAGCGACATCGTAACCCTCATCAGCACAGGCGGAATACAGTCGAGGCAGGTCGTTGGGGTCGTGGCTGAAGTCGGCATCCATCTCGAAGATATAGCCGTAGTCGCGCTCTAATGCCCACTTGAAACCCGTGATATAAGCGGTGCCGAGGCCAAGCTTTCCGCTGCGCTCGAGGATGAATAGCCGATCGGCAAATTCCTCTTGTGCCATCATTCCCTTCACGATAGCTGCAGTTCCGTCTGGTGAACCGTCATCGATGACCAAGATATGAAAACACTTCTCCAGTCCGAAGACGGCCCGGATAATCTTCTCGATGTTCTCTTTCTCGTTATACGTGGGTATGATAACGATACTATCGCTTACGTGCGTCATTTTTATATATTGCTTTTATTTCTGCTGCAAAGTTATAAAATTATTGAGAATAATCTCATTGCTGAAGCAATTTTTTCACTATTTACTATTCACTTTTCACTTTATTTCGTAATTTTGCACACGAATTCATGATGAAGATTCAAGATTTGCTGAAATTATATGCCAAGTCGGCTCAAGTGGGCGCCTTGGCAGACGTGATGGGGAAAAAACGGGTGAAATCCATTTTCCTCGAGGGACTCATGTGCTCATCGGCTCCGATGGTTTTTGCGGCGATGATGTCGAAAGCCAAACGATCTCTGACCAGCGGTCAGAGTGTGGCGTTGCAATCGACCACATTATTTATTTTGCAGGATGCTGAGGAGGCAGGGTATTTTTATCATGATCTGGTGCAGCTGTTGGACGACAAACAGGTACTATTCTTTCCGTCGAGCTATCGTCGTGCCATCAAGTACGGACAGAGGGATGCCGCCAACGAGATACTGAGGACGGAGGTGCTCTCGAAATTGTCATATGGGGGTGGGCTCATCGTCAGCTACCCTGAGGCCATAGCAGAACTGGTGATATCGAAAAAACAACTGGACGACAGAACGCTGGTGTTGCATCAGGGCGACGAACTGGATGTAGACGCGACATTGGAGAGTCTGCGTTCGTTAGGATTTCACGAAGTAGAGTATGTGTACGAGCCTGGCCAGTTTGCCCTGCGAGGTAGTATTCTCGACGTATATAGCTATAGCTCTGAATACCCGTTCCGCATCGACCTGTTTGGCGACGAGATCGACTCGATTCGAACGTTCGAAGTGGAGACACAGTTGTCGAAAGACAAACGCGAACAGGTGGAAATCGTACCAGAACTGGGACTGACGGAAACGGAGAAGGTATCGTTCTTTTCGTTTCTACCTGAGGGGACGATGTTGGTGGCCAAGGACTTCCTTTATGTCCGCGATGCGATAGACCGTATTTATCAAGAGGGCTTTTCTGAGCAGGCACTGACAGAACGACTGGAGGGTGCCACGGAAATGGATCAGCAGGCCATCCGCATGGAGATGCAGAAGGAGATACAGCTGATTAGCGGACAAAACTTTACTCGCGATATGGCTGGATTCCGACGTATCGAAATAGGACATCGTCCGACAGGTGTTCCTGATGCGACCATTGCCTTCCATATCTCGCCTCAGCCACAGTTCCATAAGAACTTTGATCTCCTGCAACAGTCGTTGGAACAGTATCTAGCTGATGGCTATCGTCTCTGCATCCTTGCCGATAGCCAGAAGCAGTTGGACCGCTTGAAGGACATCTTTGCAGAAAAAGGAACAGTCCTTTTCGATTCCGTCGAAAAGACCCTCCACGAGGGTTTTGCCGACAACGACCAGAAGTTGTGTGTCTTTACCGACCACCAGATATTCGACCGCTTCCATAAGTACAACCTGCGCTCGGACAAGGCCCGCAGTGGTAAGGTGGCGCTGACGCTGAAGGAGATTCAGCAGTTTGAGGTGGGCGACTACGTGGTACATATAGACCATGGTATCGGCAAGTTTGGTGGACTGGTACGCATGCCTCAGGGCGACAGCTACCAAGAGATGATTAAAATCATGTACGAGGGTGGGGGGGCCATCTACGTCTCTATCCATTCTTTGTATAAGGTGTCGAAATACAAGGCGCAGGAGAGTGGTGAGCCACCTCGCCTGTCGCATTTGGGTACGGGCCAGTGGGAACGCATGAAGGAGCGTACCAAGCAAAAGTTAAAAGACATTGCTCGCAATCTCATCAAACTCTATGCTACCCGTC
>Ga0247611_10009837_pt1 | contig 11384 bp, 8 predicted proteins | sample 177DNAGHGhighgp2_FD_192422 | JGI IMG/M metagenome (GOLD analysis project Ga0247611, IMG submission 192422) | Sheep rumen microbial communities from Palmerston North, Manawatu-Wanganui, New Zealand - 1770 DNA GHGhigh gp2 | ecosystem: Host-associated > Mammals > Digestive system > Stomach > Rumen ... | reverse complement strand
AGCGGAACGGTCTTGTCTATACCGTCGAAAGCAATTGCGTGGCCTATACCGACACAGGCATTTGGGCCATCTACTACGGTTGCGATGCAAAAGACCGCAACCGTTGCCGCCGACTTGTCCTTCACGAACTGGACAAGTTGACACAACATCCCCTCTCCAGCCATGCCCTCGAGGCTGCCCGTCGGCAGTTCAAAGGGCAGATAGGCATCTCCTACGACAACTTCGAAAACGTAGCCATCGGTATGGCGAAACGTTACCTCCATTATGGCAAAACGCTCTCCAAAGAACAGCTCTTCGAGCGCCTCGATGCCATAACGCCGGAAAATCTGCTCCAGACGGCACAATTTGTCTTCTCTCCCGACAAGTTTCTGACACTCGAATACGTCTGAGCCTTTCCCTTTTTGTACTTTTATACCCTTTTTCATCCTTGTTAACATAATTTAACAAGAAAAGCGACTCATTTTGTGAAAGAATGTGTAATTTTACGGAGCGAAGTTTAATTATATATAATGTATAATAATGTTTAACCCTTAAAATTATATGATTATGAAAAAATTATTTACTCCATTGTTAATGCTTGCAGCGCTGCTCGCCAGCACACAAGTTTGGGCACAAAAGCTTACAATCGGTGGCATCAACGTAAACACGTCTGCCTCTTCCGTGCAGACTATCACGGGTTCTGGTATCTCGGGAACTGTCCAGTACAATCCATCGAACAAGAGATTGTACTTGAAGAGCGCCACAATCAGTACTGACGACACCGGCTGGGGACTCTTCAATGAAATCGCTGATTTGACGATAGAATTGTATGGATCAAACACAATAACATCTACCGACGGCTATGCGACGTTTTATAGCAGAGAGAATATAAATATTGTTTCAACATCAGGCCAAACAGGTTCGTTGTATGTGAAGAATACAGCAAGCAGTCTTTCCATGGGTACAATGTTCTTTGAAGAAAATAAAAAGTTGTATGTCACTGCAGCCAGGTTGGATGTCACCGCAGACAATGGAACTGCTCTTTATGGTTATAAAAACAACGGCAGTATCATAGCTAACTATTGTTGGCTACACTTCAAGGGCAGTACTTATGCTGTTAGAGGCATTAAGAGTTATTATCCGTCATCAAATGGTATCGATAACACGGTCATCCATACCAGTGGTGTCAGCTTCAGCAGCTCTAATTACGGCTTCGTAGATTCCAGTTCCAATCTTGTAAAAGAAGTAAATTGTTATCCTGCCTTGATTCTTAACGGAATAGCTATTAACGCAAGCAGCACTTACACATTTACCAATGGCAGCGATAGAGGAATAGGCGTTACGAGAGGCACAGTTACATACAGCTCTTCTACCAAGACGCTGGAGTTCCAGAATGCTACGATGAATTGCGGTAGTAGTGCTATTATATCTCGCCTTCCGGGCTTGATCATTAAATCCTCTACTGGTGATAACACCATCAATTCAGGTAGTATTGCGATGGATTTGTATAATTCTACAACTATTACGGGTGACAAGTATCTTAACGTCTCGGGTACTTACGGCGTGTTTCTGAATAGCCGTTGGACTGCTCCTCTTACCATCAATGTGAATAATACGGTTCGTTTCACTGGCACCCGATATCGTGGCGTCTACTCTAACTCTTACAGCAATGACCTCATCCTGAAGAAAGCCGATACGGGCTCCGACTATTTCTTCACAGGTGGTACATATAACGATACAAACTACGAGACCATTCAGGGTGTTGGCCATGTAACGCTTGACGGCATGGACTACTATACCACCGGTTGCTACTACGACGAGAGTTCACATGTTGTGAAGAAGACAGGTGGCGAAGTCCTCAAGAACACTACTGTCAACATCTATCGATTCACTGAAGAATATAACCTCTATGTGGCTGGCAAGAAGCTCAACAACATTAACGCTCGCGGCCTCGGCAGCCCGTATTTGACTGCAGGTACTGTGAAGTATGATAACAGTACGAAGACGCTGACACTGGATGGAGCGACAATTGCAGGCCAACCCAGCGAAGCAGCAACTGCCAACTGCGCTATCTATAGTACAGTCAGTGATCTTACCATTAACGCCACCGGCACCAACAACTGGACGACCGGTTTTATTTGTTTGAACCTCGGCGGTGGCGGAACCAATACCATAAAGGGATCAGGCGCACTGAATATTACATCTAACGATAATGCCGCAATCAATGTTTGGAATACCACCAACCTTACGTTGGCACGTACTAGCGGCAAAACAGCACTGAAGGGCAAGTACGGCTTCAGTGGAACAGCTGGTGCTGCTTTGGCCATCAATAAGGATGGTTCCAATGGAGGTTACTATACGTTTAGTGGTGCAAATGGTCACATAGTTAGTACACCAACCCTCAACCTCGGCACAGGTGTCAGAATAGCGACATCATATCATTGGTTCAACCCAGAAGAAAAAGCAGTTTATTATAAAAACGACCTGGCAAGTGCTTCAGGCAATACCCTTTGGATTCGCGGCGACGTCACATGGACAGACTATCCTATTTCTATTGCCGGCTCGCAACTCTATGGAGAAACAGGTACTGGAAGCGGCAACATCTATGGCTTCTGGAACAAGTATGTCAAGGGCGGAGCAATCACATACAATCCCTCAACCAAGACCCTGACGCTCAACGGTGCTACGATAGAGAGTGTGGGAAGTCATGGTATTGAGATGAAATTGGAAGGAAATATCAAACTTGTGGGAACAAACAGTTTATCTGCCAAAACTACCACTAATTCTAAGTATAGTGCCATCTGCGCCAATAAAGTCAACATTACCATTACTGGTGATGGTTCACTCAATGCAACAAGTGACAAGAATTGTGGTATACATGCACACGAGAGCATAGTTACTATCACAGATAATGTGAAGATAGATGCGACGGGCGACTGCGGCGGTCTCGGAAGTATTCTCAGCGACTACGCAGGAACATTCATTATCTCTGGCAATGCTCAAGTTAAGTCCAACAAGATTACTAATGTTGCAAGCCTTACTCTCGAAGATGGTCAGACTATCGTAGAACCCTTCAAGGCTGCTTTCAACTCATCGAATAAACGTGTTGAGGTAAACGGTGCAGTTGCTCAGAACGTTGTCATCCAGAAGGTTGAGAAGTACGACCTGGCTGTCTGCGATGTGGATGTCAACAGCTACAACAAGGACGACATCCTCCGCGATGGTGGCTCGTTCAAGTACGATCCCAACATGAAGCGTCTGACTATTACCGATGCCGACATCGACGACGCCAGCGTCGTAGAGGGTATTTATAATAAAGGTATCGAAGGACTGAATATTGCCATCAATGGTGACAACCAGATTAATGTCTACGAAGACATCTTCAAACTTGCAAGATCTACTACTTTCAGCGGCTCAGGCACCGTCAAGAGCGAACTGACGTCAAGCTCCGGTTATGGCATCTATTTGGCTGCTGCTAACGTCATTGGCAACCTCAACGGCCCGAAATTCGAATTCACAGGTAGGAGAGGAGTTGGCGATAACGGCAATAGTAATACTAATTTAATTATCGAAAAGGGTTGTATGGTTTTCAATCCCAATTCGAGTTCAGCTAGTATTCTTAATATCCAGAACTTGACTCTTGGCTCGGGCATGATTATTGCAAAACCTCAGGGCGGTACGTTCGATTCCAGCAAGAAGGGCATCGTCGTTAACGGCAGCCTGTACAATGGTCACGCAGTTATCAGCCAAAAGGGCGACGTGAACGTCGACGGTTCCGTAACCATCGCGGATGCTGTGGCAGTCCTGAACGCAATGGCAGGTCAGGAAGTTGCCGGCGATCCTGATGTGAACGGTGATAAGGAAGTTTCTATTGCCGACTTCGTAGCAGTCCTGAACATCATGGCAGGTCAGTAACAGACGCACTCCCCAGCCTTTTCCAAAGGCAAGGGAAACTGATACAAGCAAAAGCCGCTTCGTCCCCAAGGGCGAGGCGGCTCTTTTTCTCTAAAAAGTCAAAACTCTTTTGCCAAAGCATCGGCCTTTTTCTGCTAATTCGTCAACTTTTCATAAATTTCCCCCACCATTTTGTAATGTCATGAAAAAAGTTTTCAACAGCATATCGTTGGGCTACGTAATGTGCTGAAACCCCTTTGCTTATGGGCTTTCGCGAAGGTGGAAGGCAAGCACATCGGCAAGTTATCAACAATATAGGCTAACTTGCTAAGAAAAAAAAGTTTAAATAATTTGTGGGGAATTGTGGGGAATTTTATATCTTTGCAGCAGAAAATGCAATGAAAGCCCCAAATCGATGAGATTTACAGGAAGCATAGATGCCAAAACAGACGAGAAGGGACGTGTCTTCGTGCCCAGCGTCTTCCGCAAAATCCTTCAGAAAGAAGAGGAGGAAGGACTGGTGTTGCGTCGCGACATCTTCGAGAACTGTCTTGTGCTCTACCCCAAAAGTGTGTGGGATGCTCAAGTCAACTCCGTCAGAGCCCGCACCAATCCTTTCGACCGCCATCAGCGGCAAGGCTTGCGTCTCTTCACTGCCGATGCTGAAAACATCACCCTCGACAGTGGCGGACGTATGCTCATCCCTCGCCGATACATGGAACATGCCGGCATAAAGAGTGATGTGCGATTCATAGGAGTTGACGACACTATCGAAATCTGGAGTCGTCAGGCTGCCGAAGGACTGCTCAGCAATCCTGAGGAAGTGGCGAACATCCTGGAAGAGATGATGAAGGACGACACATAATTACATATGTAATGAGCGTGAAATGTGAGGAATATCATGTGCCGGTTCTCTTGCAAGAGACAGTTGACGGACTCGATGTCAAGTCCGGAGGCATATATGCGGACCTCACATTCGGCGGAGGTGGCCATAGCAGGGAGATTCTGCGACGCCTGAATGGCACGGGACACCTCTACAGTTTCGACCAAGACGAGGATGCGATGAAGAATGCAAGCGAGCTGGAAAGCGAAGGGAACTTCACTTTCGTTCGCAGCAATTTCCGTTTCCTGAAGAACTGGATGCTCTACTATGGGCATGAGCAGGTGGATGGCATTCTTGCCGACTTGGGCGTGAGCAGTCATCATCTCGACGAGGAAGAACGGGGCTTCAGCTTCCGTTTCGATGCTCCGCTGGATATGCGAATGAACCGTAAGGCCAGCCTCAATGCAGGGCGTATCGTGGCAGAGTATAGCGAAGAACAATTGGCCGACATCTTCTACCTCTACGGAGAGTTGAAGAACAGCCGTCGCATTGCTGCCGCCATCGTCAAGGCTCGTCAGCAAAAGCCCATCACCACAACGACAGAACTGGTGGAGGTGCTGAAGCCTTTGATGGGATACGACCGCGAGAAGAAAGATTTGGCACGCGTCTTTCAGGCACTTCGCATAGAGGTGAACGGAGAGATGGTTGCCTTGAGGCAAATGCTTAGCGCTGCCACAGAAATCCTCAAGCCGGGTGGCAGATTGAGTGTTCTCACCTATCATTCTCTCGAAGACCGTATGGTGAAGAACATCATCAGAGCAGGCAATGCAGAAGGAAAGATAGAGACTGACGTCTTCGGTCGCAGCGACGCTCCGCTCGAAGCGGTCAACAGGAGTGTCATCACTCCAAGCATTGAAGAGCAGGAAAGCAATCCTCGAAGCCGTTCGGCAAAGCTTCGGGTAGCAAGAAAAAGAGATTAGTAACCTATGGCAGAGATAGAAATAGATAACTTCGACGAACTCCAGGAAGAAGTTCAAGAGACCCAAGAGCAAGAGGTACAAGAGCAGGAGACCCAAGAGGTTGAAGAGGCTCAGGAACAGGAAGTTCAGGAAGCGGAAGTGGCTCAAGAGCAAGTCAGTAATAAGGAAAAGCTGATGCGTTCGTTGGTTAGCGACGACGATGAAGTGGACGAGTTGACTGCTGCCAACATCCGTCAGATGCTGGATGCCGCTCCTAGATGGTTCCTCAGTCAATGGAAGATGTTGCTCCTTGTCTTGGCTGGAATATTCCTTTACATCACGAATGGCTATCAGGCTCAAGTCGAGATGATGAAGGAAAACGAACTCGAGGCGGAACTTAAGGACTGGCGTTACAGAAGCATTACCAGAGTAAGCGAACTCACACAACTCTGTCGGCAGAGCCAACTCGAGCAAAAGCTTCGCGAGCAGGGCGACAGCACACTCACGCCAAGCAAGGTTGCGCCATTCATTATCAACGTGAAGGAATAGGGATAAAAGATTATGCAAAAAGGCAAAGATAAAGCTCCAAGACGTTACATCTTCATCTTCGTGTTGATGTGCCTGGCCGGAATGTATATTTTGGCAAAGGCTCTCTATACGATGTTGCCGCCAGAAAGCGATTATTGGAAGGAAGTGGGACGCAACAGCAAGACCGCCAAGATTCCTGCCAATCGCGGCAATATCCTTTCTTGCGACCGTCAAGTCCTTTCAGGCACTGTCCCAAAGTACGCACTTTACATGGACTTCGCCGTGCATGACCCTGATTCGTCGATAGAGAGGAAGACGCGTGAGTATCGCGATACAACGTTTGTTCAGAAGCTTGACAGCATAGTAGAGGGTTTGGCTCGCATCTTCCCAGATCGTGATGCAGACTGGTTCCGCCAACGTTTGCTTAAAGGCAAGGCTCGCGGCAAGTACTCATGGCGCATCTATCCGAAGCTTGCAAGCTATGTTCAGTATCGTGCTTGCAAGGAGTTGCCTTTCTTGAAAGAAAGTATGTATCGCAGCGGTTTCCATGCTGACGAGATGTTGCTTCGCCTGAAACCTTATGGCGGATTGGCAAGCAGAACTATTGGTGAACTTTATAACGATACAAGCAGTCAGCCGAAATGTGGTTTGGAGCTGAGTTTCGACAGTATTCTTCGCGGCAAACCCGGCTCAAAGCACTTCATAGTGGTTCGTAATCGTCAGGTTCCCATCATCGATACTCAAGCAGAGAACGGGCATGATCTGCTCACTACAATTGATATCAACATTCAGGACTTTGCCGACAGAACGCTTCGCAGCAAGTTGAAGGAGGAATTGGTGAATGGCGAAGTGGGTGTTGCCGTTGTGATGGAAGTCAAGACTGGCGATGTGAAAGCCATCGTGAACCTGACTAGAGGCGAGGACGGCGAGTACTACGAGATGAAGAACAATGCTGTGAGCGACCTTTGGGAACCAGGTTCAACGTTCAAGACAGCGAGCATCATGGTTGCTCTCGAAGACGGAAAGATAACGTTGAACAAGACTGTAGATTGTGCTCCAGGCATCGTCAATATGCATGGTCGCAAGATGAAGGACCACAACTGGAACAGAGGTGGTTATGGTGTGCTCAAGGTTGAGGACATCCTCGGCCAGAGTAGTAATATAGGTGTAAGCACCATCATTGATGAAGCATATTGCGACAATCCTTCGGCTTATGTTGATGGTTTGCATAGAGAGGGTGTCGGAATTCCTCTCAACCTTCCTTTCGTTGGAAAAGGTGAGCCTTATGTCCCGCATCCAAAAGACAAGAACCGTTATTGGAGCAAGCCAGACCTGCCTTGGATGAGCATAGGTTATGTAACGATGCTTCCTCCCATCAGCACCCTTACATTCTATAATGCGATTGCTAATGGCGGCAAGATGGTGAAACCGCGCTTTGTGAAAGCGGAACTGAAGGATGGTATGGTGATACGCGAATTCCCGACAGAAGTCATCAAGGAGCGTATTTGCAAACCTTCCACACTTCGCGATATCCAGTATTGTCTGGAGCATGTTGTGAGTGGAGGACTTGGCAAGAAGGCCGGCAATGGCGGCAAACTCTTCAAGGTAAGCGGCAAGACAGGAACGGCACAATTCAGCGAAAATGGTTCTTATGCGGGTCGTAAGTACATGGTTAGCTTCTGTGGTTACTTCCCAAGTGATGATCCAAAGTACAGTTGCATCGTTTGTATCAGGAAGAAAGGCTTGCCTGCTTCTGGTGGTGGTCAATGTGGTCCTGTCTTTAGCGAAATCTCGCAGTTTATCATGTCGAGGGATTCGATGAGAAGCGCAATTGCGGCTGCCGACACGAACTCTGTCTTCATTCCTGAAGTGACGAAGGGAAGCAAGCGTCAAGCAGAAGCCATCGTGGAAGGAATGGGCCTTTCGAAGAAGCAATTGAATCTGGTCGAAGAAGATACTATGGCCTTGAACAAAGTTCCTGATGTGACGGGAATGGGAGCCAAAGATGCTGTCTTTGCCTTGCAGAAACGAGGTTTGAGGGTTCGCATTAACGGATGTGGTCAGATTACGAAGCAGGATATTCCGGCAGGTTCTGTTGCAGTCAAGGGGAAACAGATTACGCTAACTGCTTCAACAAATTAAATAATGTAGGAAATGAAACTTATACAACTCATACAAGATTGCGCGCCACAAAAGGTTGTGGGAAGTGTCGAAAAGGAAGTGACAGGCATCGAGATTGATAGCCGTCGCATCCAGAAAGGTGCAGTTTTCGTAGCTATGAGAGGCACTCAGGTTGACGGCCATACTTTCATCGGAAAGGCAATCGAACTGGGAGCGAGTGTTGTGGTTTGCGAGAAGTTGCCTGAAACGATTCAAGAGGGAGTGACTTATCTCGTCTATCCCAATACTGAGGATGTGGTCGGAACGTTGGCGACTCACTATTTTGGTGACCCAAGTCAGAGGATGCACCTCATTGGAGTGACTGGTACGAATGGCAAAACCACCATCGCAACCGTGCTTTACAACATTTTCCGCCAGCGTGGATACAAGTGCGGACTTTGCAGTACTGTCTGCAATTACATTGATGGAGAGCCCGTTCCAACAGAAGTGACAACTCCTGACCCCATTACTTTGAACCGATTACTCGGCAGAATGGCGGATGAGGGCTGTGCCTATGCCTTTATGGAAGTCAGCAGTCATAGTGTCAGCCAAAAGCGTATAGGAGGTCTCAACTTCAGTGGAGGCATCTTCACCAACCTGACTCGCGACCATCTCGACTATCATGGAACGTTCGAGAACTATCGTGATGCCAAGAAAGGTTTCTTCGATGCTTTGCCTGCAGATGCTTTCGCCATCATCAATGCGGATGACCGTAATGGAATGGTTATGGTGCAGAACTGCAAGGCGAAGGTCAAGACATACTCGCTCCACTCTGCTGCCGACTTCAAGGCTCGCATTATGGAGGAGAGTTTCGAGGGTATGGACTTGGAGATTGACGGCAGAGATGTGAGTGTCCAGTTCGTGGGACGATTCAATGTGAGCAACTTGTTGGCCGTCTATGGAGCTACAGTCATGCTGGGAGTCGAACCGCAAGAAGCCCTCGTTCTGCTAAGTGCTCAGAAGCCCGTAAATGGCCGCTTCGAGGCGATTCGCTCGCGAGAAGGGGTTACGGCTATCGTCGACTATGCCCACACACCTGATGCTCTCGTCAATGTTCTCACTACTATCAACGAGGTTTTGCAGGGGAAGGGACAGTGTTGGACCGTTTGTGGAGCTGGTGGAAACCGTGATAAGGGCAAGCGTCCCATCATGGCTCAAGAGGCTGTGAAGAATAGCGACAGAGTCATCATAACGAGCGACAATCCCAGAAACGAAGACCCTCAGGAGATCATCAACGACATGTTGGCAGGTCTCGATACAAGCCAGCGGAGGAATGTTATCAGCATAGTTGACCGTCGGGAAGCCATCAGAACGGCTTGCACGATGGCCCAACCCGGGGATGTGATCCTCGTTGCAGGCAAAGGTCACGAAGACTATCAAATCGTAAAAGGAGTGAAGCATCACTTCGACGACCACGAGGTGATTCGCGAAGCCTTTAACCTGATATGAAAACGTCACACTAGTAAATCGCCAACGTCACACTAGTAAATCGCCAACATCACACTAGTAAATCGCCAACATCACACTAGTAAATCGCCAACGTCACACTAGGTCATCATAAAGACACAACAGAAAACAATATAACACAACAAACGGACAACATAAAGATATGCTTTATTACCTGTTCAGATACTTAGGCGAATTCGGAGTTTCAGGAGCCCATGTTTGGCACTATATCTCCTTCCGAGCAGTCCTCACCTTGGTCTTGAGCCTTATTATTTCCATGTGGTTTGGCGAATATTTCGTCAGATGGATGAGGAAGCACAATGTCAGCGAGGAACAAAGAGATGCCAGCATCGACCCCTATGGCGTGGAGAAGAAGGGCGTTCCCACTATGGGAGGCATCATCATCATAGTTGCTACACTCGTTCCTTGCCTGCTTTTGGGCCGACTTCGCAATATCTATATGCTCATCATGCTTTTCACCACAATTTGGCTTGGAGCACTTGGTTTTGCCGATGACTACATCAAGATGAAGGTCACGAAGGACGGACTTCGTCCCATCTGGAAGCTCCTCGGCCAAGCAGTACTCGGCTTGGTGATTGGTCTGACACTTTGGATGAGCCCTGATGCAGTAATCTGCGAGAACATTCAGGACGAGAGACAAGGAACAGAGCAAGTCGTAACTCATCGGAGCGAAGAGGTGAAGAGCACCATCACCACTATCCCGTTCGTCAAGAACAACAACCTCAACTATGCGGATATCTTCTCGTTCTTGGGCAAATACAAGTCCGCAGCAGGTTGGATCTTCTTCGTTCTTGTCACCACCTTCATTGTGATGGCGGTCAGCAACGGTTCCAACCTGAACGATGGAATGGACGGTTTGTGTGCCGGAAACGCGGCAATCATGTGTATCGCCTTGGGCATCCTGGCTTATGTGAGCAGTCACATCCACATGGCTGCCTACCTTAATATAATGTATATCCCAGGCTCGGAAGAACTCGTCATATTCATCTGTGCCTTCGTAGGTGCCCTCATCGGTTTCCTTTGGTATAATGCCTATCCCGCCCAAGTGTTTATGGGCGATACGGGAAGCTTGGCAATAGGTGGCATCATAGGTGTTACGGCCATCATCATACACAAGGAACTGCTTCTGCCCCTGCTTTGCTTCGTCTTCCTGATGGAAAGCATAAGTGTGCTTTTGCAGACCAACTATGCCAAGATGGGCAACCGTCGAGGACAGAAATGGCGCGTCATCAAACGTGCTCCTCTACATGATACATTCAGAGTTAAGCCAGGACAATTGCCTGCAGACTTCAAGGTGCTCATCAATTGGCCTAAAGGATGTTGGTTGGAATCAAAGATAACTGTCCGATTCTGGATTGTGACAATCATCATGGCGGCTCTCGCCATCGTAACATTGAAGATTAGATAAAGATGAAAAGAATAGTGATACTTGGAGCTGCCGAAAGTGGTGTTGGAGCCGCAGCCTTGGCTAAGGTGAAGGGCTTCGACGTCTTCGTCAGCGACATGAGCAAGATAAAGGAGAACTACAAACAAGTTCTCCAACAATATGAAGTGCCTTTCGAAGAGGAAAAGCA
>Ga0247611_10009836_pt1 | contig 11384 bp, 27 predicted proteins | sample 177DNAGHGhighgp2_FD_192422 | JGI IMG/M metagenome (GOLD analysis project Ga0247611, IMG submission 192422) | Sheep rumen microbial communities from Palmerston North, Manawatu-Wanganui, New Zealand - 1770 DNA GHGhigh gp2 | ecosystem: Host-associated > Mammals > Digestive system > Stomach > Rumen... | reverse complement strand
AAAGGAGTTTCTTTTAAAATACTTGTTTTAACTACCTTAGTCCAAGGAGCACAGGTTACATCCATTATAGCTTCGCTTATTTTTTCATATTTCAATATATTTGGTTTATCCATATTTTCTGCATGAAACTCATAACCTATAAACAATAAATCTTCATCAACCAAAGCCTTGTTAATTTCTTCAAAAACTTTATTGTTTTTAAACCAATCGTCGCAATCAATAAAAACAATATATTCTCCAGTTGCTTCTGCTATTCCTACGTTCCTAGTTCCGCCATTTAATCTTTTAGTTTTGTTATTGATAATTTTAATTCCTCGACATTTTTCTTTAAATTTCGACTTATACTCTTTTATTATTTTTTCGTTTCCATCGGTGCTCATATCGTTTACTAGAATAACCTCATAATCTGTAAATGTTTGATTAAGTACACTATCAAAACATTTCGGAAGCCATTCTTTATTGTTATATACTGGAATTACTACACTAAACCTCATTTTTAATCAAATCTCCGTTAATATCAAAACTAAATTCTTGTTTTTGGCTAAAATGTTCTTTGTTATGGCAATCTAAACATAGGCTTTCTGTGTTATCTAAATTAAAAAACACGTTATCATCCTCATAATTTAAATCTGTAACGTATTCTTTATGATGAATTATATAAGCACTATTATAAAAACCTCTTTTTAAACATCTTTCGCATAATGGATTTAAGGCTAATTTCATTTTGCGAAGTTTTTGCCATTTTTTAGATCTGTATTTCTTAGCTATTTCTGGATTATCTCTGTAAGTCATTATTCACTCTTTTTAGTTGTTTTCTTAGTTGTTTTTGTTGTTTTTTTAACTGCCTTTTCTACTACAGGCTCTTTTTTAGCTGTTTCTACAACTGCTTCAACAAATTTAACTTTAAAAGAATTATTTCCTGCCAAAACGTTAAATCTTGACTCTGAAACTTCAAATTCAAATCCCTCTTCTGGAATAAAATCTAATTCAGCTGGCGGAACTCCCTTCTTTTTAAATTCATTTGTGGCTTTTACTTTCATTGTTAAAACCTCCTATCAAACATTTATTTTTTAACATATAACTACATCGAACTTTATTATCTAGCAGCCTTTCTAAAAAAGGACAGCCTACACATGACGGATAAAACATTTTCATATCTCTATTAAATATTTTTTCATTTTTCTTTCGTTCCATTTTTTCAACCTCCTCAAGAAGAGTAAGTAGATTTTTGTCTTTCATGCTTTATCCTCCCAATAAACACTATGCAAGGCTCTTTTTATGTTAAAAACGGAAATCTAACAGAAATAATTCGCGTACATAAAAGAGCCCTGCCTACTACTTATTAGGAAGCCAAAATGTTTAAAAAAAGAGCCATTAAGGCTCCTTGTCGCTTGGGTTATAAAGTAGTATCGCTCTACCTGCGACTTACTATTACTACCATTATACTTATATTATATTTATAATTCCATTTTCAACCTTTTTATTCCACTAACTTAAAATTTTTCTGATATTTTATCAAATTCGTTTAAAGCGTAACCGTGTAAAGTACAAGTATACTTAAAGTCTTTTTCAATACTTACTGCTATTTCTTCCATTTTTACACCTAGAATGTATTTTTTATATAATATATTTCTATAAAGCTTATTATTCATTTGATTTAATGCTTCTATAATATCAAATAGCTTTTTTTCTGATTCGTTTAGCATTTCTAAATATTCATTTGTTTTATCCATTAAAATTGCCAATTTATCTGCTACTCTATCGTTAATCTCTGAACTTCCTCCAGCGTTTAATCCATAAGTTGCCGTTAATTTATTTAAAATTTCTTTTCTTTCTTCTAGTTCTTTTATTCTGTCTTTTATCCATTCTTTTTCGTAAATATAATTTTTTAAATTTTCTCTATTCATTTGTGCTCCCTTCTAACATATAACCCAAATTTTTTCTATTTACTATTTTAACTTCGTCTTTTAGTCTTAGTTTTAATCTATAAATATGAGTTTCGATATTCATTTTCAAATATTTATCATCATTTAAGCCATAAACCGCCTTGATTAACTTTTTATAACTTACCCAACAATCCTTATTTCTAATTAACACGTCTAATATAATATTTTGAGCCTTTGACAAATAGATCCATCCATTTTCTCCATAAAATCTACTATTCTCCAAATCGTGCATAAATTAATCCTCCTTATTCATATTAGCTCCTGCTACAACTGCTACTATAAATCCTCCACTTATTAATCCTAATATATAACCAATTAAAAATAACATTATTCTTTATCCTCCATATATAATTTCTTTTATACATTCCATTAATCCAGATAATTCAAAACCATCTTCTAATAATCTTAATAACAAATAATCGTTATTTTCATATTCATTTTTTAGGTTTTCTATAAGTTCTTTTTTTATTTTAATTTTTTTATTAAATATTTTTTTCATTATTTTTTATCCTCCATAAAATATTCTTTTATTTCTTCTTTACTTTTATTATCAAACTCACTATAAAACCATTCTGTATCTTTTTTTATTTTTTCTGCCATTCTATCTATTGCTTTTCTTTCTTCATCTGTCATCTTTATATTAAACCCCCTAACTTTTTTAATTTTCTTTTTTCTTTAGTAACTTCTAAATAATATTTATGTTGATAATCTTTATATTTTTTACTTTGTTGATATTCTTTCATGTTAAATTTTTTTATATAATTTAATCTAATATTTTCTTCTAATTCTTTATATGCTTCTATAAGATGTTCTATAGATTCACACAATCTTTCGTGCGATATTGCAATTAATTGAAAATGTGAATTACTTTTATCTTTATAATTTATAAACTCCTTTAATATCTTTATATCTTCATCTATTGAATATAAATTATATAATCTTTCTTCTTCCATATTTACTCCTTTTCATCTAGCCATTTAATATAGCCTTCGTTTATTTCTTTTCTATCTTCAGTTTTTTTCTTAGCTCTATCGTATTTTTCTTTTTCTTCTGGAATAAAATCTGTAGCTACTACATCTATTTCAAGTTTTATTTCATCTACAAACTCTACTTTACATTTTTTATATTCTTGAAGCTTTTTATTTAAATAATCTCTTTGTTTTTGACTTGTCTGTTCTAAAAAATCATGGCAACCTCTACAAAGAATTGCTCCGTTTCTCACTGAGGTTTCTCCGCCCTTGCTTTTGGGTATAATATGATGTAAAGTAAGCTGCTTTTCTAATGATTTTCCAGAATATCTAGCTTTACAATACTTATATCCCTTTATATGTAAGCCTTCGTGCATCATACAAATTTTGCCATATATTCTTTCTAGCTCTTCTCTGACTTTTTTGTTTCTTTTGTTACTCATTGTTACTCTCCTATTTCTTTTAGTTCAAAGATTTCTCCTTTTACTTTTTCTAGCTTAAATTCACGTTCTTTTTTTTGGTATTTATCACAAATTCCATAATCTCCATTCCAATCGTAACAACCTAACAATTTTGAAAACCTTTTAGCACAGTTTCCGACATCTTTTAACAAATTCCATCTTCTATCTCCTCTAATTCGACAATAACTTTGCTTTTATCTGAATATTTAAACTTATCTTCAAAGCCTGTAACCATTTTCCTGTTATCATCTTTCAGTATTCCAAATTCAACCAATGAATCTAAAATGAACTTTTTAGCAAAACAGATATTATCTAAATCTCGCCTTTTATTTTCCTCTATCCAAGTGAAATAGCCTTTGACTGGCTTGTCTATTTTGATTTTACCTAGCTGTTCTAAAATACAAGCTCCAATATAAGCCTGTTCTTTTTGTTTAGCTTGATTTCCTAAATATCTATTTTTTCTGTTTAAATTCGTATATTCATTCAATCCAATTAATCGTTTATCAATCTCAAATTTGTATACCATTTTTTCTCCTTTGCACAATTCTTATCTCCTGTAAATTCTGGATCTTCAAGCTTATTACAGCCCAAACACTTTTCTTTTGCGATCATACTTTTACAAGGTTCTTGTAAATCTTTATATTTTTTCATATACAGCAACCATCTTTCCTGTATATTCACATTTTCGCTTAGTGTCTGTTTTAACTATCCCCATTTTTTCTAGTTCAGTTAATCTAGGTGCAGTATAATTTCTCTCTGTGCTAGGAATAAGTCCTAATTCATATAATTCAACTGCTATTTCTTTTGCCGTCTTAGGCTTATCTAATCTATCTAAAATTTGATTATATCTTATCTGTCTTTTGGGTTTTATATCTTCAAAGCTCAACTGCCTCGTTTGTAATGTTATCATTTTCCTTATCCTCCTTTGTATAAAAATCATTTTTTGTAAAACTTTCTATCATTTCTGTTTCAATACACCTATAAACCACATTGTAAGGATTAACCTTTATTAGTTCATAATTCCTTATTTTGGTTTTATTATCTTTACTTGTTATTATTTTTGTGATGTGTCTAGGTATTCTTATCATTTGTTTATCCTCCTAGTTTTCGTATAATTCATCAAAACTCTTTATTCCAAAATGCTCTTTCATTTTTTCTAATTCTCTATAATCCTCAATAATTTTGTGTAACTGTGCAACTGAAAAATATTCAACTTTTCGTAGTAAAGGATATTCAAGATTATTTTTAAAAGTTTCATAGTCAAAATCTTTTAATTCTCTTTTCAAAGCTATGATTTCGTTTTCTTGTAGTTCCCTTGAATAATATCCATTAATAAATTTAACAACTTTTACTAAATCTTTTTCTGTCATATCAACCTCCTAGAGCTCGCCTTACTCGATCTTCGACTGTTTCTTTTTTCTTAAATTCTTTTTTTATTTCGTCTATATTTACAAATCCTTTGTTTTTCCAGCTTTTTAATATACCCATAACGTAACTAAAATTTCTATTGTTTTGATTACAGGCTCGAGTTGTTGCTTCTTCTATCCAGTTAATGTCATAGTTGTTGCAAATATATAAAAAATCATCATAATTTGCTGGAGTAATAAATATATTATTATTTTCTAATATTTCTTTTACAGCATTATCATTATCACTATCATTATCACTATCATTATCATTATCATTATCATTATCATTATCGGTATAATTCGTATCTTGATTTTTACGTTCGTATACGTTCGTATTATTTTTATTCCATCGTATAGAAATATTTTCTTTGTTTTTTCTACATTTTTCGTCATATTTTTTTCTATTTTTATCTAAAGATTGCATTATAGGAACGAACGCTAGAGAAAGCATCTTGTCTAGTTTTGGTGGATTCCCTGTTTTTTCGTATTCAAATATTTGTTTTATTAATTTTCCAGCCTGTTCATCGTCTAGCATTTCAAATATTTCTTGATGTTCTAAATATAAAATAAAACTATCTTTTGCCATAATTTTTTCCTCTTAAATAAAATTTTTTCCTATAAGTTTTATAAATTCTTCTTTTGTGTGTCCTAAATTTATGTATTTTTTTTCGCAAGTTTCTTTTAATCTTAAATCTAAAGAATGTCCTAGTTTTCCATGAACCCCTATAGTTCCTCTATGATGTTCATAACAAAGCCAAACTTTAAATCCTTGCTCTTCTGAAACTTGTCTATTAGCAGTTCCAAAAAATATATGATGTTCTTCAACTGGCTCAAATAATCCACAAATAAAACATCTTTTTTCTTTCTGTAAAATAGAGTTCATTTTGTACTACCCCATTCCCTTTGCAACTGATTTTCTAATATTCTTAATTTAAGTTTTATGCTATTTATTGATTCCAAATTTGCTTGATATATAGTTTCTTTTACATCTCTATCAAAACGTAATCTAGCCACTTCTGGAACTCCATATATTATCTGATTTATTAAAGTAACTGGCATATTTTTTTCTGTTCTTAGTTTTAATGCTTCTTGCCTTAAAAGTATTTTGTAATCTCTTTCAGCTTCAGCCAAGTCTGTTCCGCTTTTTCTTAATTGTCTAACTGATATATCTAGTTCTTTAATAAATTGAGTTATCTGTTCGTATAAATCCATAAAACCTCCTATTCGCTCAATTTTTCAACTATTGTCTTAAAATCAGTAACTTTAATATCTACTAACTTTTTATATCCGAAAGAACCCAATATTTCTAAAACTTTTTCGTTCTCTATTTTGTGCTCTTCAATTAAGTTTCTAAGAACTATTTCCATGTTTTTATTAATAGTTACATCTGTATTTTGTTGCTCTATAGCATTGGCTACCTCTTCAAAACTTGCTACAGAAGTGTCAATTCCAAATCCTGCCATTCCTAAAGCTCTTCCTACAGCACTTGTTTCGCAATTTTCAATGTATGATGTTTTATTTATAAACGTGCTATTTTCTTTTTCGTAAGCTGTTCCAGTTCCTAAAACTCTATAAAATTCCTCTATTTTATCTTGTTTAGTATCTAATAAACCAAATGTTGCTCCGACTTCAGCTTTAAAAATACAAACCCCATTTTCATTACTAATTAACTCTGTTTTAATAGTTCCTGTAGGATAAACTATTCTAAAAGCCTTAATTCTTTGATTTACTTCTGCGTATTCTTTTATAGTTATATTTCCGTTTTTGTCTTTTCTTTCAATTCCTGTAGTTATTATGCTTTCATTTGCTTTTTTAATATCTTCATAAGTTGTCATTTTGTACCTCCTATCTTAATTCCCAAGGGAAAAATTGACTTTCCCAATATTCTTTTTCTCTTTCGTCTTTGTCATCTTCCCAAGTATCTTCATCCTCTTCGTAATCGTCTATCATTTTTAGCCTCCTATTGATTTTTCAATTAAATTATGATAAAATTAAAATATGGTTATTATATAAACCATTTTGAAAAGTTAGTTTGTGTGTGATTTTGGCTGACTTTTCTTTTTTTTGCCTTGATTAAATGCTTCTTCTAATAAAGCTTGATTATCTTCTTCTAAACTTTTTATTGTTTTATCTGCTACTCTTAATTGTTCTCTAAGCTCTTCTGCATTGTTTAATAAAATAAGATTGTTAGCTCTTTCAATTTGTAATTTAGCGTTAGCTTTTTTTCCAAATAGATCCATTTTTATTCCTCCCTTCTATCTAAATAATCTTTCCAAACATTCTAAGATAAACCATCTGTAAAATTCATAAGTTATCCAAGTTGTAACTAACAAAATAAATTTGTTATCAAATAAATCATAAAAATTTTTCTTCTTTCTTTTCATTTGTTTTTCCTCCTTCTATTTTCATTTGTGCAAATAAATTTTCTTGGCTTAAATAAATTTCAACCAAATTTTTTAATATTTTTTCTGCGTTCATTGTCATTTCCTCCGTTCTATTTACTGTACGATTTAAGTAAAAAAAAGTTCTATTACGCTTACACCTAAAGCCTCGGCTATTTTATACATTGTTGTATTAGTTATAGTGTACACTGTTTTATTTTCAAGTCCCGAAATTGTAGTTCTTGAAACCTTTGACAAATCCGCCAATGCTTCTTGTGATATGCCTTTGAGCTCTCTGTAATATTTGATTTTATTATTCATTTTTTCGCCTCCGTTCTATTTACTGTACACATATTATCATTTAAAATTTTATTTGTCAAGTAAATTTTACAAATTTTAAAAAAAAATTTTTTAAGTATTGCTTTTTTGTGTAATATATTGTACAATGTGAACGAAAGGAGTTTTACCATGTTACTAGGCGATATTATAAAAGAATATAGAGAAAAACACGATTTGTCTTTACAAGATTTTGCTGATTTAATGGGTACAAGTAAAAGTTATATACATATGTTAGAAAGAAATTTAAACCCTTCCACCAATAAACCTATTAATCCAAGTATTGAAACATTAAAAGACTTATCTAGGGTAATGAATATAGAAATTGACTTATTATTAAAAAGTTTAGAACCTAACCAAAAAATATATTTAAACGAAGAAAGTTTTAAACAACAATTTGAACCTAAAAATAAACCTACTCTAGTTTGTATTTATGGCACTATTCCCGCTGGAATCCCTATGGAAATGATAGAAGATATACTAGACACAGAAGAAATATCAGAAGATATGCTTAAGGGTGGAAAAGAATATTTTGGATTAAAAATTAAAGGAGATTCAATGTCGCCAGAATACCTTGACGGAGATACAATTATCTTAGAAAAAACTCAAGATGTCGAAAACGGTCAAGATGCCGTTGTTATGATTAACGGAGATGACGGCACTTTCAAACGAGTATTTAAAAACGAGAATGGAATTATTTTACAACCTTTAAATTCTAGCTATTCTCCATTAGTATTCACAAACGAAGATATAAAAAATAAGCCAGTTAAAATTATAGGAAAAATAGTTGAATTAAGAAGGAAAAAATAAAAATAAATAACATACGCCCTCGCCAAAGTTTGTATGTTATTTATCTCAAATCGCTTGTTTAAAGCATTTATTTTATATATTTATTATATATTATAGCTGCCTCTTAAACAAGCCCCAAAATTTTGTTTAGGAGGTTTTTTTGTATGAAAAGAGTAGCTTGTTATTGTAGAGTTTCAACTGAAGAGCAAGTTAAATTTGGTTTTTCAATTCAAGCTCAAAAAGAAGCATTAGAAACTTATTGTAAAATGAATAACTATAGCTATGAATTTTATATTGACGAAGGTATTTCTGCCTCTTCTATGAATAATAGAAAAGCTTTATTAGAAATGCTAGACAAAGCCAATATATTTGACATGATATTATTTACTAAGCTAGACAGACTTTCAAGAAATGTTTTAGATGCTAATAATATTAATAAAACACTTCAAGAAAATAATTGTACTATGAAAGCTATAGATGAAGACGATGTCGACACTTCCACGGCTGACGGAATGTTTATTTTTAATTTAAAAGTATCTCTTGCTCAAAGAGAAATTGGAAAAACTTCAGAAAGAATAAAGTTTGTCTTTGAAAATAAAAGAAAAAACGGAGAAATTACTTCTGGCTCTGTTAAATATGGTTATAAAATAGAAAATAAAAAATATGTTATTAACGAAGAAGAGGCTGAAAACATTAAAAACTTATATAACTATTTTATTAATGTAAATGGATCTATTCCTTTAACTTATACTTATTTTAAGGAGCATTTTATAAATAAAGGCTATGATGCTATGAAGAATTATTTAAGAGATACTTCATATATTGGAAAATATAAGCTTTATAGAAAAGACATTTATATTGAAAATTATATTCCAGCTATTATTGATATAGAAACTTGGAATAAAGTTCAAAACTTACTTGTTAAAAAACAAAAATTCCAAATAAATACTAGTTCCCAAACAGCTCTTTTGGGAGGTCTTCTTTATTGCTCTAAATGTAAAGGTAGATTGCATAAAAAACAAGATAATAGAGTTAAAAGTAGATTAATACGTTATGGATGCTCTAAAGCCTATAAGTTTGAAAAATGTTCTAATAAAAGTTATATAAGAGAGGATTTTATAGAAAATTATCTTTTAGAAAACATTTTAATAGAGTTAAATAATTATAAAGTTAAATGTCTAGTTTTAGAAAAGAAATATACTAAAATCGATAATTCAAAAGAAATTCAAAAAATTCAAAATAAAATTAATAAATTAAAAGATTTATACCTTGACGATCTTATAGATAAAGAAACTTATACTAAAGATTATAAAAAATATAGTTTAGAACTTGAAAGATTAAAAGAACCTAAAAAAATTGAAGTTAAAAAAGATTTTTCTCAGATAGAAAAAATTTTAAATTCAAACTACAAAGAAATTTATAAAAAATTAACATTAGAAAACAAAAGAAAATTTTGGTTATCTATTATTGATAAAATCTATATAGAAAACGGAAAAATAAAAGAGGTTATATTCCTATAACCCCATCTATAACTAGGTTTTTCCTAGCTGTTCTCCTCGACAGGTGCTCCAACTGGGCATCATTGTAAGTTGAACATAAAATCCCAAAACGGCTCAAAAATCGACCTTCGAGGATCGTTTTTAAGCCGTTTTTATTTTAAATTAATGTAGTTATATGCCTTATTTTTAGCCATTTTTCGGCATTATTTATAATTTTGATTAATCATGTAGCCTTCTTTTCCATTTACTCTAATTTTAACATAATCCCAAGTATAACCCGCATTTTTTGCTACCCCTGGTTTTAAAACATATAGAGTAGTATTTTTTAAGTATAAAGTAGCAGAAGCTCCTGTGTTTGGTTCACTTCTTAAGTTTGTATTTCTTGCTAAAGTTTTTAATACTGGAATGTATTCATCTACAGGATAATCTGCGGAATCATAGCTTCCAACTTGATTTGGGATTCCCATATATTCAGCGGGATTACTTGTATCTCCATAAGTATTACTTGCGTTTCTTATTTCAAAGTGTAAATGTTTTCCCGTGCTATTTCCTGTAGATCCCATAATTCCAATAACATTAGTTCTTAAAACGCTCTGTCCTACACTTACTTTAATTTTAGAAAGATGGCAAAACCAATGATATTTTCCATCATAAGAGTTTTTAACAACTATGAAATTTCCGTAAGATTTATCATAACCTGTTCTTACTACTTTACCATCGCAGCTAGAATAAATTTTTTCATCGCCTACCATATCAATTCCTGTATGCCATCCAGCCGCCCAGTTTCCTTTTCTTTTATATTCACAGGTAACTCTGAAAGCTCCTGTTAAAGGTATATTTGTCATAGTTTATCCCTCCTTTGCATCTTCTATTTCTAAATTTTCTTCTGGAATGTAATCTAAGGCTGCCTTAATAGTATCAAATATTTTTTGTATAAATTTTCTTGCTATATTTCTTGTTATTACTACTCTTAGAGGAAAAGGTAATAATCCAATAATACTGTCAATAACATAGTTCATTTTTTCTTGATTTTCTCCATCCTCAAAAAGCTCTTCAGCTACTACTATTAAATTAACAACTGTTTTCTTTAAACCTCTTTTTTTAAGTTGCCAAAAAAGATATAAAAAAACACATAAAAAAATAATCGCTAAAACGATTATTTGAATAATTGTATTTACTTCCATTTTTTACCTCCTATTTCATTAACTTTTCCCATTTATCATGAATATAAGAATTTCCTTTTAAGTCTTTTATATAATGATCGTAAACTTCATAAGCCCTCTGTTCTTCAACTTCGTCTATTTTTTCGCCTTTTTCTTTTGATTTAAGAAAAGTTACAAGATAATTTTTGCACTGGTTAATATCTAGTTCATCTATTTTTTTATAAATTGGCTCAAATCCTTTTATAATTACTTTTTTTATAAATGTACAAATAACAGTGATGGCAGTAATAAAACTGGCTCCTAGTATAATATAATTTACTACCTGCATTTATTACATCTCCTTTATCCTATTTGTGTCCAACTTCCATATCCTTGTGAACTAAAAATTCTATAATATAATTTCTTAGTGTTAAAAGATGCCCAAATTTGTAT
>Ga0247611_10009835_pt1 | contig 11384 bp, 4 predicted proteins | sample 177DNAGHGhighgp2_FD_192422 | JGI IMG/M metagenome (GOLD analysis project Ga0247611, IMG submission 192422) | Sheep rumen microbial communities from Palmerston North, Manawatu-Wanganui, New Zealand - 1770 DNA GHGhigh gp2 | ecosystem: Host-associated > Mammals > Digestive system > Stomach > Rumen ... | reverse complement strand
ATTAACGATTTTAGATTCATCGAGGAGCCATTCCTCATGACCAAAACCAATCCTGTTTTCATAAGTGCTATCGGAACGTGACTTGCCCTCACTACCTGACGGGCGTTTCCATTCATGCGTATTCCAGCATATTCTAGCAATCTTCTCCATAAAATCTTAGGGTTTATTATGAGCCAATCTGAATATCTACTGAATTCTCGTCAACCCTAATCTCGTAGAGACAAGTAGGCTTCGTATATACATTGGCGAGTTGATGAGATGTGACAAAGGTATTTGATTCAAGATAATGAGTCTTGCCGAAAATAATTTTCTCCACTGTAGAAGCAGATATGACCCCTGTCACTTTCTCGTATTTCTGGGATGATATCGAGACGAGCCGGTTTATCTTATCCAGGTATTCGTACCCTTGACAATTCTGTTTGTCCGGCAAAAATACAATCAGATAATCCTTCGCACGACTAATTGCAACATTGATAATATTCAGCTTATTGAGGTGAATATTTGAAGCACCATACCTTAAGCCAACAGGAGGATTGAATAAAGCTATTACAATGTTGCATTGGTCACCCTGGAAACTATGTATAGTACCAGTGGTAATTTTAACACCTTCAGGTAATTTCTCTACCTGCTCAAGCATCTTCTCAATGAGTTGTGCTTGAGAAGCATATGGGCATATTATGCCAACTTCGAGATCTTCTTCATTAGGATTTCTCTCAGCATATTTTTTTGCGATAAATTTGCTGAGTTCAGTAGCTAAAAGAGCCGAGTAAATATGTATTGGAGACCTCGATAGTTTCTTTGCACCAAACATACTGTCAAAACTTTCTACCTTAAACGGGATATAAGTGACAGATTTCAAGGGTAGTTCTGGAATATTGAGTAATCGTTGGTCACTATCTTTCCAATGGTGCTTGAGACGACCTTCATAAGCAAAATCACTAAACAAATTACCGATTGACGGGATAGCACGATATTGAGTTTCAAGGTTAGTGATCTTGAACTGAATAGGTTCTGTTGTTGGGCTCTCAAATGATTTGAGGTTTACCATATCATAGATATTTTCGCTATTCCAGTTATCAGTAACGTCAATCGGTGCAATTTGCATCGGGTCTCCGGCAATAAGGAACGGTACATCTTTGAATTTGTAAATTGCATAAATGATTTGAGCAATAGGGAGCATTGATGCTTCATCGCAAATGACGAGATTCCAGTCAATGTCTCTCAAATAATGATATCCGTCCTCAGTCTGGAAACCATCATAGGGCAATCTTGCCATTGTGGTCACGATGCAGCATTTGTTTTCTTGGAACAATTCTGAATTTCTATCACAAACAAGACCATTATCCTCTATCTCAGGATCGCCCATTGTCACAAATCGTCCGAGCCAAGAATAGGAGTCGTCTGCTTCCATGATTTTCTTGACTAATACATCGCAAGCCTTGTTCGTTGGAGCAAGAACAAGAATTCTTGCATATGTTCTTTTCGAATGGACGTAATCGATGATATGTTTGGCAACAAAGGTTGTCTTGCCTGTTCCTGGAGGACCAAAAACAAACGAGATATTGTTTCTTAAGTTTTCTTTGAGATTATAACCATCAGGAAATATCAATTCATTGAATGCCCGCCTGAAATTATCAACCAGATTCGTCGGGTTGTTGATGTCAATAGTTGCTTGAGTAAGTTTAGTCCAGTCTATTGATGACATACTTTCAGCGTCACTTGCTTTTGCTTTGAGACGCAAAGAAAAATCCCTGACATTAGCAACCTCAAATGAGCACGGCATCTCATCCCTGTCATTAAACAGGAATTTCACAGTGAGGTTTTCAACCTCCTCAACCCAAACAGGAATATCTCTAGACGGGTTTCTCAGTTCATATAAGCGATTGTTGTTGTGGTCAATAACAATTCTGCTGAAAGAGATCGAGATAGAACGTTTGGTAGAACTATTAGAGTCACTGTCACAAGTATCCCAATACTCCAGTTGTAGCTTCTTTTGGAACCATTCCTTTGTATATTTTGGTATTTCTTCAACCTCTTGCTTGAGCGTTTCTCTTTTTAGTTTCTTTTCTTTATCATCGTCAAGTCTTTTTAAGATGTCTTCTATTCTTTTTTGATTAGAACTATAATCCGTGGATTTCTTATTGATTGACGATTCCGTGTTTCTTGATTTAGAATCGCCATATAAATCGCTAAGAGTTGAAGACTCCTTGCCAGATGAAGAACCATATGTATCAAAAGATGAAGTTCCTGAATTAGATGAATCAATAGTATCGCCTCGATGATTCAGAACATTTCGGGCCCTTTGCTTTAGTTCCTCAGATTTTTTATACTCTTTAAGTATCTCCTCTAATTCCTCTTTTGTAGATACACCATAATCTTCAGCTAGCGCACCCCATTCTTGTTGGCGCTGCTGTTCTTCGGTTGCCCCTAAATCACTAAGAGATTTCTCTCGTTTGCGTATTCCGAGAATCCTAAACAATTGTTCATTATTCTCATACCCAAGGTTCATCATTTCTTCTTGGGTAATATCTTTAGCTGAACACGGACTATTCTTTGAATTGACAAGCCACTTCTTATTCTTCAGGCCGTCAAATAGAGACGATTCGAAAGCGATATATTTTTCAGAATAGTAAAAATAGCAGTATTCTCCTTCTCTGTATTTCTCAAGATCCTTCTCATGTGACAATACGCTCCATAAATATTTGGAAGATGATAAGTTTAGATTATTGTTTATGAAATGGTTAAATCCATCAATACAATAATCCATGACATCATATCCTTGCGTTGAATATTTGAAATCGACCTTATTATATCTATTTTCATTAAAAGAACATCTGCTAGGATAATCATCCGTTAATCGTGGCGTTTTTTCAACCCCAAGATTAATAAAGAAAGCTGTAATATCATCCTTGGTTTCGCTCTTTTTGCCTTGTGTATAGAACTCAAGGTCAAGAAATTCAACGTCATTATTACCTCTAAAATACTGGCTCAGTTCAATAGACCTAATATAAAGCCTCCATGTGCGATAGAATGACTTGTCATGTGCCAGAAATAGCATTCTGTCTTTTACGATTTTCAAGATTTCATCCTTGCGATGATCATCTTTTTCATCTTTGTAAATCTCAAAAACTGTATTGAAGTCTGCAAGAATTTCCTCATGCCTTAATTCATTAATCTTTTTTTCATCTTGGTATTTAGGAATAATATGCTTTTGCAGGAAATCAATAATATCTGGTTTATTAATGCCAAGTTTCTTATAAAACCCTTTTAGGTCTTCATCATCCTCGTCGATTAAGGACTGATGTACAAAGTTATATGTACCTTTTGCGTCACCTATAGGCAGATAGATATTGGGCTGCTCTTCATACGCGATCATTTTGAATGGAGCAACCCATTCATTCCTTTGGGTTAAGAATATCGGTGAATATCTAAAAACTGCATTTTGTTTATATCTCTGATCCCACAAACGAACTGCATCTTCTTTTAGGTATTTGTATAATCTCTTGGCCCAATCAGTTCCTTGGTTTTGCATAAATGTGGGCGTAATTCTTTTAGCAAGATTTTCAGGTTCAAATTGATTGATGCCAAGATAATCGCTAAGAAAACTACGCAAGTCGCTATTTTCTTCAATCTTTAGAATGCCTAACTTATCATCTTGAAGCAGTTCCCTTAATTGCGCTGTCTTAATAATGTTTTGAAGTTTAGCGGTGGAAAAGAAACAAGCGTTGCCAATAGTAACATAACCTTTTGTTGTTGTGTAAAGCAAGGCTTGTTTTTCCAACAATTCTTTTATCGCTTGAAGAAAAAACATCTTACAAGCTTTTTCAGCCTGGAACTCGAAGTCATACATAGATTGATACCGATAGTAATCACTATACGGTAAGAAATCATACAAATTATCTTTAAGTAGATGTTTCCCGTCCTTATTATATTTCTTGATAATTGTCAAAGCGTCGGCAGCAAGATTACCAATCGCACGGAGAAGTTTCTTATTAAAGTTATCCCGAGTGATATTTTGCCTATTATTCGTCAGCAGAAATGGAGCGTGAGAAATGAAACACAGTCCAGAAGTTTCACTAGTTGGGAAGAAACAATGAATGCCTCTTGAAGTTGAAGTGTTGATTTCACCTTCTTTATTGAAGAAATATCCAATGGATACCTTCAACTTCATTCCATCTGAGTTCACGAATCTATGGAACAGAAGCAATTGAGATTTAACACCACCGTCTTTAACGACAACAAGCTGATAATTAATATCACCGCTTTTTTTTGTTTCAATTACATCCTTAACGAAATGTAAAGATTTACCCGATATTTCGTCTGAAAAACAAACTGTATCCAGGGATTGAAGAAACAATGTTGGTGCTTGCAAGGACATCAACTTGTCTGAAATCTCCTTAATAGGAGTGCCTGTTTTGAACGGTAGCACAAAAAGGGTTTCACCACGTTTGCGTAATTCGTGATCATGTTCCAACAAAACTGGTACCATTCGATCTTCTATGGCAAACCAAAATTTGTCATCATAGATTTCTGGACGATCAGTATATGTATAAACCGACTTAAAACCTAAACCAAATTTTCCAATCGTATTTGGTTCATTTTCTTTCGATGAACTATAGGCTGTGATTGAATTGATATCACCGTAGGGATCAGGTTTAACCTTTTGTCCGAGTTCACCATCTTCAGTGATAGTGAACTGTCGTTTACCATTATGGACAAAAATCAAGAATTCTTTATACAGATGAAACGATGCTTTAGTAGCTTTAGCATCATCAGCGTTTTGCAGTAATTCATACACGAAATGGGCTGGATCTGGGTAGATATCAGAAGAGCCTCTTATCAAGCCGCTCATACTATGATCCGTCATATTGAGGGCTTGGATTTTTCGTTTCTCTATTAATTTATCGAATAAGAATTTTTCTTGTTCAGTTAATCGGTTACTCATATCCGTTCCCATTTATATCAAGTGTGGATTGCGGAGGATGTTCCACAATCCACACAATGTTGTTTTATTTATCTTCGGCTGCTACAGATAAGTCGTCACTAAATTCGTTGTAAGTTAATGACGGCTCATGTGCGGCCTCGGCAATCTCCAGGTCCGTGATGGATACGCCAGTTACGTAGAGGTACATCGCAACAACGATATTGAGGGCAGCAGTGACCTCCTTATCCGAGGTGGTCGGTGCCGTATGCGCCTGGTCGTTGCGCCAGGTAGTTACCATATTGAGGAACTGGGCATACTTGCGCTGCTCGTCACTGCTGTAATTGTCGTGATTGAACGCATTTCGCAGTATCCTAAGTTGCCGCGTATAATGCACGGCGTTGCCCAATGTGACAGGCTTGCCATCCTCATTACTCATCTCCTCGTTATTGATGAGGTAGTAGAGTTTCTTGAGATAAACCTCATATTTTGTCACGAGAGAGTTGAAGCCACGCACCTTATCCACCATTCTCACATCTGGATTGACATAGATGTCGTTGAGATCATTCTTGACAATCTGGTCGATGCCGTCCAGCGACGGGATGCTGGTCTGGTTAAGCACGTCAAACATCACGTCCACAAACTCCTCAACACTGCGGTTGTGGCTACAAACGTCGGATAGCATATCGCTCATGGCGTTAATAATGCTCTCCTTGAGTTTGTCTTCATCATATTCGAGGCGTGCAGCATGACCAGTGCGTGTCGATAAGGCTTCAACAAATTTGGCGATGAGAGTGAGCGACAGACTCTGCTCGCGTTCCAGCACCTCGGCAAAGTTGTAATACTTCTCGATTTGCATGGCAATCTTCTCGTCAAACTTCTCCTTGACGAGGTTGATCATCACGTCAAACGTGTTGTTTGCGTTGAAGGCATCGTTGATTTCAGGATCGACAAGCAGTTCCTCCCATATCTGCTTCAATATCTTGTCGTTCTCGTCCAGGAACTGTTCCCAGGGGCTGTTCACGATGTCAAGAATCTCCTTGATGCTGAGCTTCTCATCCTCCTGTTTCTGGCCCACGTCACCGATGCGGCTGCTTTTGAGGTGTTGTTCCTCGTCTTCGAGTTCAAGCTGGCCCTCGTAACTCATCTGGATGCGCAACTTATTCAGGTCGATGCGCTCAAGGATTTCCATGGGCAGGGTTTCCTTTGTGTAAGGCAGGTACTTGTAGAAGATCTTGCAGAACACATAGAATTTCTCCAGGTCGGGATCGATGAAATCCATCAACTGGGCCATAAAGCCATACTGGCGCACATAGCGGTTGACCAGCTTGCGGTATCTGTCCTTAAATTCATCATCAAGCGGCTCGACTCGTTCTTCAACGATGCGCTTCAAGATGGAGGGAACTTGCTGAAGCTTGTCAGGATCTATCATGCCTTCGGCCACGGCGTTTACTTCGTCATCATTAAAGAGGTTGAAGGCTTCAACATCGTCTTTAAGCGAGTAAAGCCGCTGGGTATCCACCTCACCTTCAAGCGTGGTTTCTGTGTAATAATCCTGGAATGACTTCTGGATCTTATCCACATCGTTGCGGAAGTCAATCACCATTGTATCTTCCTTGCCCGGGTAGCAGCGGTTTAGGCGTGATAGCGTCTGGATACACTGGATGCCGCCCAGTGAGCGGTCAACATACATTGTGTGCAGTAGCGGCTGGTCGAACCCCGTTTGGAACTTCTCGGCAACCACAAGAATCTTGTAGTCATCCTCCATGAACTTGATGCGAATGTCATCGTCCTTGACGTGGTCGTCGTTCATGCTCGACTCGCTGCAGCGGCGACCGTGGCTGTCATCCACCTCACCCGAGAAGGCCACCAGCGTTTTGATCTTGCCGTCATATTGGTCGGCTATCAGGCGGTCAAGCAACTGTTTATAGTCGGCTGCTGCTTGTCGTGAATCGGTCACGACCATTGCTTTGGCTTTCTTGCCGATCTTGTTGATGGTATGGTGCATGAAGTGGTCAAGCATCATCGATGCCTTGCGCAACTTGATGTACATATTCTTGTTCAGCTCGCCGTAGATGACACGCAGCGACTTCTTTTCCTCAAACAGCTTGTCGGGGTCTGGAGCCCCTTCCTTCTCGATGTACTCAAACATCGTGACGTAGCTCTTGATGTTCTGCAAGACATCGAGGATGAACTTCTCGTCGATGGCCTGTTTCATTGAGTAGAGGTCATGGGCTTTACCATCGGAAGTACCATATAGGGCAAAGGTTTTGTCCTTTGGTGTTGCGGTGAAAGCGAAATAGCTGATGTGCTTCATCATGTGGCGCATAAGCTGAGTATAAGCCATGAGCGCATCCATATCGCTGTCATATACACTAGGATCAAATCCTTCAACAGACTTCAAGTCCTCATCAGTCGAGAGGGCGTTTACCAAGTCTTTAGCACTCTCGTTGCCAATGGCGGTATGGGCCTCATCGACGATGATGGCATATTTGCGGTGCTGCGCACGCTTCAAATCCTTGAGGGCGTAAGCGAACTTCTGTACCGTCGAGATGATGATGCGGTGGCCCTCATTGAGGGCTGTAGCGAGGTTTTTGGAGCCACGGCGGATGTCCTTGACAGTACCAGCCACGGTCTGGAAGTTCACTACATCGTCCGCCATGTTGCGGTTGAGCACAATGCGGTCGGTGACCATGATGATGCTGTCAAAGATGGGCGTGCGGTCTGGATTGGTCATGTTGGCCAACTGGTGGGCCAGCCATGCCATTGACTTGGTTTTGCCCGATCCTGCACTGTGCTGTATGAGGTAGTTGTGCCCGGGGCCATCCTCACGCACCATGCGGCGCAGCTTGCGCACGGCACGCAGTTGGTGGAAACGGGGGAAGAACACCACCGGCTTGTTCTTCTCGTCGTTGACACGCTTGAAGAAGTTCTCGATGATGTCAAGCAGCGAATCGGCTCCCAGGATATTGCTCTCGGGCTCTCCCTCGACGGGACGCCACATGTAGGCCGTGGCATATTCACCATCGATGGGCGGATTCACGCTCTCGCGATTGAAGGGAAGGAAACGAGTGTTCTCACCATCGAGCTTTGTGGTCATGAACACAAAGTTGTTATCCATTACGAAATGAACAAGGCAGTTCCTGAGCATCCGATTCTCGGGGTTACGCTCATAGCGGTACTGATAGATGCCGTGACCGTAGTTCTGGCCGGTGCCCTCGTTCTTGAGTTCGCACGTGAGCAAAGGGATGCCGTTAACAAGAATGCACAAGTCAAGTTCGGCAAGGTTTTCCTTCTTGCTGCCATAGGTCGTGTTGGCGGTGCTGTAGTGCATCTGCCTCACGACGCTGAAGCAGTTCTCGCGATATAGTTTGTAGGGTACACTCTCGGGGCCGTCAAGCACGGGCTTGAACTGCACCAGTTTCACCTTGATGCCCTTGATGGTAAGGCCCTTCAGAAGCATGGTGAGAATGCTCTCGCCACGGTCGAGCTTCTTGTTGTACTCTTTGAGCACGGTGTTGACCTCCTCGCCAGGGAAAGCGTGGGCAAGTTGCATCCAAGTTTTGGTCTGAGCCCGCAAGAAGCGTTCCAGCATTTCCACGTCGCACAGCCGATCGATGTCAAACTGTGAACTCAATCGCTGGTTGTACAGGTCACCTTGAGCCAGGCATTCGGCGATATGCTCCTCAAATCTCGTTTCGTTCAATGGATTATTCATAATCTATCGGGTGTTATAATCGTTATTCAGGGCTGTCACTCTTGTCGTTGTTCTCGTTATCTTTCTTCTTGCCTTTCTTGTTCAACTCCTTGATGGTGTCGAAGTAGGCTTGCTCCACTGGTGAGAGCGTGTGTTCACGCCACAGGTCATATTCCGCTTTGACTTTGGCCATCGCCTGATCGTGGCTCACGCTGCCAGCGTCGGTCAGCAATTCCTGCCCCGTGGAAGTGAGAATGGTATCAAGTTGCTTGATGTAGTCGGCCATGTACATCGGCTGATGGCGCATGGCTTGTATCTCGGCAAAGTCGAAATATCCCGATACGAGGTTGTTCAGGATCTTCAACTCGTCTTGCGAGAGGTAGTTCTTGGCGATGCGGGCATCCTGCAACGTGGGCCAGTCGCCCTTGAAGGTGGTCATGCCCATGAAGGGTTTCTCATTGTCGGCCCGGTCATAGAGAACCTCGGCAGCAGTGTGGCCGTGGGCTGCATAGTGCAACTTGTTCTGGACAATCTTGAAGAATGCTACCGAGATATTGCTGCGGGGGTCATAATCCACCGCTGTGGCATACAGATCGAGCACCTGGCGATAGAGCACACGTTCCGATGAACGGATGTCGCGGATGCGGTCGAGCAGTTCCTTCCAGTAGTTGCCACCGCCCAGTTGCTTGAGCCGTTCATCGTCCATCGTGAAGCCCTTGATGATGTATTCCTTGAGTCGTTCGGTCGCCCAACGGCGGAAGTGGGTGGCAACAATCGAGCGGATGCGATAGCCTAGAGAAATGATCATGTCAAGGTTGTAAAATGGCAACTCTCGTGATACCTGTCGACCACCTTCGGTTTGAACCTGTCGGAATTTCCGACAGGTTGACTGCTCGTCAAGCTCACCCTCCTCGTAGATGTGCTTAATATGCTCAACAACATTGGTTCTGGACGATTGGAATAGTTCAGCCATCTGCTGTTGGGTCAGCCATACGGTCTCGTTCTCAACACGCACCTCAATGTGAGTCTTGCCGTCTTCGCTCTGATAAATTATAATATTACTGTTGTTATCCATTGTTCATCTCAATTATATTTTAACACACTTTGCGTTTTCCTGTCACCACTTCGGTGATGACACTTTGACGCAACTCTTGCAGCAATTCAATCTGGCGCTCGGCTTGCTGTAGTGCATGATCAACCTTGGCTGTCTCACGCTCAATATAAGTGACTATTTCACGCTGTTCAGAATATGGTGGGAAAACAACATGGAAATTCTTCAAATCCTCCATATTTACAGCAGGAAATGTTGCCGTTCGAGTCGTAGTTTTACAATACTCATCAATTACAAATAAGTAGTAGAAAAAATAGTCTTGACACAAGGCCTCGTTCAACGATTTACGAATTTTTAAATTCGTAAATCGTTGATTCGCAAGCGAATCAACAATTAGCAGGGCGTGCTCACCAATTGTCGCTGTTGTGGCTAAAATGAAACTTCCTGCTTCAAAAAGGCCTCCGCCCTTGACTGCTTCTTCGGTAATATATTGTTTTGCTGCATTTAATTTGCGTCCACTTTCTCTTATGTCCTCCATTCGATACCAAGGAATTACTCCATTATCCCAAAAATCGGGATTTGCTTTCGAAGGAGTATATCCGTTTCTCAGTTCACAAACAAATCTAAGGCGCAGATCGTTCCAGTGGGCTGGGATTTGGCCTATCCAGTCGATGCCTGAGTCGCGCAGGGGGGCATCGGGATTAATGCCTCGGGTGACGGCACGGGTGATGATGCTTTGGCGCAGTTCATGCAACAATTCAATGCGCCTTTGCTGCGTTGCAATCAGTTTGTCAATCTCCCCACATTTCACATCCAGCCACTCAGCAATCGCCTTCTGCTCCTCCAACGGAGGAACGAGCACTTTAATTTGCCCTAACGTTGTTCTGCTAATTCGTGACATTGTCGATCCGCGAGCAATAAAATTTGCATTGTCAGCATAAGGCTTGCAGTTCATCTGAAACATCAAATAGCGTTCATCATATAACTGCTTGTTTGGACGATAAATTACATTGTCAACAGCTACAACAATACGATAACCCAAATCTGGAACAATACAAGTTCTTCCGATTGGTTCATTCAATCGAGATATTAGCAAATCTCCTGGATAAACTTCAGTGCAGTTGAGTTCATCAAATGTTTTTTCTGAGATAAAGCCACTGCCCTGTTCTTTATAAAAACCTGCGCCGACATTACCAGTCGTTAGGTACCTTATTCCTTCTGACTCAATCACATTACTCTCAATCCAGTCACCATCTATGAACGATGACTGTTTGCCATCCGTTGAAAACTTAATGGGAATAGAAGTCCAGTGACTCGGTATTTCCCCGATCCACTGTACGCCGCTTTCCTTATATGAATCGTATCGTTTCATGGCTTAGTCAATTGAGAGTTCTGCAATTTCCTTGTCCATCTGGGCATCAAGCACAGCGAGTTCCTTGAGGATATCTTCACTGCTGCGCAATGGGCGGTAAACATAGAATAAACGGGTAAAGGGGAACTCCACACCCAACTTGTCCTTGGAACGGTCCATCCAGGCATCGGGGGCATAAGGCAGCACCTCGCGCTCGAAGTACTCGTCAATGTCCTGCTTGGCGGGAATCTTCTCGGTGTCGTTAAGGGCTCCATCGGCCACGGGCTTTCCCTTGCCATCAATCACGATGTCGGCCTCGGGACAAACTTCGGTAAAATATTTCAACAGCGCGTCATAGTAGGTT
>Ga0247611_10009834_pt1 | contig 11384 bp, 8 predicted proteins | sample 177DNAGHGhighgp2_FD_192422 | JGI IMG/M metagenome (GOLD analysis project Ga0247611, IMG submission 192422) | Sheep rumen microbial communities from Palmerston North, Manawatu-Wanganui, New Zealand - 1770 DNA GHGhigh gp2 | ecosystem: Host-associated > Mammals > Digestive system > Stomach > Rumen ... | reverse complement strand
TTCCTCGCTGGCGGTGTTATAGCCTGCAATCAACTTATCGCCCTTGCCCATCAGGAGGATGATGGCAAGGACGATAAATAGGATGGAAAATACAATGCTTGGAATCATATTCTGTCTAACACTTTCTCGATGAGGGTGTCGATGGAGTTCTTGTACTCTGTGTTCATCTTCTGCGCGTAGCGGTTGGCAATCACCATACAACAGGTCATTGCACGATGGCCCAGCAGAGAAGCGAGACCAGCGAGGGCTGATGACTCCATCTCGAAATTACAGATCTTCAGACCGTCATATTCGAAGCTTTCGATCTTTTCGTTCTGCTTGGGATCAGCGATGTCGGCACGGAGGATACGTCCCTGAGGACCGTAGAAACCGCCACAAGAGATGGTGTATCCGCGAACCATATCGTCGCCTGCAATCTGATTAATAAGATCGGCATCTGCCACAGACACGTATGGTGCTCCCTTGATAGAATCCCAGGCCATATGCTGTTTGAAGGCCTCTTCAAGTTGCAGGTCGCAGACGTTATTACGTCCTGCATAGAAGTTCAGCAGGCCATCGAAACCGATGCTCTTTACTGAAGCAATAAAACAACCGGTCGGCGTGTAGGGTTGCAGACCGCCACAGGTGCCGATGCGTACCATCGTCAGGGTGCGGTGCTCATCGAATTCCTCACGCGTCTGATAGTTGATGTTCGCAAGGGTGTCGAGTTCGTTGGCCACAATATCAATGTTGTCGCAGCCGATACCGTGACTTTGACAAGTGATGCGCTTTCCTTTGTACATACCTGTAATCGTGTGGAACTCACGACTGCTGACTTCGCACTCCTTTGTGTCGAAATGGGCTGCAACGGTGTCAACACGGGCAGGATCGCCCACGAGAACCACCTTGTCGGCCAGCTGTTCAGGTTTCAGATGCAGATGGAAACAAGAACCATCGGCATTGATGATCAGTTCGGATTCTGGAAAATGTCTCTTACTCATAAGCTTTTGTTTTTATGGGTTAATAATACTATTCTCAGCATTTCGGATGCGTTTCTCCAACGACTTCGTGTCAGCGATAAGCCGTTCGAGTTTCTTTTCTGCATCGAGGATCTCAGGACGGAGTGTCTGTTTGTCGTCGGCTGATGCCTTTGCAAAATAGTTTCGTGATTTCTCCAGCAGCACCTGAGTGTCCTCAAGCTGTCGCTTGGCTTCCTGCAACTCGGCATAGAGCCCTTTGCTGTCTGGATGACGGAACTGACTGACAGAGGTATAGGTCGTCTGGTCGTTGATGACAAAGGTCATCTCGGGCTTGTTTTCCTCACGACCTGTCTCCTGCAGACTATTAAGCCGTTCTAAGGCCAGTTTTCGTTCTTTGCCGTTACCCCAGGTGTCAGCGATACGGCTGATGTCAGCATAGCCCCGCAACTGTTCGTCGGACAATGATTCTACATTATAGTTACGACGTGTGGTTGGCGGAATAAACATATAGACACAGACTTTGTCCTCTGGCTGCCGACGGTCGGTGACGAAATAGCCGATATTGTTGGTTTCATCGATGGCATACATATAGTCATTAGCCTCAGAATTGAAAGGCATACCGATATTCTCGGGTTTGAAGAAACGTCCGTCTTCAGCATCATAACGGGTCATGAAGATGTCATAGCCACCGATGCTCTCCTCACCTTTAGCGGCGAAGTAGAAGGTGGTACCATCGGCCATCATGAAGGGATAGTTGGCTTCGCTGATACCCTCGCTGATGCCTTTTAGGGGAGTGGGGGAACTCCATTCGCTGCCCAGTTTGTCGCTGGTGAAAAGTCGCAGTCCGCCATCGTCGCTGACATCAGAGAAGTAACATTTGTTACCCATCTCATTGAGATAGACATAACCGTCGGGCGTTCCTTGTACTCGGAAGAAGTCATTAAAGGAACTGAGTCGTCCTGATTCCGGATGCAGACGGATGGCCGAGAGGAAATGATTCTTCTCGACGACCACACTGTCAAAGAAGATAATCTGCTGAGTCAGTTCACGCATCTCTGTGATACGCGGGTCTTCTGCAGGCTCTTCAGGAACCACAGCGATGGGTCTCTTGATCACCTTCTTTTTCTTCTGTGCTTGCATCGATAGTGGTACAAGCAAAGCAAGAGCGATTATGGCTATAGTCTTTATATTCATATTGTTATAATCATTCTTCAATGAGTCTGTTGTCTGATTCCAAAGCTCGCCAGATACTGTAACGGGCCTCAGGATTCATCTGTTCGATGGCGTCGTAGAGACGTTTGATATCTGTGCGATGCGAGCCGGTCTCGTAGGGACAGAGCTTCTGTTGTTTCTGATAGCCCTGCAGCTCTGCGTAGGCCTTGATATCCTGTTCCTCAATCATGCAGAGTGGACGGATGATCGCGAGCGGCATCTTCCGCATCTTCAGTCTTGCCGGCATCGTACCAAAACGCCCCTGAAACGTGAGGTTCATCAGTGCCGTATGTATTAGGTCGTCCTGATGATGTCCGAGGGCAATCTTGTTACAGCCGAGTTCCTGAGCGAGGTTGAAGAGTAGCTTGCGACGATTCCAGGAGCAGAGGAAACAGGGCTGCTTTTGCTTTCGCCTTATTGAAGATTGAAGATTGAACATTGAAGATTTTCCATTTTCAATTATCAATTTTCCATTTTCAATTGTTTCGAAACTCGTCGTTCTTACGTGGAGCCTCACGCCCAGATTGTCGCAGAACTGTTGCAGATAGCTCGTGTCCGTTTCGTAATGGATATTCTCCATCCTCACGTGCAACGCCTCAACCTTAAATCGTGGGTGCTCGATCTTTGCGCGCTTCGCCAAGAGCTCCAGCAGCAGGAGCGAGTCCTTGCCTCCGGATAGTCCCACGAGAATATGGTCATCATCTTCTATCAGATGATAAGTAGCCATCGCCTTGACAAAACGCTCGTTCAGCCTCTTCTCCAGGCGACGGCTCTCCATATCTGAATTTAGAGCGGTAGCAAATTCTTCACTCTTCACTCTTCACTATTCACTTCTCAGGTGCTTGTCCATATTCAGGGCAGCACGACGACCGTCGCCCATAGCGAGGATCACCGTTGCACCACCACGCACGATGTCACCACCGGCGAAGATCTCCTGTCGGCTCGACTGCATCTCCTCGCTCACAGCGATGGTGTTCTTGCGGCCCAGTTCGAGACCTTGGATGGACTTCGGCACGAGTGGGTTAGGTGATACACCTACTGCTACAATCACCTGATCCACATCGAGCGTAACGGTCTTGCCCTCAACGGGAACAGGACTACGACGACCTGATGCATCAGGCTCGCCGAGCTCCATCACCTGCAGAACGGCCTGCTTCACGGCACCCGTCTCGTCGGCGATGTACTCGATAGGATTATGCAGCGTCAGGAAGTTGATACCTTCCTCCTTGGCGTGTTTCACCTCCTCCAGACGAGCTGGCATCTCAACCTCAGAACGGCGATAGACGAGGGTTACCTCAGCACCCAGACGCTTGGCTGTACGGCAAGAGTCCATAGCGGTGTTACCACCACCCACCACGAGCACGCTCTTAGCAGGATTCAGCGGGGTATCGGTCTTCGGGTTGGCAGCATCCATCAGGTTCACACGGGTCAGATACTCGTTAGACGACATGATATTGATGCTGTTCTCACCAGGGATATTCATGAAGTTAGGCAGACCAGCACCAGAGCCTACGAAGATACCCTTAAAGCCCTGAGCCTCAAGTTGCTCGACAGAAATTGTCTTACCAACGATAACGTCGGTCTGGAAGTGAACGCCCATCTTGGCGAGGTTCTCGATTTCCACATCGACGATCTTATTCGGCAGACGGAACTCGGGGATACCATATTTCAACACACCACCGATCTCGTGCAGAGCCTCGAAGACATAGACGTCGTAACCCTTCTTCACCATATCGCCAGCGAACGAAAGACCAGCAGGGCCTGAACCCACGACGGCGATCTTGATACCGTTGGCTGGTGCGATCTCGGGCAGAGAGATATTTCCACTCTCGCGCTCAAAGTCAGCAGCGAAACGCTCCAGATAGCCGATGGCTACAGCCGGCTCGTTCATCTTCAGGTGGATACACTTGCTCTCACACTGCTTCTCCTGCGGACATACACGACCACAGACAGCGGGCAGGGCAGAGGTGTTCTTCAGCACCTTGGCAGCAGCCAGGAACTGGCCACGCTCGATGTTCTTGATGAACGACGGGATATTGATATTCACAGGACAGCCCTCAACACAGCTTGGCTTTGCGCAGTCGAGACAACGCTTAGCCTCAGTCATCGCCATTTCCTTGGTCAGACCGATGTTCACCTCTTCCGTACGTGTGGTAGCACGATAGACGGGATCGAGCTCGGGCATCACCACGCGCTCAATCTGTGTGCGCTCCTTCGGCTTCATCGAAGCACGGAGTTCCTTACGCCATTCAGCATCACGATCCGTCAGGACATCAATCGTATCATTCGTGGGATCGGCATCCATCACGACATCAGTGGTCTTTGAATTGTCATTTGTCGATTGTCCATTATCAATTGAATCCAGATGCTCCTCGTAGTGAGCGAGTTCTTCCTGTTCCTCACGCTTGAAGGTACCCATACGCTTGAACATCTCGTCCCAGTCGACGAGTGCACCGTCGAACTCAGGACCATCGATGCAGACGAACTTCGTCTTACCACCGATCGTGAGTCGGCAGGCACCACACATACCCGTACCGTCCACCATAATCGTATTCAGCGATACTTCGCAGGGAATATTGTGCTTCTGAGCAGTGAGGTTTGAGAACTTCATCATGATTGGAGGACCGATGGCGAACACCTTATCGACGTGCTCCTGCTCGAAGAATTTCTCCATACCTACAGTCACCACGCCCTTCTCGCCGTACGAGCCGTCATCAGTCATGATGATTACCTCGTCAGAACTCTCGCGAACCTTGTCTTCAAGGATAATCAGATCCTTAGAGCGACCAGCCATTACTGAGAGCACACGGTTGCCGGCAGCCTTCAGGGCCTGGATGATGGGCAGCATAGGAGCTACACCAAGTCCGCCACCAGCACACACGACGGTGCCGTATTTCTCAATCTTCGTGGGATTGCCCAGCGGACCAACGACGTCAGTCACATAGTCACCTTCGTTAAGGGCACAGAGTTTCTTTGATGACAGACCCACCATCTGAACCACCAGCGTGATGGTGCCTTTCTCGATGTCTGCGGCGGCGATGGTCAGCGGCATACGCTCACCTTTCTTACCTACGCGCACGATGACGAAGTTACCGGCCTTACGGCTCTTGGCAATCAGCGGAGCCTCGATCTCAAACAGGAATACCTTCTCAGAGAACTGCTCTTTTCTTACGATTTTGTTCATATCTGTTTAGTGTTGATTAATCGATGATGTCGCAGCCCATGTAGGGAACGAGGGCAGCGGGAATCTTGATACCGTTCTCAGTCTGGTTGTTCTCCAGCAGGGCAGCCACGATACGCGGCAGGGCGAGGGCAGAACCGTTCAAGGTGTGACACAGCTCGGGCTTCTTGCTGCCCTCAGGACGATAGCGGCACTTCAGGCGGTTGGCCTGATAGGTGTCGAAATTAGATACCGACGATACCTCGAGCCAACGACCCTGAGCCTCAGAGTATACCTCGAAGTCATAGCAGATGGCGCTCGTAAAGCTCTGGTCGCCACCGCACAACAGCAGGATACGATAGGGCAGTTCCAGCTTCTTCAGCAGACCCTCCACGTGGGCCAGCATCTCCTTGTGGCTCTCCTTCGAGTGCTCAGGCTTGTCGATGCGCACAATCTCGATCTTCGAGAACTCATGCAGACGGTTCAGTCCGCGCACGTCCTTACCATACGAACCTGCCTCACGACGGAAGCACTGTGTATAGGCGCAGTTCTTGATCGGCAGATCCTTCTCGTCGAGGATCACGTCGCGATAGATGTTCGTCACAGGCACCTCGGCCGTAGGAATCAGATAGAAGTCATCCACCTCGCAGTGGTACATCTGACCTTCCTTGTCTGGCAGCTGACCAGTACCATAACCTGAGGCCTGGTTCACCACTGTCGGAGGCATGATTTCCGTATAGCCGGCCTTGTTGGCTTCAGCCAGGAAGAAATTAATGAGTGCACGCTGCAACTGAGCGCCCTTGCCGATATACACGGGGAATCCGGCACCGGTGATCTTCACACCCAGGTCGAAGTCGATGAGGTTGTACTTCTTGGCGAGTTCCCAGTGGGGCAGGGGATTGGCGATGCCCAGCGAGGGGTTCACGTCCCAGTTGCCGACGGTGTCGCTCTCCGTACATTCCTTCAGATTCGACTTCACCACGTGGTTGTCCTCAGCAGCCTTGCCCTCGGGCACCTCGTCGTAGGGGATGTTCGGTATCTGGCAGAGCAGGGTGGTCATCTCCTCCTGTGCCTTGGCCATCGTCTCGTCGAGCTGTTTCGATTTCTCCTTGAGCTCGGCCACCTGAGCCTTCACTTGCTCGGCCTCGTCTTTCTTTCCTTCTTTCATTAACCGGCCGATCTGTCCAGACAGCTGCTTCTGCTCGTTCAGGCTCTTGTCGAGTTCCTGCTGAGCCTCGCGGCGCTTCTTGTCTACGGCCAATACTTCGTCGATGGCCTGCTGCGCATTGGGAAAATGCTTCTTCTCCAGACCACGGACCACACGTTCAGTTTGCTCACTGATGAGTTTGAGTGTTAACATGTTAAATACGTATTTATTTGTTTGAATTCAATTTCTAAGGTGCAAAATTACAAAATATCGTTCAAACTACAAAAGAAAAAGGTATAAAAAAGCAGAAATCCCTCTCTCCATAGGAGAGAAGGACTCTGTTGTTTGTTTGGAATAAGTTTTTTTCTTGTTTAAAACTGATTAGGCCTCAGCGTTTGGAATGACTGAGACAACGCTCTTGTTGAACTTGCCCTTGTGGAAGTTAACGGTACCGTCTACGAGAGCGTAGAGGGTGTCGTCCTTACCGATGGCAACGTTGTTACCTGCGTTGTGCTTCGTACCGCGCTGGCGAACGATGATGTTACCAGCTACACACTGCTGACCGCCGAAAATCTTAATGCCCAGTCGCTGAGCTGCGCTCTCACGACCGTTCTTAGAACTACCTACACCTTTTTTATGAGCCATTTCTAAGTCCTCCTTTTGATTAAGCGATTACTGATTTAACTTCAACCTGTGTGAACTGCTCACGATGGCCGTTACGCTTGCGAGAGTCCTTGCGGCGCTTCATCTTGAACACAATCACCTTGTCGCCCTTCACGAGCGGGTTGATAACTTCACACACTACTTTTGCTCCGTCTACGGTGGGAGCACCTACCTTCACTGCACCGTCAGCATCTACGAGCAGCACCTTCTCAAATTCAACAGTCTTGCCTTCCTCGGCATCCTTGATGTGGTGAACGAAGAGCTTCTGGCCCTGTTCTACCTTAAACTGCTGACCCTGAATGTCTACAATTGCGTACATTTATTTATTGTATTAAAGGGTTTTCTCCGCGAGGCGGCGTACGTCCGTACACACTTCACTCTGCCCCAACGGACTCAAATCGGGGTGCAAAGGTACGAATTTTCTTTGAACTTTAAGCTTTAAGCTTTTAGCTTTGTGATTACTTTTATGATTATTTAACAATGCGTCGCTATCATTTTACCAATCATAGAAGATTTTTTTAGCATTTTCCATCAAAATGTTTGGAAGTTTTGAGAATTTTTGCTATCTTTGCAGCATAAAATCGAGACATAAATAATTATTTCTAACAATTTCTAAAATGCTATTAGTATGAGAAAATCAGCTTTACTCTTTTTGACGTTGCTCGTGCTCTGCGTCAGTGCGCAGCCCATCAGCGAGCAGGAGGCTTTGCAGAAAGCCCGGCAGTTCCTTCAGGGGAAGAACATCGTGAGACCTTCACAAGGCCAGATACGCCGTGCGGCGAAGGCTCGACCCTATCAGCACCTCTACCTCTTTAATGTAGAGAACGACGGCGGCTTCGTCGTTGTGTCAGGCGACAGCCGCGCCCGTGAGATTCTCGCTTACGGCGAAGAGGGCAGCCTCGACTACGAGCAGATGCCTGACAACATGAAGTGGTGGCTCAGCCTTTACGACGAGAGCATCGCCAACCTTCCCGCCGACATGTCCGCCGCCCAGGCACGGGCTGTACAGCGCGCCTCGAAATCTGACATTACGCCGATGATGAATTATTCGTGGAGCCAGAGCAGCCCCTTCAATGCCTACTGCCCGCAGAACTGTGTCGCGGGTTGCGTACCCCTTGCTCTCGCACAGATGCTGGCCTACCATCGCTATCCCTCGACACTCCCGTCGATGGGCGCATATACCGACGCTAGCGGCCATTACCTCGAATCACTGGGCTCCCGCAGCGTCGACTACTCGAATCTCACCTATGACGATGCCGCCTGGATGGTGCGCTACGCCGGACAAGCCCTCAGGGTCGACTACGACCAGTCGAGCTCAAGCGCCCCGTCGGCTTCAATCCCCTCTGTGCTGGTGAACCGCTTCGGCTACAGCCAGGGCGTACATAATATCTATCGCGATGCATACAAGGCGAGCGACTGGGACGATCTTCTCTACAAGGAACTGAGCGAGGGCCGTCCGTTTATCCTTAGCGGTCAGGTGGACGAAACCGGCACCAAAGGCCACACGTTCATCTGTCACGGCTACAGCCAGGGTTATTATGCCGTGAACTGGGGCTGGGGCGGCCATTGTAACGGCTATTTCGCGATGTCGGCCATGATCGGTGACGGTGTCGACTACACTTGCGACCTGGTGGCCAGCATCGGCATCGCCACCAGCGGCGGTAGCGCCTTGACCACCGGATTCTTCTCGATGGTCAGAATGGAAGCCATCGGTAGCACTCAGTATTACAGAAGCTCCACGTCGCAGGCGTTCAGCAACGTGACCTTATCCTGGAGAGTAAGAAACGCGCTGATGCAGGCTGGCGAATACCAGTTCGCGCTGGGCATACACAAGCCCGACGACACTTGGGACCTGCTGTTGACATACAATGCGGCAAATATCGACCCGACCTTCAATACCACTTCCAAGCCGACCATCAACATCGGCAGCAAGTACGGCGACGGCGTCTATCTTATCACCCTGCTCTACAAACAGCCCAGTGAAAACACCTGGCGTCAATGTGTGGGTGGTACAAACTGGCGCTATGTGATTGCCGAGATCAGCGGAAACACGCTCACCCTGACTAACTACCCGACCAGCGACGATCCTTATCCTACAGGCTCACGTCCCGACTATCCAGACCCGATAAACCCGGATAACCCCGATAATCCCGACAACCCGGATAATCCCGATGTCACTGGACCCACGAATGATGCCGCATTCGAATACCCCATGATTAACCTCAAGGCGGCGGGCAAGGCCATCGGCTTCAACATCGACTGGGGCGCACTCTCGACCACCATGTTCAACACTCTCAACATGGACGATGCCAAGTTCTTCGACAACTACTGGGCCGACTGCTTCCTCGGAGATGATGACGTGCCGTATAAAGATGCCCGCTACGTGGTGCCCTACGCATATAATTATAATGAGAACAACGTGGACGGTTTCGACAACTACGACCTGGCTATCTACAATCTCGGCGATGATGACTTTGGTAACAACAGCCAGCTGCCAGGGCCCGGCGAAGGCGATGACCTGGAGCCGGAGTACAATTATGTTGCCTATGCTACCTTCACCCCCAACTACTATGGCTCGGCCCAGCACCGCATGGTATTCGTGATACCCGCCGAGTGCGTGGACTACCTGATTTACGGCCAGAAGAGTCCCATCACGCTCACCCGCTGGCTCCGCTTCGTCTATAAGACCGACGACAACGGCAACAGCTCGGCACCGTTCAGATATATCTGGCTGAAGGTGTCGGCGCAGATCAGTTGGGAGGGTGATGGCCCCGACGGCATCAGGAGTGTCAATGCTGAGGCGACCGACGGCCCGGTCTATAACCTCCGCGGACAGCGCGTAGGCAGCGACTACAAGGGCTTCGTCATCAAGAACGGCAAGAAGCACCTCCAGAAATAAACGTCGTACCGGGCTTCTTACCCTCGTGTATTCAGAAAAAGTGGCAGATTCCATGCGGAATCTGCCACTGTCATTTGTCACTTTTGTCATGCTGTCATGTTTCAGGCGGCGTGCTTCAGGTAGTACTTTTCCGTCTTGACGTAGATCTTCAGGTCTTCCTTGAATTCCACCCACTCACGACGCTTCCACTGACTCAGCAGATTGCCGCGCTGCTTGACCTCAGGGCACTCCGCACGCTCCAGCACGTCGTACTCTTCGCGGGTAAAAGTGTCGCCCAGCTGCTCCAGCATACAGGGTACGCCCGGCTTCATGATGCGGTTGTCGCGCTCCAGCTTCTCCTTGATGTCCTGTCCCAGCAGACACATCTTGCACCACATATCATAGTCGAACGACCAGATGATGAAGTCCTCGATTTCCTTGGTCCACTTCATGCCGCACATGATGTAGAGCAGGATACTCTTGCGGAAAGCGATGGCCACAGCGCGATAGGAGAACTGTGTGTACGACTCGTTGCCCATCATCAGCGCACGCTCTTCGGCTCGGTCTAACAGCGTCTCTGCCAGACGTTTAGCCTGCGGACAGGCGATGACACCCTTGGCCGACTCCAGACGCGCCAGGAATACCGCCAGCTTCTTGTCGAACGTCTCGTCGTAGCGACCGAACTTAGGACGTCGCTCCACATCTTCCTTCACGATGGTACAAAGGTTCACGCGCGAGGCCGTACCGTTGTCGATGTTGCCGCCAAGCAGACTCTTGGCCGTTGCTGGTGTGGTGGAGAACACCACGTTCCAGCGCATCACAGAGCGCGACTTGATGGACTGCGTGCCGACTCGCTCCTGACCGTAGACGTCTGCATCGAAGTCACGACGGATAATCTGAGTTACCTCCGACATGGAACCGCCTGACACTTTCTTCAGCTGCTCCACTTCGTCCATTCGGGTGAAGAGGGCTTTGTCGCCGGCTCGCTCAGCATCCTCCATACGCTGACAGAGGGCGGCATTGGTCATGTCGGCATCCACGATCTGCACACAGATGTCCTTGGGGCGCTCGGGCTTCTCGGCGTTGGCGCTCTTCTGGTTGGTGGCGTCAGCCCACTCCTTCTCCTTCGCACGAGCCAGCTTGTCGCGCTGCTCAATGGGCTTCAGAATGTGGTCAATCGGCTCTTTGATACACGACTTACCGATAGACATTGCAGCCACGAGGCCGTCGATGAGGGTCAGCTCCGTTAGGGTGTTGTTCCAGTACTCTGCCTTCAATCCGCCCGTATAGGTGGCGAAAGCCGGGAAGACGCAGGTGGCGATGGCAGGCTGATAGCCCTTGGGTGCCTTCGAGATGCAATGGCGT
>Ga0247611_10009833_pt1 | contig 11385 bp, 21 predicted proteins | sample 177DNAGHGhighgp2_FD_192422 | JGI IMG/M metagenome (GOLD analysis project Ga0247611, IMG submission 192422) | Sheep rumen microbial communities from Palmerston North, Manawatu-Wanganui, New Zealand - 1770 DNA GHGhigh gp2 | ecosystem: Host-associated > Mammals > Digestive system > Stomach > Rumen... | reverse complement strand
CAATAGGATGGGGAAGGGGTAGGGGCCCCACCCCTACCTGTAAAATCGGGCTTTTTGCCGGCGTAAATGAACGGTAGCAGAGCCAAGCGGCCTTCGGTGACCAGAGCGCGCGCACGGGCGGCGGGGGACGAGAGAGAGTCGGCTACAGAACCGAATGTCCGGTGTTACGAGGTACACACCCCCACAGAGCGACGGGGAAGGGCCTCGGGCGATGCGCGCGCCAACCCAAAACCGAAAGAACAAAACGCTACTGCAGTATGTAATACAAATCCTTGGTAAACTTTAGCTGCTGGAGCTATCGTCTACCAAGGAAATGTATTACACGCTCGAGTGATCTCGGGATATCTATTTCTTCAGCGAAGATTTGGGGTGTAAATACAATATATGCGGGTGTCCGTCGTATGCATCGCACACCGCACAAACCAGTTGCATATCATAATCGCAAATAGAATCCATTTCGCACTCATTACAAGCTAAGAACTCGGGCGGAATCCGCTTTGCACGTACCATATGGGAACCGACCCAAACCGTTTGACCCTCGCAAAGCTTCACGGCCTTCATACGTATTTCTTTTTCCGTCATAGATAGCTAGAAGTTTATCCGGTCGATGGCCGCTTGAATTGATATGGCGATTTGTGTGATATCGTCTTCTAGTGATTCATATCCACACATCGGGAAACGATCCTGGTACCGGCTGGAATGAGAATCAACTATGACCGATACACCATTCACGAACGAGATCACGGACACTTTTGAAGGTAGCGTCTTCGTCTGAAATGGGACAAGGGTGAAAAAATCTTGCCCGTAGCCGCAACAAATGTCGTTGTTCTGATAAACTGCCAAGACACAAAAGATTGCAGCGTCACGGCCAATATATGACACCAAATCGGGGCATTTTTCGTCTATGATGTCGGATATCGCTTGCTGGATTGCCGACAAGTCTGTCACTTTAGCCATTCCGGTACGATTTATGCGGTTTCAACTCTTTCGTAATCTCGAACTCAACGTTGGTTACGCACTTCTTCCAGTCCCACTCTCGAAGCATCGCGTAAATCTGTTGCTCGTCGAAGTTGTTAAACACTGCGTCCAACACACCATTCATGACAGATGATGTCTTCCAATAGGAGTGTTTCTTCTTAAAGTCTTCAATCTTAGCGAGGGTGTCCTTTTTAACTCGCAAAGAGGTCAATTTTGTTTCTTCCATGTCATTTTCTGTTAGGGGTAAAAAAGTCGTCAGTTAGCTATAACACCTCGCCACAAGGCCGACGTTTCGCCCATGGGCGTGTGTGCGCACGGGTGGGCGGGCGCGCTCCGCAAGAAGAATCAGGGGGGAACCCCTTTATTTACAGGCGAATCCAGAGGTCTACATTGGAAATCGCACGGCGATACTACTGTATCGCCTTTTTTGCCCTTCGGATTGTATTTCAGAAGATGCCGTATTCGCTCCATTCGGAACAAGCCACCGACCTTCGCCAAACGCGACAATTCTTTAGGAGACAAACCGATATGGGATCGTTGTCGTGGTCTTTTATCCATGCACATGAGTCACAAATTTTAGTTGTTTCTTCGTTCATAAAATAGAGTCTTTTTGCAGCAGCTCTTTCACCTCCGCTAGTACCTCCATCGCGCTTCTTTTATCGCCACCGATTTTGCGGGATAGCGTGAGTTGCCATGCCATTCGTTCAATCTCATCACCTAGGGGCGTAAAGCGTAGTGCGTCGATACTCTCGATGTTCTTGAGAAGGACATCACACGCGGCTCTGATACGCTCCTGAGGATGGTGCAGTTTGTAGTTTAAAAGTTTACGTTTCAGAATCTCGTCTTGTGCGCTCTTCTTCGATGGCCCTGGGGCAGATGTAAGAGTGGCAAACTCTAGATCCTTGTCCCAGTAAAAGAGAATCTTATCTCGACACCGATCCTTTCTTTGTGGTGTCTTCTCCGCATCAGAATGAACCATGCCCAAAGAAAACTGCGTCGCTCCCCGTGGCTTCTCGATATACTCCTTGTGCTTGAAGTGGAAGTAATGAAAAGCCAGGTTTTGAAACCGTCGCCAAATCTTCTCTTTGTCGTCGAACATTTCCAAGCGGTGCGGTATGGCCTGCTTGCGAACCTTTTTGCGGTTTTGCATTTCCCAGACTATCCAGCCATCTGCCTCCGACATCATGCTAAACTCAACTCGCCAAATCTCGGGGTGGTAAAGGTTGCCTTTCGAGTCTAATTTCGTCATTGAACAAGGATTGTCGATTAAGCCGCAAAGCATCCAGCTAGTCTTAATCCATGGTTTGTCGCTCTTCGCCTGCTTTAGCTCCAGTGTCTTGTTGTAGAGTTTGGTGCTTACCATCGAAGAACGGGAACCCCAAGATAGTGAATTATAGTCGCAACCGTTCCAGCTATCGAAACCATGAGCCGACAACTGACACTGATTGATTTTACGGTAGACACCTTCAAGGTATCGGCGAGCGAAGCGAGCCGGAAGATCACCGGAATCGAAACGCTCGAAGTCGTAACAGATGTCTATACGATAGATGCGCTTGAAAATATAGTCGTGCTTCAACAGAAACTCCCGAAGAAAGTCGATGGGCCTGCCCTGATAGAGCATCCAGTTAGGCAAACGGATATGAGACGACGTTTCCTGCAAACCGTTGAAGTTTGAATCACCACTCGCAGGATTACGACGAACCTCGATTAGCGGATTGCCTTGCTCATCAATGATCTCGAACATTTCTTTATACACTCTTGTGCCGTACGGCCTTTCTTTGACCAAGTAACCGTTTCTACGGAAGTAGTCAGCGTTACACGGGTATCTGTCATTTGATTCCAACACGTAAACCTCTAGCCAGTCGATGTTTACACACCGTTGCTTCGGTTTATCTAACATTCATATAAATTAATAACTAAGTAGGAACTAATTAGGAACTAACGTTTTATTTGCATCCGGTGAAAGTCGGACAACCCCGATAGTCATATCAGAATTAACGAACAACTTGTACCGGTCAGCTGTAGACCTGAATGCAACAGACTTAGACATTCTTCCATCCTTCATTATGACATATTCACAAGCACGAATTAAGATGGTGAGGATGCGTCCTTTAGTCTTATGTCTCATACGAATAATCCATAATCCGTCACGGTTAAAGTCAATCAGTTGCTCATATCCATTACGAAGGAAGTCGAAGCACTCCAAAAGCGCTTCGACCTCTGCTTTAGTCAGGTTTGTGAATTCCTCTACATGCGTCATTGTGCACCAGCCTTTTCGTTCTCTGCTTCGCTAGCCTGATCGTCGCTATCCTCGACAATGGGCGCAACAAATCCGCGGTAGTCCATCATGTATTGACCGCCTCGCACATCGGTCAATGGCTTAGTGTCCTCCTTCTTCATTCCCTTAGTGGCGGCATTGCACCAATAGAATTTCTGGGTGTCGTAGAGTGCGCCAGAATCAGGATCAACGAGCTGACGAGGTACGGTGTCATTATTACCGCCGCAAAGCTCGATTTCATTGACTGCGATCTGTAAGCCTGCTTTCATACACCGGTCTTTTTTCGACGAGAATACGCGAAGACTTGCAGAACCTCGAACGAACACTTTCACACCAGCTTTGAGATACTCCAAAACCTTGCTTTCAAGATTGTTGTAAGTGCAGTCCACCCAATTAGTAACAGAGCGTTCCTCTCCGTTCTGTGCTTTAAACTTCTCCGTGTTAGCTACGCGGAAGGTGGCAAACTTTGAGCCGTTCGACTCCTTGATTTCAACGTCGGCTCCAAGATTGCCGATCAATTCTACTTTAAGCATAATTCGATAAATTTAAAATGATGATGTAATTATGAAATTCGATACAAATGCATCGAGAAGTAACAACACAAAACCTAGTCCAACTGCACAAACTAACTGCGAGACAGACTCCCGTTTTCTATGACTTAGGTATTTACGTGCAGAGGGTGAGCATGACGTATTACATTGGTGACGGTGGAAATGTTGGAGGAAGGTGGGATCGTTCCGGAACCGCATGAATTTCTCTTGTGGGGTCATAACATGGTTAGCTTCGATCGTGGCCCAGCTATCATCAATGATCGCGTCGTAACATTGGTCGATGTTTAGGGAATGGAATTGATATGGCGGTGCAGTTTTATTTCCATCGGCCCTAACCATCGCAGATCGTTTCTTCAAAGCAGAATCAACATTTGGTGACCACTGCTTGAAGTACCAACCGCAGTCTTTGCAGAATTCCTCCACTAGTGCTAATTTCGTTGTCTCGCGGAGTGACGAGCCAACCCACACAACATAAACAAACGAGCCTGGAATCAGGGCACCGTTTAAACGAATCAGACAATATTTGCGCTTCATGTCTGTATGTATAAGGTGGTGGCGTCTTGAAGGGCTGCTAGCGATTTCGAGAATCAGCATTATGAAAGACAGATTTGCAAGAGCGACTTTCGTAAAAGAAGCCCCGTTGCGAGGACTGATCCATCGTCAACGGGGCAGACTCGAAGCGCATGCTTCACCCTTTGCTTTACGTTCACGGGGCGTCCTCACGTTGCCCGTTATCCTAAGCGTTGGCAAAGATAGGTATAAATTTCGAACCAGCCAAGAAAAAACCGAAAAACCATATCTAATTTAGAATTTTCTAAAAGACGACCACAAGCCGAAACGAACCTTATTTAGAATTTTCTAAAAACCGAAAATCAGCTGGAGAAACCTTGATGAAACGCAAAACCCCGACTAACTTCGCAGTCAATCGGGATTCACTTAATTTTACTTGAAATGTTATCCAACAATAGTCGAAACTCCGCTGAGCCTCGTTGTCTATAATAAAAAACGCAAATTATGGTCTTTTAGATAGCGAATCACGATAAACATAGACCGTATCATGAACTGGGTTAGCCTGCTTGTGTTGAGCTTCCCAAATCATTTCGAATTGACCAGTATGCCGGTTATATTCTATGATACCGTTTGAAGTACACCAAAGGAAGGCCGGACTAGAGCAAGATGTAAAAAAGAACGAGCCCGAAACCATTGCAAAAATAACCAAAAATAAACCTAAAATCCGTTTCATAATCTTCATTAAAAAGTGCGACGGGATCCTGTCGCGTATTACAAATTAAACCAAATCGTAAGCACTACTTATAACCTCTTTGTCGACCCGTTGGCCGCACTCGACAAAGATCATCGCATAGACCAAATCGACCATCGTCTTACGGTCTTTAAACGACAGAGTTTGCGACATGTTTATGGACATGTCTTTACACACGAAATCAATATACTTTCGCGTGGCGTTCTCGGAGGGTGGAGCCCATCGCTTGACAATCTTTTCTACCGTATTGAATGGAGGGGTTTTACCGCCATATCCGGTGATATACTTCTTCAGGAGAATGAAACCAGCTCGGATGCCCATCTGCATGGTTTCGAATTCCTCGAATGCCTTATCCGTTTGGATGGGCCTTTCGCCCTTCCAGTTGTTCCCCTTCCTGATGTTTAGTGGGTTATTGTTTCGTATTCCTCGCGGCACCATGGTCCAAATATATTAGTTAACAATATCGACAAACGGGGGTCATTCATGAATTGTATTACACCACTCCCATGGGAGGTACCCACATTCGGGCACCACTGAAAAAACCGGAGACCACAATCCAAGCACATGGCCGCGCAGGCGAAACCAGCTGGGATTGTAATACAGACGCTTTTGGCCTCACAAGCTTGTATTACATTCTGCAGGTTGTCATATAACGGCCAGCGGCCAACACGCAAGCGGTGACCAAGGATAGCAAGATACCGGCATGAATCTTCAATCGCTTTCCATGGGCCAGAGTTGCACACCATCGTCATTGGCACTAGGTTAGATGTGAGATATGTCTCTTTAATCCAGCTCTTTTTGCTATCACGGTCGGCAACAGAGCAAAGGTGGCCGCGCACAAATCCGGAATTCGTATAGTCACCATCCTTTACCCTCGGTCGGGGTAGCTGGGTGTCCATCTTGAAATGTCGGCCACTCGGCTTCAGAACACCCGCAAAGTGTGAATACTCCAGCTGATACACAACCAATGCGGGATTGTGTGTCTGTATGTCGTAGTAGCTGACAAAGGAATCGTGTGTGGCCTTAACGAGTGGTACGCCCTGGGCGTGTGTGGCCTGAACTGCCCACACCCACAAACTAACTAAAATTAGGGCGATAATAAGCCACCTAGTAAATAACAGAATTGTGCGAAGCACATCTAGTAACTTGTTCATTTTTTATCCTCCTTTCGTATGAATTGGGATATCTTTGCAGATATACGGTAATCTAGGCCGAAGATGGTGGCCGTTAACATGAGGAATTGGGCTACCATCATAAGGTCACCCGCCAATATTTCGTGATTCCCTCTGACAAACAGAGCGGTGAAAGCAAATGCAACCGCGGCTACAAATGAACCGATGGCCACCGTACTTTCGACTTTCTTATCTTGTACCATTTTTGATGTCGTTTAAAGTTGGGTAAAGATCTGCTAAAACGTATTACACGCCATACCAGAACCGGCACGTATTACACGAACGGGCTGGGGTAGGGTACGACGGTAGGTGTGCCCATCCATGAACCGAATACGTCGGCTGGAGCCTGATTATAAAAATACTGGCCGGTGGCATCGGGTAGGCCGCGGAGTCTCGATGAAGAAATCTTAGCTTTGCCCTCCATACGTGAGATAGTAAATGCACCCTCGGTATAGAAATATGCATCGTCGTGCTGGTTGTCGATTAAGAAACCGATAAAGAAGCTCTGGCCATCATCAGAAATCTCCCTGAACACCTCTATATCCGATTTGATGCTGAATAAGTCCATCAGCGTTTCACGTGTCACGGGCAAATCAACATTAACGGAGGAATTGACTTCGCATATCGCATAAGAGTGTTTTGTGTGATGTATCCTTTCTTCCTCTTCGCCTTGCTCCTCCCACCAATCATGAAAGCAGGCAAACACCAGCTGATCTAATACGGTCATATAATGGCGGGTGAGGAAGGCCCCTATCGTTTCCGAGAACGGTTGGAGTGAGAAACGGATGCCTGCAAATCGCTTGCCCAAATAGCTCGAGTTTTCCCATACCTTCCATGGCTCGTCGAGGTGCACTACTTCATCGAAACCGTTATATGGCCATGTGCCGGATGATAACAGAAACTCCCCGCCCATTTGCTCTGAAGGAGTTCCGATGTTGTTCGTGTTTGGGTAGTAGAAATGATTGTTACCGTTCCAGTTCACCTTGCAGTCTTGTGCGACTAGAGATAGGTTGAAACTCGAGAATGCATTGAGAGATTTCGACTTGTTTGCAGCCGACTGCATACTGATTCGGGCCACCTCCTTTAAATCCCTCATGAGGGCTTCGACTATACATGTACACATGCGCTGGGCCTGCAAACGGGGTGTTATCGACTGCGTAATATCCTCGGGCTTGCCATAGGATATTTGGGTATAAGTACCATCCGGATTCTTCACCACTTGATACACAACGTTTCCAACTTGGCCTCGGATTTTAGATCGCGTGCCTCCGACTCTACCACTTGCCATAATTTCGTTCTAAATTTAAAAAGGGGTAGGGAAATCCCCACCCCCTGAAACTTCAAATCAGACTGTTACTCGGATTAATCCTTATCGAGGTCGCCACCACCAGCAGAGCTGGGGTTATAAGCGGTTTCGATAGTCAACGTTGCCGAAGCATTCGGCATGTTGAACGTACCGGTATAGTGGCCATCAGCCTCTACGAGAGAAACGATGGTAGAACCAACTACGGCCTGAGCCTGCTTGCCCTCCTCAGGTACGATGTCGAGAGAGATTACGGCACCACCAGCGACATTATCACCGGTATTAACTTCCGTCTGGCCGTTCATCACGGTAGCGGTACCGTTACCATTCTTAACGATAGTGAGGATTGCACCGACTACGGGCGTATCACCGCCACCGGAACCACCATCCTCTACGCCCTCGATGCTCTCGGACATACCGAAGATGTCACCACCGTTCAGATAATTCTGTGCACCGACTGGGTACGTAGGCAGGGCCACATTTGCAGTGAAATCGAGATCGGTTGCATTGCCAAGAACAGCCTTAGAGTGGATGAAACCACCGTTCACCTTCTTAGAGATAATGAACGAGCAACAACCAGCGATTGCAGCCAAAGCAATCTTAACCACATTGGTAGTCAGAGATACGGTGGCCATTGCGTTACCTTCAGTTGCGAAGATGTTAGAGAGGGGCACAGATGCGAGCTGGGCATCATCAGACAAAGCCGGATTGATGCGGAAGCGCTCGTAGTTAGCTGCACCATCAGCAGTCAGACCTACCAAAGTGAAATACTCCTCGGCAGTCAGACCCAAAGCGGCTTTCAGACCAGCTACGGTCACGTTCTGGGCATCGACAATAATGGTGATCTCACCTGTCGTCTTGTTGATGGTCATAGTAGAAGGAATGGCGGCATTACCATTGGAGATCACGTAGGCTCCGCGCTTGGCTCCCTTCTCGCCGTACTTGTTCAGGCCGTACAGATTACCGCTTGCGGCGTGCTGGGCGATGTCGGCCTTAATGCGGGCGTAGTTCTGTGAGACGAACTCTGAGAGATTAGCGCGAGCACCCGACACACCATCAAATGAGTGGTCTACGATGGGACGCAGAACGGCAAGAGCCTGGGCGATCGTCGACATAATCATTCGACCGCGCATCTGTGCTTGCGTCTGAGGGTTAGCCACTGATTCAGCAAGGCTGCGAACTACCTGCTGCTTCTTACCTTTTGCATCACGACCGATGCTGTACACGTCAGAACCTACGCGGCCTCTGATATAGGTGCGTGTTCCACCTGATTTAGATTTTGCCATCTTTTTTGAGTATTATGGTAATTGATAATCGGCCTCTCCGGTCGGCCCTTCCGGCTGGGCGTGTCCCAACGTCTGCAAAGGTACAAATAAATATTATTCGAACCAAATACGGACTTGATACGGGGCTGGTCAGTAGCAGACCGTATGACAGAAAAAGAAAAGTTACGACAAAAAAACCCGCCAAACGGGCGGGTGGGTGGGGAAAATTGCCGCAGAGCGGCCGATTTTTTTACGTTTAATTAACAAGTTTAACTTTCGTGAAACAAAAAAAGGGGGATCATCGACCCCCTTTTCCGTAATCATATAACCAAACAACGGCCCTCCGGATTTCATAAGGGAAACACCGCGCCGCCATAAATTCATGTAGTTCCGCTATAGCATCATCACGGCTTCTAGCGGTCAAAGATGTAGTTTCCGGAGTCTGTGCATCAGTCCACATCTTTTGATAATGGATAACATTATAGATTCGGCTAAACAACATATGCAAATCTACAACAGACCATTCGCAAGCCAAGCACCAAGCAATAACGGCTCGCAGTTTAATTTCTCTTTCTTTCATAATCTCATCACTTAATAACAATCTTTCTCGAACAATCGGACTATCATACGGTCACCATCCGCAAAGAACTTCAACTCCAGACCTCCAGCCAAACGTATCAAAGTCGGAAGGTCGACAACTTTCTGTACCTTGAAGTCGGCATAGCTACCGTCTTCGTACTGATAAAATTCGTAAGAGCCAATAGAAAAGTATACTTTAATATCGTAGGCTCTTTCAATCAATTCTTGTAACGTCGTTGTCATAATCATTTAGAATATAAAGCCCAAAGGGCAATTAGTAAAACATAAATTAAAAACATAAAGCAAAGGGTTTAAAGGTTTAAAGACTACACACCAACTTTCGGGTGTTCGTTGCCCTCCGAATCCACAATCCGGAGGGTGTCGGGGTTTACACCGCTTTCAGCTATACCGACACAAGCCAGCTGGGCGGCAAACAAATGTTTGGAGGCCTTAACACATCGGCCATTTCTCTCTACATAATACCACATATCACTAAAACAATTTTCTGTATTTAACCTTCATATCATCAGTTAACCAAACGACTACCCTATTACGGTTTAACAAGTCGTAAACAATAGCAAAACAGGCTCCTAGTTCACCTGTCTGTTTCCACTGGTCGCGAACCATTTCAGCGGCACAACTCAAAGCACCTTCATAATCGGCACGCCTATTACTTTCGCCATAACCAAATATGACATATCTACCCATGTCATTTAAACAATTCTTTCCCATAACCTTAGCAAATTAGATTAAAACAATCTGTTTCTCATTCAAATATAGTCTGAACGAAACGCAGCAACTAACGCAGACACCTATAATGGCCAAAACGTCATTATCATGAAACAAGGGAACATCCGAGATTACCAACTGATAACCGCCGCAGTGCTCTATACTTTCGGTCTTAATGGTAACGTACGGGTGGCCGTTAACTTCTCTCTGAATTAACGCGAGCAATAACACACGAATTTTTTGCATTTGTTTTCTTGTCATAACTTTCTATCATTTGAGGGTTTAACACTAGCACGCTTAAAGCATTGCATTATTTCTCTAGCCCGTTGGGCTTTAGCCAGGGCGATAATAGCACCCTGGCGTCTGTAATTAGTATCTGTAGCCATAGCCATATTTTTTAGGGTCATTGACTGAAACGGAAAATCCCAACCGGCCACAATCTTCTTTGCCGCAGACCTCCAACAAGGGACAATCCTTGCAGCAGCCCAGCCACTCTAGGGGGATGCCCGCGCGAAGGGCGGCACCTAAATAATCATCCTTTGCCCACTCGGGGTAAACATCGGGGAAAATATCCCTACCGGACATCGTAACTACTCTAGCCATAACCAAACATTTAAGAATTTAAGCACTCAGCACAACCGCAGCAAAATGACCTATCGGGGCACTGGCTGCACTCGGGGCAATAATCGAGCGACGCGGAAGAAAAACGCGGGGCAAAGCCCAGTGAGGGCGAACTAACTAAAGATGAATACTTCATAACTAAAAAACGTAAATAAAAGGGTGAAACAAAACTATAAAGCGGGGCCAGCACTACGCGCGGTAATGCCAACCCACTTCGCAAACAAGATACCTATCAGGACTATAAACGCAAACATCAAAGATAGAGCTATCAGACGACAGACGCTGACGCAAAGCACTCATGAGGGCACTAACGGAAGAAACGCGGCCCTTATACCAAAACACACACCCGCTTGTATAAGTAACTTCGAACTCACAAACAGAACCATGAACACGCGAGGGCACGCAACCCTCGAAAACCGGACAATAAGAAACCAACTTTTTAGCCATAACTTACTCTTTTTATTATACTGCAAAGTTACTAATTTATCTGCAAATATGCAACAATAATCGACGAACTACCGTATTTCATCGACGAACGGCCACAGAACCGACCACCCCACTCCAGCCGAGGCCACCCGACCCAAACCGACCCGCTAGGGAAACAAAGAAACCCCGCCAAACGGCCTGACGAACAGTCTGCACACACCA
>Ga0247611_10009832_pt1 | contig 11385 bp, 13 predicted proteins | sample 177DNAGHGhighgp2_FD_192422 | JGI IMG/M metagenome (GOLD analysis project Ga0247611, IMG submission 192422) | Sheep rumen microbial communities from Palmerston North, Manawatu-Wanganui, New Zealand - 1770 DNA GHGhigh gp2 | ecosystem: Host-associated > Mammals > Digestive system > Stomach > Rumen... | reverse complement strand
CCTGGCAGGTGGCGGGGGTGTCATCGTTGGCGGTGTCTGGTTTCGATGTCAGCAGAGAGAGAGGGGCGGCGGGTGTCTTCTTTCGAGATGGGGGCGCGGGCTTCTGCCTGGTTCCTGTGATCGTTGGCGGTGTGATCGTTGGCGGTGTGATCGTTGGCGGTGTCTAATTTCGATGTCAGCAGAGAGAGAAGGGCGGCGGGTGTCTTCTTTCGAGATGGGGGCGCGGGCTTCTGCCTGGTTCCTGTCATCGTTGGCGGTTCCTGACATCGCGGCGACGATGGCGGGGCGGTGGCGAGCTCTCGACAGCCAGACAGGCAGCAGAGGCCACAGGGCGGCACCCCCGCCCGCATCGTTCCACGGGCCGACAGGTCCGGCGAGGTCGCGAGAGCGTTGCTCACTGTGGCGGCGGAAAGCCGTGAAACACAGAGGCATCAAGATTTGATGGGAAGAAGCTAAAAATCGAGAAGCATCTGAAAATAAACGAGTTAAACGGTTAAGGCTTACCTTGACGGGCAAGGCACTTTTGCCCAAAATTGGACCATTGGCGAAATTCAAGGCGGAATTATGGCTTTTTAGCAGGTTTCAAGCCTCCGTTATGATTTTTTAAATAAAAGCCCGCCAATCGGTCAAGAAAGGCGGGCTGCTGTCGCTTAGTGGCGGCACTGACAATGCAGGATTTAAGTCTGCAGCCTTACCTGCTTTCCCCTTCTGCCTGATTCACCATTATCCGGTTCGCTTGCAATACGGCGGTAATGGCGCCTTTATCGGCAGCACTGGGGTTGGGATCGTCCAGCCCAATGAGTCTTGCTAAGTTGATGGCCGCGTTCACGTCGCGGTCTATCGTGGCTCCACATTCTTTGCAGTGGAATGTTCTTACTTCGAGTGGCACTTTGTCGCCTACGCATCCGCAGACGCTGCAACAGCGTGTGGACGGCAGGAACTTCTCTGCTATGTGCAGGTGGTGGCCAGCCAGCTTGCACTTATCCTCCAGAAGCGTGCGAAAGCGATAGAAGTTGGCCTCTATGATTCTGCCTGGCGATGCCATTCCGTCGGATATCATATCGCGGATGCTCAGATTCTCTACGCAGAGGTTCTTGTAGAAATATGCGATGGCCGTGGTTACTTTGTTCACGTAGTCCTCACGCTGGCGGCGCATCTTGGCATTCACCTTGGCCAACCTCCATTGCGCCTTGCGCATATTCTTAGATGTATAGTGTGGACTTAACTTTCGCTTGTTGCTCGTCACCTTCTGCAACTGCTTTTTCCGTTCTTTCAGTTTCTCATCATCTGGCATCGATTCTATCTTGACGCCGTTTGAGAGTGTGGCGAGGGTCTTCAGTCCGAGGTCTATGCCAGTCGGTCGGTTGTATGTAAAGTCGTGCCCTCGGTGTGTGCGAAGCCACTCTTCCTGGCTGATATACACATTGAGCGAGGCATAGTAGTGACCATCGGCATCGTGCCGGATTGTGACGCTGGTCAGCTGTCCGTTGAAGCGCAGTTTCTCGGCCATCTTAACATATCCGAAGGTGGGTATCAGGAGATACTGGCGCCGTTTACTCGGATGGCTGTCGGGAATGTCGAGATTGACATCAGAGAGGTATGGCAACTTGCGGTTGCTCGTGGTCGTGTATTTCAGTGAGCCGAGTCCGAGACCGCGCTGTTTGCGCCTTGGGAACCCCTTGCCACTAAAGAACCCGTTGACTGCATTCTCGAAAGCTTCGGTGCCCGTCTTCTTGGCAAAGTGAGTCACCTTATAGGTGAATGGGTATTTCTCTTTGGCAATCTCGTTGAGTTTGGCCGTTATGGAGTTTGCAAACGGCTTCTCGCCCTGCTCCCTTTGTCGGGTCCACTCGTCGAAGCACCAGTTATAGCAGAACCTTGCAATGCCAATGCACTGATCAATGTAGTTGCGCTGGCGGTTGTTGAGCATGAGCCTTGTCTTGTGTGATACACAATAGGGTAGGCTCTTGCGCTCTTCAAGTCGGCTGTACGCCATACGGCGTTCGTTTTCCCTCTTGGCTATGACGCTTTCGCCGTGTATAAGAGCCGTAATCTCGCGGTATTCGTCCATGGGAATATGCTCGGTGGCAGAGCCATGACGCTGGGTGTATATCTCACGCACTTTTCTGTCAAGTTCGGCTGCGGAAAGTGAGCGGGCTTCAGTGGAGTATGCTTCCTTATGACCGCCATTCTTGATTTTCGAGGCTTTCAGTTTGCGGTCGGCGGCTTTTGTGTCGAGTTCGGCCTGCCGCTTCGCCTTGGCCGCAGCCTTGGCGTCATTTTTGCGTTTTGCCTCATTCTCCTTAATCTGCTTTTTGGTATAGTCGCTGGCGGCCATATTGCAGATGCGGCGTTCGTTTTCAGTAAGCTTCTCTCCGTTCAGCAATTTCTCTATAAGAGCGTTCACCTCCTGCATCTTCATGCGGATGGCATCGTGCGTGTTGTTCTTGATTTTCGGATCAGGCCATTTGCGGTCGCCTATCACCGCTGCCAGTTGCGGGTAGAACTCGCATAGATGATGTAACTGCGCCTTGTCGGGCTGCCCACTTTTCAGTTTAAGGTAAATCATACGGAAAACATAGCGCAGACTGCACAGAGAAGCATAGGGCAGGAGGCGGTGCGCCTCCAGCGCGAACGTCAGGCTCTGATTCATGCTAGGCGTTCCGATGTCGAGTATCGACAGGCCGTTGGCCAGTCGCTTATCCATCTTGTCGAAATAGTCATCGTATGTCATATACCTTATATAAATAATGTGTCCTACTGATACTGTGCGTTTGAAATCAAGTCGCCGTCGTCGAACATCTTCAGTTCGAGGTCGGTATAGTGAATATTGTCCTCCTGGTCGAGTTCGAGTGTGCGCAACTCTTGCATGGCGAGATCCATCAAATCGATGGGCACGAGGTGGCCTTCATTGTTCTCGCAGTAGAGCTTGGGACAGGGATGGTTTATCTCATCCTCAATCATTTCGCTGAGCGCCCACATAATAGCGGGTGAGGTAAAATTGCGCTTCAACTTCGTGAAGTTCACCTCGGGCATCATCTGATGAAGTTCCCTACGCACGGTGTCAATGTGCTTAAAGTCGCAATATACTACTTGCGCCTGTACCTCACCAGCGAAGGTTGTTACATCTAACCCCTCAATGTGATGACCAAAGTATGCTTTCAGTCTTTCCCAATAATTGCCGCCGGGGGCGGTGGTTGTTACTTTCTTGCTCATTGTTACTTAATTCTTTTAGACAAAACAAAACTGCACTACGCGCTGTCTAAGGTTCGTTAAGCGGAGACCTTCGGGGAGGTTGTCCCTTACCCCACGCGGTGCAGTCGATTTTATGATGAGAGGTGGAACTCTCCCCAATCTCCTACGGCACAAAAATACCGCCCTTTGATGGCGGCTCTCATGCCGCTTAACGATTTTAGACGCTGCAAAGATACAATGTTTAGGTGGAAAACGTATAGCTTTTAGTAAAAAATTAACGTTTTTAGACAAAATCGGTGGAATATTAAGGTAATTTTGCGTAAAAAAGCCTAAATCTTAGTTATAAGTTTGTAAGATTACAGAAATATATTTATCTTTGCAGCAGAAAACAAAGTTAAAACTAAAGGAATATGCAGATAAAGAAGGTAATAGATGACCACAAAGAGACGTGGGCATCAATAGCAAAAAAGACAGGAAAGACCAGTTCGGCCATTATACAGATAGCCGATGGTAATCCGACAGTGGGTAAACTGAAGTATCTGGCTTCTGTCATTGGCTGCCACTGGCTCGATTTCTTTGCTGATGAACTTGAAGAAGAAGGTTTGATGATAGTTCCTCGTCAGATTCATCAGCCAGAACAGCAGCCTGCCGCCGAATCGGCATCGGCTGAGCAGCAGCAGGCGGTCAGCGGCGAGCCGTCGGCCATTGGTCAGCACGCTATCGTCTGTCCGCATTGCCATCAGGCATTGGTCATGAATATTGCGAGTTATGAGCAGAAGTAAGCGAATTGTGCCGATAGTCGCTGCCGCAGTGGTCATCGCGGCGAGCGTGGTGCTGATGGGTGTCAGCGGCACGGCTGCCGTCGGCATCGTGGCGTGGCTCAGATTATAATATAAAGGTATGTTTTTGTTTAACCCTATATAATTTTGGCGATATGAAAAGAATTATGGTTTTGGCCGCGATGGCACTGATGGTGCTGGCGGCTGCAGAGGCGCAGGTGGTCATCTCGAAGTTTAAGTTTGGTAGGGACGAGCCTTTCGGCATGTACCCCGGCCGAAAGATGATAGACATGAAGTTTAAGAACACATCTGGGCAGCCGATGAAGTATCTGAAAGTGTACTATTACGCGGTAAATGCCGTTGGCGACGTGGTGTCGGGCAATGACGCGGGGCTGCGATCGCCTGGCAAGGAGTATGTAAAGCCAAAGATATTGGACTGCATGGGGCCGTTCGATCCGGGCAAGCAGTACTCGCGATGGGCTAGCGGGGCCATTACCACGCAGCAGAAGGGCACGATAGCAGTGCCTTACGAGGTGGAAATCATCTGGATGCAGACAAATGATACCACTCGCATACGCATAGACAGGGAGAACATACATCAGTACTTTCCCAAGAATGAATGGAGGGACTACATACGTTATAACGACCAGTTATAACTCTAAACCAACTCTAAAATTACTCTAAAGCGGAGGGATGGTTATACCCACGCGGAAAAAGTATGCCACTAATCGGGGATTTGTGGCATACTTTTTGGCGATTATAGGCATACTTTTCGAGGAAAAGTGCCAACGCGCGGGCGCGTGCGCGAAATAATAATAAGGTATTAAGGCTCGCCCAGGAAATGAACGATGGCTTCGACCTGGGCGGGGGTGAACGAACGGCAACAGCCGGTGTAGCCAAGAGTATGAAGTGTCTCGGTGAGGTCATGGTTGATATCTATCCAGTGCTTCAGCTTCTTCCAGGCTGAATCGGGGTTTATATCAGGAAAATATATCTGGGCCAGCTCGGTGCGGCCATACTGCTGTATCTTGAAAACAACTTTCATCTCATTTGTTTTTGCGTTTTGGGCTGCAAAGGTACAAAGATTTTTCGGGATAGAAAAGGAAATAAGCGGCAATAACTGGATGTAACTGGTATTGAGGGGGAAAAAATGCGTAACTTTGCACCCGGCGATAGTGCCACACAACCTTTAATAATTTAAACAACCATGATTAAGTACAAGAAGTACAAGAACAACAACAAGTACAATGCGGGCTATGGCAAATGGTATGGCCGAGCCGTGCATGAGCTGATGGAGTTTGATGAGTTCATCGCCCACATGGCGAACCATCACTGCGTGTTCTCGGAGGCTACCATCCGAGGGGTAATCATCGAGATGGAAACCTGCCTGCGAGAGCTGCTGCTGGAGGGTAAGGCGGTGCGTCTGGACGACCTGGGTATCTTTACCATCGGTATGAGCACCAGGGGCGAGGAGACGGCCGAGAAGTTTACGCCCGACAGCATTAAGAACGTGAAAATGTGCTTGTACCTGGGCCGACGATTCAGGGCCAAGCAACTGTTGGTGGATGCGAAGTTCCGCGAGGCTGACAAGTACATCGGCAATGGCAACTACTATGAGCCGACGCCCGATGATGAGAATGCCTCGAGCGAGGGGAACGGGTAAATTTTTTCTTCATTATTCCTGCTGGGGGCCATCCGTGAGGATCGCTCCCAGTTTTTTTAGTCCCATTTCTGCGGTCTGGGTGTTGTAACTTTACAACGTGAAACCAAATAAACAACTATTATGGGACTATTTTCGTATTTCTCAAAGAAAAAGCGCGAGCAAAGGCGCAAACTCCGTGAGTTGAAGAACTTCTCAAGTTTATTCTCGACCCTTGACAGGCTTGAGCAGTCAGGACTGCTGGTATGGGACCAGAAACAACGCAGACTCTTCATTGCGCAGAGTCTGGCCGTGCTGATGATGCGCTCGGCAGAGAGCTGGGTGAACTTCATCACCAACACATACCAGTGGATCTACTATCAGCAGGCGCAGGAGGCGTGGAATACGCACTTCCTGAAGGAGGAGCTGGCTGCAGTAAGAGCCGCCAGCATAGGGGAAAACCATCAGACGGTGCAGTTGTCGAGGGAAGATGTGGAGCGCATACGCATGGCATCCCGTCAGCAGGTGGCTGAGAGTGTCGTAGAGCCGCCGAAGGTGGAGCCGTTTGAGTTCTTCATCGTTCAGGAAACGACGGATGCAGCTGCGAAGCTCATTGCCGTGGGGTACTTTGACCCCGAGAGCAATGGCATTGAGCTTGCTCCGTGGTCAGAGATAGAGCCACTCTTGCAGAAGAGCGACGGAGAATGATTCATTTTCTCGCTCGCTCCGAGAAAACGAACCAAAAGAGGGGCGCTACCCCCAAGGCCCCCTTCAAAGGGGGATGCAATACGAAAAGTCGCAGCACGCCGACGACTTTTCTTGGTTTTGGTATCGCGGGACACGCGATGAGTGTTTATTATTTTTGAATTTATGAAACCTGTTACATTAGATTTAAAGGTGCCCCGTGGCTGGGCTTACTGCACTACCGAGGAACTGGAGATGATTGCCCAGGAGATGATGCGAAGCCAGATGGTGGCCTCGCTTTCGAGATTCCATCCCTTCGACTGGACGGAAATCAAGACACGGCTGTTCTTCCGCTTCGCCCAGGTGGAAGTGGTTGGAGTGGATAGCGAGGGGAATGAAGGTGAGAACGCTACATTTATTTGCCGACTATCGAAGAAAAACTCTCAATTTTCAATTTTCCGCTCGGCTTTGCCGCTTGGCTCGTCCAAGAATTCTCAATTTGAATTAAAGACGTGGCAGGTTCACTCCTTCTTGGAGCAGCTCTCATGGCTGGATGCTACGGATTCCAAGGGCCGACCCGTGCCGATGCCGAAGATGATGTGGCCATATCCCAAGCGCGTATGGTGGCTGAGATGGCGCACGCCCGGCGGCGAACTGCTCGACGGCATGACATGGCAGACATACAGGCTGATTAACGACTGGATGGAGGCATACACGATGGTGGCCAATCAACTGGTGGAAGCGAGGCAGAAGCGGGGGAATATAAAGGCGCTCATTCGTCAGGAGCGGGATATCAGACTGGCGGTGCTGGCGCTTATCTTCGACTGCCCGAAGCGGATCATCCGTCTGGCGAGGATCAGCGAGGTGGAGTGGCAGGTGGTGTTGTTCTGGTGGTCGAGCATGATGCAGTATCTGAAAGAGCAGTACCCCAAGTGCTTCAAGGCGCCTACCAAGCGCACGCGCACCAAGCAGCAGCCACTGCCCATCGAACTGTACACCCGAAGCATGGCCACGCTGCAGAAATACCTGGGCGGACTGACCGAGGACGAAATCAACCGCCAGACGGCCCACGCCATCCTGCGCCACCTGAACGACATGGCCGTAGAGGCCGAGGAAATGGAGAAAATCAGAAAGAAGCATCGTTAAAAATAGTCCCATTTCGTTATCAAAAAGATATTATCTTAGCAAAAAACATCAAGAACATGAGTCAACTGTCGAAAGGATATTTGGAGAAAGTGTATGCCTGGACATGCGGGGGCGTGCCGATAGAGAAGATGAATATGACGCTGGAGCAGAAGTTCAGGGCACAGATGTGTCTGGAGTGCTATCGCGTGTTTATGAACAACCCAGCCACGCCCATCCGTACCATCGTGAAGAACATAGCGGCTCGTGATTACAAGCAGCTGATGGACTGCGCCGACATGGGCAACGAGGCGAGCATAGCCATGATTCAGGCACTGGGTGTGCATCGCCATCCTGAGACGGGCGCTATATCGCTTCGCTCGGAAACGAACATCTCAAATGATATTTGGCTTGTAAACCAATTATTGGCCCGGCTGAACCAGAGCAAGAAGCACATCCATCTGGCGATGGTAGAGGCAAACGTGGAGTGGCTCTCGGAGTATGGCCGACAGACGGGTACATGGCAGGCGGTGAAGGAGGCCAATCAGGAGATGTTCAAGCTGCATAACGACTTCAAGGATGACGAGGATCCGCAGGAGCAGATGCCGAACACGAACATCAACATTACAGGCGACGTGGGCGTAGTGAAAGAAGGCCGCGAGAGTCTGACGGACGAACAGCGTGAGGCCCTGCGCAAGAAGTACGGGCTGACGGATAAGGAGCTGGCCGTACAGATGGAGGAGATCAACGGCGTATGGCAGCCAGTGGATGATGATGAAGAGGAGAAACCTGACATCTTCGATGAAAATATTTAGGCACGGATGACACGGATTAACACGGATTTTTATGAGCAAGAAAAGGAAGAAACAGCAGGATTGGGAGGATTGGGAGGACGCCCCAACGGCCGACGAGATACCTATGGGTAACGGCGATGCGTTTCAGGTGCATCTGAGTGACTATGTAATCCCCGAGAAGGTGGCAGCCTTTCGGGCGGCATTTTCGCCTGCTCCAGAGGGTATGGACGACACAAGCGAGTATGTGGAGGTGTTCGACGATGCCCGTCTGCGGAGTTACTTCAAGGCTTACGTCTGCGGACTTGGCGATCCGCTGAAACTATATGTCGAGGACTTGAAGTTGGCTGGCTTCCGTATGCAGGTCAGCGTGACTGGCAAGCCCTGCATCTTCGTCATCAGAAAAGGATAATTCCATTGAACATTAAACATTGAACATTGAGCATTATGGCACAAGAGACAAGGGACGTATATATGAATCGCGTGCAGCAGCGCATCTTCTACGCTGGGGCGAGGGACTTGCGCGTGTTGGCCGCCCGCCGATTCGGAAAGACCGACGGCGTGCTTGGACCGCGCAGATGGGCAGTGGCTGAGAGCCTGCCTCAGGGCGCGGGCGGTTTCCTGGGCACAAGCAGGAAACAGTTGTTCTCGCGTACCATTCCGGGCATCATAGCGGCTATGGAGCGTTTCTATGGTTTTAAGGAGGGCACGCACTTCGGTTGGGGAAAGCCGCCGAAGGGTACGCCTCCGTGCATCATACGTCCGAAGAGTTATGAGAACGCTATGTGGTTTGCCAACGGCCATCTGACCCACGCCCTTTCACTTGCAACCATAGGATCGGCCAACGGTATGACTCTGTGTTATGTGGATGCCGACGAGTGCAAGTTTCTGCCGAAGAAGAAAATCGACGAGGAGGTGATGCCTGCTAACTCTGGTATCGTGCATCCACTGGGTGATCGTAGGTTCACGGAAGAGAATCCATTTTACAAGAGCACATGCTTTGTGAGCGACGCGAGTCTGAGTAATCGTGGCAACTGGTTGGGCAAGGAGGAAGACATGCTAGACCAGACGATTGACCACGGAGAAATGGAAGGGAAAACCTATCGCGAGGTGCAGGCCGAGCTGGATGCCTATGCGGACAGGGTTATCTTCTTTAACGAGCTGCTGCGCGACGCCAAGCGTGGCGGACACAGGGTACAGGTGGTGTCAGCAGAAACGAAGGAGCGCATCATGGCGATAGCCGAGGCCGTCAGTACCCGCGAGGGACAGTACAGGATTATCCCCCGCCAGTATGCCGTGGACTCGAAGGGGGCCATTGATATGCTTATCAACTACAAGCTCATAGACACGGACGATGCAGAGTTGCTCTATGACTATAAGTATCTCATTACACAGGAGGAGCACTTCGAGATGATGGCCATCCGTGGATCGAAGAAATACCGCCAGCGTATCGATGCGCTCAGAAGGAACTGCTTCTACTTTGTGAGGGCATCTTCGCTCGATAACATCGATATCCTTGGCGAGGACTATATCCGCCGTATGAAGCGCGACCTGCCGCCGCTGGTGTTCGCCATCTCGGTGCTGAACATCAGGCCAAAGAAGAGTGGGGAAGGGTTCTACTGCAACTTTGACCCGGATATCCACACTTATATAGAAGATGACTGCCCGGCCATCGACAAGAGCTATACCATCAAGCAGGGCAAGCAGATGGTGGGCGGCACAGCCTACCAGACGGAGTATGAGAGCCCTGATTTTGACTACCTGAGCAACGTGAAGGACTGCACCCTGGATGGCGACCTGAAGGATGACATGGAGCTAGAGGTGGCGCTGGACTATAACAACCTGATCAACTGGATTGTGGTAGGTCAGGTTTACAAGCGTAACGGCATCGAGACGGTGAACGTGATAAATTCGATGTTTGTGAAGAACGGCGGAATGATACAGGATCTGATCCGCGACTTCTACCACTACTATGAGCCGCACCTCAAGAAGAACCGCAAGGTGAACTACTACTATAGCCATACGGCGAAGTTCAAGCTGCACGGCATATCGATGCTCGACATCAAGGACACGGTGATTCAGGAAATGAGGAAGTACCACATCGAGGTAAACCCCATAGACATGGGACAGGCACCAAGCCACATGCAGAAGTACAAGGACGTGAACGAGGCATTTGCGGGATTCGGCTATCCGGCCATCGCACTGAACCGCCAGAACTGCGAGGCACTTGTAGCTGCCATCGAGAACTGCGATGTGAAGATGTCGTATGGCCACAACGGCACGACATTCAAGAAGGATAAGTCAGGCGAGAAACTGTCGGTGGACTCACAGGATGCCACGCCCGAGGAGCTCCGCACGGACGGTACCGATGCCTTCGATGAACTCTACATGGGCGTGAAGCACTTCCGACAGGGATTCTCTATGCTCTTCACCCCTGGTGGAAAGTAAAACTTATCATAGTATAATTATCTCTTCCTCGCCGCGACGGGAGACGTAGGCGAAGATGTCTTTTCGCTCTACCTGACGCGACTTGACCTGACGGCCTTTCTGCTGGGCATACTCGCGGCACCACTGCTCGTCGATGGTCCATGAGATGCCAGGATCATTGTCATTATAGAGTTCCGCATCGTATGCCCGCCAGACGGTGAGCGGGAACTGCATGGCATCGAGCGCTGCAGCATCCTCGGGCGTCATAAACCAAGAACGGCAGGGACGGCTGGACTTCATAAACGTGCGGAAGATATGGGCGGTATAGGTAGAGCCTGCGGCCACCCACACCGTGCGCATCACCTCCCAGTAGCGGGGGTTGGAGAGCAACTTGGCCTTGCGGAAGAAGATATCGAGCACCTGATGGTTGTCGCCGGCCTCGTAGGCACGGACTATCTGCAACATAATCTTCTCATCGCGGGCCAGCTGCTTATCGGGCAGTGCCGGTATGCGCCGCGTGAAGTCAGTGCGCTGGTTCACCGCCGTAGAGTTAGGGTCATAGGTAGGTACAGTGTATTTTGGTATTTCAATCATACTTTTTGCTGTTTATCGGGTTTTTCTTTCATCACCTTATTGAGGAACTCGCGGCTCTCGATAAAGGCAACACGCATATCACAGAGGCGGGCCTTGATGTTGTCGGGCAGGTTCTTCTGGCGCATCATATCGTCGACGATGTTGATGTACTTAC
>Ga0247611_10009831_pt1 | contig 11386 bp, 20 predicted proteins | sample 177DNAGHGhighgp2_FD_192422 | JGI IMG/M metagenome (GOLD analysis project Ga0247611, IMG submission 192422) | Sheep rumen microbial communities from Palmerston North, Manawatu-Wanganui, New Zealand - 1770 DNA GHGhigh gp2 | ecosystem: Host-associated > Mammals > Digestive system > Stomach > Rumen... | reverse complement strand
CTTTTATCTCCCAATTTGTTAACACAAGACCATCGGTATTTATTCCCCATTCTCCTAAACCAAAGATTCTCCACTTTTGCGGGTTTCTAGTTTCTAATTCTTCTATAGATTTTCTATTCTCTTCATCGAGGAACTTGTTATCTCTAAAAGTAGAGTGGTGATATAAAAAGTTTTGAGGGGGATTGTTTACGAACTCATATAGTCATGATTGACTTGAGATTGGGTTGAAAGACAATATGATTTGCTGATTCTTTGCTGTTCCTCTTAGACGGAGATTCAACTGTTCTACTATATCTTGAGAACATTCAAATGCTTCTTCTATTCATACTGTAGAGACATTTACTAAAGATAATAATTTGGTCTCTTCATCAGCGCCAATAAAGAAGATGAGAGAACCATTTGGAAACCTAATTCTCATATCTCCTTCATTTATGCTTACATACTCAGCAATCTTCCAATTCCCTAAGATTTCTTTGAACAATTCAAAACAGGTCTGCCTTAAGGTAGTCGCATATCTTCTAACTACCATAACTCTTATTGGTTCTGAACAGCATCTAATGATTATCTTTTCTGCTATGTGATAACTCTTGCCAGAACCAGCACTGCCCATGTAGCACTCTCATCTGTGTGAGTAGTCTGTTAGAAGTGGGAAAAACTTTTCATTAAATATGTCCTTATCTAATGTCAGTTCAATGTGTCTACTCATCGTTTCCTAACTTTATATGGATTTGAGTTGGTGAACTTATTTCCACTTCTTCTTTTGGTTTCATTCCAGCAGTATCTCTTAGTGAGTTAAATGCTTGAACATCACCTTCTAGTGCTTTGTTATATAAAGACATGACTAACTTGGTGTAGTTGTCTACACCTTCATCATCTTTTATTTCTAAGAGTGCTTGTATGTAATTTTTTAACTCTTTTTTCTTTCTCTTTGCTTCAGTGGATGCTTTGTTTGCTTTTACTGTTACTTCCCTTAATTGTTCAGGTGTAAGAGTTGCTTGCCACTTCATTAAGTTTGTTTCTTTTTCTGCCATAATTATAAAAAAAGAGGGTGCTGACTAAACACCCTCTGTAAAAAGGAGGTAAACAATATGTCTTTATTAAAAGACCAATGACTATTTATTAGTAAACATATAAGAGATAAGGTAATCAGCACTTTCAAAGAGGCTTCTGTGCTAAATAAATATGTCTACTAATGATATTATACAGGATGTAACTAATTTTTGCTCTTCTTATGGATTCTTGTCAGAGGAAGAGTTACTGGTTGACCAAATGCTTCTGAGAGTTTTTCTTTTATTACTTCATACTTTTTCTTGAGGGTGAAGTAATCCATGTGGTATTTCTTTTGTATCTGTAATCTTGCTATACCTTCATAGTAATAAATAAACAGGTCTAACTCTTCATCTGTTAAGGTTGATTCTATAGTGTCTAATAATTCAAAATATGAGTAATCATCAGCAGCATCTAATTCTTTTGTGATGTCTAAGATGTTATATTCTTTACCTTCACTTGTTTCTTCTTGCTCCATAGTTAGATGTCTGTCTCTCTTACGGTAGTAGAAGAACTTTTTTATTTGGTTCTCTATAACCCTATATAAAAAGGCATGTCTTTTATCTTTAGGAGTAGTATCTATATGTTCCCATACTCCCATTCAGATTTTTTGGAAGATGTCTTCTTTGTCTTCTCTTGTTGCTACTACTTTATTATGAAGATGTCACCAGACTAAGTTTTGGTATTCATTATAGAAGTCTTCAAACTCCCTTACTTTTTCTTCTTCTGTCATTAGTCTAGCATCCAATCCGGTTTCTTCTTATAAGTATAATTTCTGTTCTTGACCTGATTATTCAACCATTTTGTTTGCTGTTGAATTATAAGGGGTCTTATCAGATTCATCATCTCTTCAGGCACTTCATCAAAAGGTTTATATACACAATCTGATTTAGGTATGTAGTAACACTCTAACTTCCCATTTGTTCAGGTCTTATATTTTTTCTTGTCTTGTGCTTTCCAGGCATAAACTCCGTTTAGAGAAGGACAACAAGTTACTACTATATAATTCCAATACTTCCCTTGTTGAGATATAACTGATGGACATAAGTATTCACTATCTCAGTTTCCTGTAAAAGGATTCTTCTCTTTTGGTCTATATACAAAAGCAAGATTATTTGTTATTTCCATTCTCTTCTCCTGTTATACAAAGTACTCCATCTTCATCTATATATCCATTAACATGAAGGATTCCATCTTTTGCTCAAACTCCATCATGGTCTTCAAAGTGGTCTTCATCAAACACTATCTTATTTATTTTCTTCATAATTCTCTCCCTTTAATTTAACCATCTTATCAAAGTCCATGAGCAGAGGTTCTAATTCACTCATCATTATGACTTCTTCACCAAACTCATCATGATATATAAGTTCTCTAACTTCATTCATGTCTATTACTCTCAAGTCCATGTTATCTTCTCACTCCATTATTCTTATCGCATATTTCAATTTCTGTATTGGTGTCATCATTTATATAAACTTTTCTCCAAACTCCATCTTCTTTTCTTCAAATATCACCGCTTGGTTCAATTACTAAATCTTTATTCATATAATCATTCCTCTGGAACTATAGTTTCATTCACTGTATTCAAATCATAATGGAGACCATTCATTTCTACTATGATTGGTTTTCTTGAACCACATATAGGTCTATTGGAAGTGACCTCATAATGGTCTTTATTCTTTCTCACTTTTGCGTGGTATAGTTGTGAGTAACTACCTATTCTCATCATCTTTACTCTCCTTTATATGGTGACCTCTAACTAATATTTTGTATTTCTCCAAATCATAGTCCTCGTCTATAACTTTTCCACGCAATTGGTCTTCTGGAACTTCTTCCCATATTTCAAAAGTCTGAGTTTCAGGATTATACCATCCTTTCAGATTATAAATAGTATTTGATTTTACTAATAAATCGCCATGTAGTCATTTAGATTCAGGTATATCAACAGTAATCTCTGCTATTGCTCCTCTTTGTACCAGTAAATATATGTGTCTTGGTGTTCTAAGCATTTCTATTCTCCCATTCCCTTTTAACCTTTTCTAAAAAAGCAATTTCAACTATCAATTCATCTGGATAGTCTTCACTTCTCTTAATTGCTTCCCATAAGTCATCTTGTCTTGCTTCTATTCAGAGTTCAAAAGGTTTAACCCCTAAAGGTGGTATTTCTGATATTTTTGTCATCTTGCCATCATAATCGGCATAAAATGTAATTGTTTTTGGTTTTGTATCTATTGGCATTTCTCACTCTCCTACAATAACTAAAATACAAACTCCTCAGAGTCAAATACTGAAGTTGATGTTGTTGTCTCTACCCCATCCTTAAAATCACAATGAGCAAAATCAGTTTCAAAGTCTTTGTCCACATAAGATTTACCATTTCTATTCTTTGTTATACAGACTTTTACAACATTCTCTTTATTAAGATTTACACTCAGCATTATTACCTTTGAAGCATCTTGAACAATAACATCAGAACCAGCAATCTGTGTTGTATCAACTCCACCATTCTCTACTTTAGTTCTGTTCTGCTGAACTGCTGTTATTACAGGTATGTTCAATCTATCTCTCATACCTTTTATCTGTCTTGATATATTTGATGCTTTCTCATAAAAGGTTTTGGCACCATCCATATCTTCCATAAGAGATTGTTGGTCAATGAATAAAACTTCTGCTCCAACTTTTTTACATAGTGCTTCAAGTATTCCAGCAGTAGCATATTTTCCGTTTAACATCTGTGGAGTAATTATGTAAAAATTGTCATTTGCTAACCATTTCTCTATCTGATTGAAGTACTCAGACTGAATCTCTGGTTTACCTAATAACATATCAGTTTCAGACAGATGAGAAAGATGAGCAATAACTCTTTCCATTGTCTGTGCTACATCCATTTCACCTTCGTAAAAAACTACTTTCTTACCTAATCTAAGTTGTTCTGCTGCTAATAAACAGAGCATCATTGACTTACCAGTTCCAGGTCGACCACTGATTACTACATAATCATTATCTCTATCCCACCCATGAAATGTATCATCAAAAAACTTGAAACCTGTTGGGTATATGAACTCTTCTTTATGTTCTGCTCTAGATATAAACTTATCTTTCAATAAGGTTGATATATCTACTGAGTTCATTGCTTTTATTTGGTAGGAATCTGTAAGAATATTATTGAACTTCTCAGCATATGGGGTTATGGCATCAACCACATCACCTAACATATTACTTTTGAGTACAGCATCTTTCGCTGTTTTAGCAAAATCATTATGCCACTCAGTTATATCACCTTTGAACTTATCTAATCTCAGTGAATCAACTAAACCATCAGCAGTACAACTCTCAGTATCATAGATTTCAAAATCACTATATAAAGATAAAACTTGTGCTTTATCAGGAGTGTGATGGTATGTATCTACATATGTTTTTATGTAGTTGAATAAACTACTCCAATGTGGAAAATATGTTTGGTCTAATCCATACTCATCAACTAAAGACCATAAATTGTTGTTAATTATATAATTTAAAAATAGAACTTCACTCATTACTGTATCCTCAAAGGTCTAATCATAGAACCTTCTTTCCTTTCTCTTTCTTTTGCTTCAATCTCTTCTTTGAAAATAAAATTGTGCCATCCACCTTGGATTGCTCTACTTACCTTCTTATAAAAGAGTTCCCAATCAATCACACCATCAGTAGTACAAAAAGCAACTAAATCATTTAGTTTATACTTGAACTGAATGACAGACTCAGTTGGTTGAGTTAGTTCTATCCAATCTAATATTGCTGTCTTTACTTTTTCTGGTATCTCTACTCCTTCTATATATTCCTTTAGTAATGGAGCATTTGATTTTCTTTCTTGCTCTTTCTTCATTCTAATTTCCTGTGGTAAGTACCTTTCGTTTATCTCATATCTATTTGAAACTTTTTTAGAATAGTCACCATGTCTAACTATTTTTATCAAGTCTCTTTTCATCAAACCATTTACTGCTTTTTGTGCTGTTGCTTTTAAATCACTATCACACAATTTGCTCATATATGTCATACTTGGACATATAGGTTGACCTCTCAAATATAGGTCAATCATAAAAGAATAAATGATTCTTTGGTTCTTACCAGCACCCCTCATTTGAGGTAATTGCTCTACTCACAATTGATTCATAAATAACCTCCTGGTTGATTGAGTAAGTATGAATGATTGGAGGCCTCTACTCAACCAACCATTCAGTTACATTATTAATATACATAAGTTTTCAAAACTTTCTGGGCGGGGTCTCTATACTACAGGCATGACCCAACGAAAATCACAAAGTGATTTTCTAAAGGTCTGACTAAAAGAGGTGACCCAGTAAAAAATATTTGATTATTAAATTTGAGTTATATTTCATTAACTCAATTTAATCATATAGAAGAATATAATATATTATGTATACCTTCGTATACCATAAAAGTATACTATAAAGGTATACCATCATTTACTTCAAGGTGATTGTAGGTATAGGTTCAGAGTAAACCATATCCGCCCAATCTTCTCCTTTAATAACTTCAAACTCTTCTTTAGAGAGTATTTGTGATGCTCTCTCAATACCAATCTCTTTTATCAACTTCTCTCCGAGAATGATATAGTCTGTTTTATTGATTTCATAAGTCTTCTTCATAATGTTTATCTCCTTTAATTTAATGTTCTATCTATAAGATGTACCCAGATGGTGTAAGTGAATCCTTTTTTAGTCTTTCTCTTTTCTGGGTAATAACCACATTTATATCTAAACTTATCTATTCTCTCTCCGTTTAGATACTCACATACTAATTCACCAATCTCTCTTTGTGATAACTCTCTTTTAGTATGTTCTCTAAGTCTAATTTCAGTATGATTACCGTTTTGTGCTCAAAACATGCTTTCCATGTCTCTCTCCTTATCTACTAAAAATGTTTACAATATAGCATACACCAAAATTTTTAACTTCTATTTTCGTGATACACAAGTGTGTATTATTCTCCAGTGTTCCAAGCAATCACAAAAAGTAGTAATATAATCAGTCAATAATACATAAGTCTCTCCTTACAATAATCAGCAAATAGTTTTGCTACTTCTTTGTCATAACCATCATCATATGAACTAACTAACCAATCTAATTGTTCATCTAAGATTTGTTTATGGTTCATTGATTGTTCTTCTCCTTTCTATATCTAAGGTTCTCTTCATGAGTTAACCTTCTCAAGTTCTCTAAACTATTATTCATGGGGTTACCATCAATATGGTCTATATCAAAGTCACCTATTGCTCCATGTTCCCATACCCAAGCAATGTTAGATACTAAGACAGTTCTATACTTACCATCCATCTTTAGGTCAACCACTGGGTATGCTCTGTCTTTACCATATTTGTGTCTACCTATTAGGTCTCTAACTGGTCTTATTTCTGACCACTCTTTACTTCTGTCTCTAACTTGTTTCTGATAGGTTTGTTTTATAATAGGTTGGTTATTCTCCCACTCTACAGAAACACCATTTCTAACTAAATCTTCTTTAGTTCAGTCATTCTTTCTAATACTCATACTATTTTTCTCCTTTTAAACTAAATAATTCCTACATACTATTAAGCAACGCTTTTTTGCGTTTTTTCCAATTTACATCGTAATTATATCATTTTTCGGTGAATTTGTCAACTTTTCACTTGACATCATGGTTTTACAGTGCTATTATATAAATTTTATCTCCTTCCTATATTACCAGAAGCAATTATTATATAATATCACATTTGAAGTACATATTTTTGTACAAGTGGTATGAAAAAAGAAATTGTGCTATAATCTTTTTAGGAGGATTTTTATTATGACCAGAGATGAAATAAAAGAAATAATGCTTGATGCTGATAATGATGAAGAACTCTTCAATGTATTCAACTATTACAGAGACCAATTTACTGCTGATGAATGGTCAGAGATAGCAAATGAACTCTATGATGAAAGTGATAAGATTGATTGGGACATTATAGATGTTTACCTGGATATGGAAGAGGAATAAAACCACCGTTTTGAGACAATAAAAAGGAGCAAATGATTAAATATATCAAATGCTCCTTTTAAATCGCTATAATCGTTGGTTTTTATTTGCCTATTTCTCTTCTTTATACCACTCATCCCTAAGATAATTTCTCAATCTTCAAGAGGGTAGATTTGGTGTTGTTACACAACTTATCAAGTCATTGTAATTACACTCTTTTAGTTTTTTATATAACCAAGGTTTTACTTCATCAGTACATCTGAATACCACTTCATTTGTACAAGTTTCATCATCTTCTAGAAGTTTTATATTACCCCAAGCACCAACTCTGAAATCCCATTTAGTATTCAATATTTTCTCTGAATGTTTATACTTACCAGTTCTAAAGATATGTCTACATTCAATTAGGCCAGGAAATGTAGCCAATTCCCTCTTATGGTCTGGGTTAGCCACATATATATTCAAACAACAATGAACAGGTCTACCACTATATGGTAAAGTACCCAAATCTTCACTATATACTAAATCTACACCTGAAACACTATTATCATTATTGAGTTGGCTTATAGGTTGTATAAGTGATATATAATCAGAGTGCTCTAAAGATTTCTTTATGAACTGTATTGATAATTTATTGGCTCTACCAAAAGGTGGGTTAGTGATTACTAATGACCTCTCCATATATGGTAAAACTAATTTCAGATAGTCTTGTTCTACAATACCAGGTGCCTCTGGTTTTATGTCATAAGCCAATGTTGTTTCGGGTAAATACTTGAGATAGGCTCCACCACCAGCAGCTGGTTCTATTATTCTAAGTCATTTATTTCCTAATACTTCAAAAGTCTTTTTTACACAATACTCAGCAATGTTATCTTCTGTGTAATATTTATCATACTTTATTTTTGACAAGATGGAATCCCTCCATTTAGAACTAAACATAAGAATATATTGGGTTTATATATTATACCCAATATATTCCAGTAAACTAAATCACTTGCCTAAGATGTCCAAAATATCATCGAAATAATAGGCAAACCAATCATTTACTTCAGTAGCACTAACACCCTCAGGGTAGAACTCAGAGAAGTAATCATCAAGGATTTCTATCTCTTCTAAAGTGAGTGAGAAAGCATTCTCTTTAGCAGGTCCCCAAAACTCAAAGAGATACAGAGGTTCTTCATAGTAAATCTTCATATCAAATCCACCTTTCCCATTTCATTAGCCAAATCACCATTGACTAAGTTCACATATCTCATAGTTACAGATAAATCAGAATGTCCTAAAACTCTCTGTAGAGCAAAAGGTGTCATTCCATGTCTTACTGCTTCAGTTGCGTAGTAGTGTCTTAGAGAGTGAATCCCATAAGGAACACCTCTCTTCTTAGCGTACCTTTTATAGCAAGTCTGAAGACCACTTGATTTGAGTTGCTCCCCATTATCAGCAGGGAACAACCATTCTCCTAAATCCCAAGACCTCGTATATTTATTCAAGACCTTGTATAGAGATTCTGTAATAGGTAGAACCAATAATCTTTTGTTCTTTGCCTGTCTTATAGTGAGGGTTCTTTCCTTTAGGTTCAAATCAGAGACCTTGATGTTCACTATAGACCTACATCTAAGTCCTGTAGCAAAGATAAGACAGATGATTGTATACATTCTGTCTTCAGAGAAAGTATCTTCCTGTTTGAATAAAAGTGCTTTAGCATCTTCATCACTTATGATTCTAGGAGTAGGTTCTTGTGCTTTAGGAAGTGATACCTTGAACTCAGGTATATACCCTTCTCTTTGGCACCAATAAAAGAAGCACCTTATATCTCTGGCGTAATGTTGCTTAGAAGTAGGAGCACAATCTAATGAGTTGATAAACTCATAGTATGAACTCTTTGTCATAAGGTCATTACCCAGGAACTTAAGGTACTTCATAATGGAGAACTCGTTCCCTTTTAGTGATGCTTTGGACAGTCCTTGGCCTTCCTTCTCGGACAAGAACTCAGACAACCAATCCTCATAGGTTTTGTCTTTCTTGGTCATTTTACAACCTTCCTTTCTTTCATATGTAAAATAACCAAGTTTTTATTGCTATAATCACCCTTAAGTGTTATAATCCTAATGTTTTTAACGGGGCGTTAGCGCAGCTGGGAGCGCGTTTGACTGGCAGAAATATAATCCAGTTAGATGACTACCAGTTTTTTATTTTCAACAAGGTCATTTTACATCAACTGTGTTTTGATTGATTTCTATTATAATGCCAATATCTGGAAATGTAAACCACTTTTTAGTCCAACCTCTATGAGTGTGGTGTAACTTTTAGTTACATATAAAAAGAGGGTCAATTAAGACCCTCAATTATTATTAAACCCAACTATATGTAGCAACACCATCTGTAACAGTACATTGAAGTGTATATGTACCATCTGAAGTAGGCGGTGCTGGGAGTGGGTCTTGGGGTTCTGACCATTCTAATAAATTATTAGAGTTTATAGATAGCACTTTACCATTATCAAAACCACTATGGGATGGAACAGTTTTTATAACACCATTCATAGGTTGAACAATGCCAGTGTTTATATTGACCCTTATAATCTTATATTTAAACTGGCCACGGCTACCATTATCTACCTCAGTTGGAAGTAAATTATAGTAGTATATATTATCCGAGCGTATGGAATCATAATAGTATAACCCCAGTAATGAACTATCTGTAGCATATATTGCTGTTCCAGGCCCCATCTCTGCTACTTCTTCTGAAGTATACTGAGTTTTATATTCAAAGATTTTTAAACCACCTTCAGCACTCAACACACCTTCACTATCTACAGAAAGACCTTCACCTAATGTTTCAAAAGGTTTATCTTCAAGGTCACTCCAATGAGTAGTGCCAGGTTCTCCTTGAGGGCCAGCAGGGCCAATTTCACCCTGTGGGCCTTGTGGGCCAGGTTCTCCTTGAGGGCCAGCAGGGCCAATTGGGCCTCGTTCTCCCTCATCACCTTTAATTGCTTCTATCGGTTCTCATTCACTACTTTCTTCATTTAGAACTTTAAGTATATAATCCATAATCTATCTCCTTTATACCCAAGCATATGTTTTATTACCCTGAGCATCTACAGTACATTTAAGAGTGTATGTGCCAGCAGTTGTCTTATCACATTCTATTGCTTCTATTGGAAGTTGAGTTGTGTAGGTATAGGTACCGAGAGACTCAAGTATATCTATCTCTAATGAATCAATTACAATATTAGAATCAGGTACCCAAACTGAAACACCATATTGATTTTCAGAAGGTAGATTTACATAAACTCTAAATTCCCCAGCTTCAGTATTGAAGGATATACTGTAATAATCATTGAGATTAAACTCCAATGTTCCGTTTTCATGAACAGTATATGTATTACCATAGTATTGGTAATTTATTGTTATCTCAGCATTTGTTCCATAACTATTGATGTCACTAATAATATTATCTACTTTTGTTTGATTATCATTATAGTAGAAAATCTTGTCATTACCCTGGTCAGTCATAGTATCACTAGATGGGTCAAAAGTAGTAGTATGAGGTGTAAAGTTTTCTTCTCTTTCTATAGGACAACTCATACTCATATTGCCTGTAGTATCATTCATTACTAACCCATCACCAGCCTGAGGAAGTGGTAACCAACCATAGTAATAAGAAGTACCACCACCACTATTCTTTGGAAAGAAAGTAGGAACCTGGTATACATCCTGAGCACCATATATGAAGTTTCTAAACTCTGATGGATAATCCTGGTTGTGAGAGAAAATATATATATTTTCACTATAGAGCCCAGATACTTCTTTAGTATATTTTCCAACATTTAAATAGCCATTTATAAAAGAAAAGTTATTATTGCCAGTCCATGCTTTGTTATAGAATCTTCAAGCAGTGCCGTCGTTTTCTTCTCTAGTACATATATACAATCCAGGATAGGCATTACCAGTTATCTGTATAGCAGCCCCTACTTTGACTCTAGCATATTCTTCATCTGTAAGAGTTGGCCATTGGTAATTTAATGCTTCAAGGTCAAAAGTTTTAATTATATCTAATCCTTGAACTGTCTCTGCCCATTCAACAGCATCTTCAGTATCATTTACAGTAAGAACTTTACCAGCATCTCCTGATTGAATTGTTGGGTATCCTGGTTCTCCTGGTATACCCTGAGGGCCTTGTTCACCCTGAACACCTTGGATTCCTTGTTCTCCCTGAGGGCCTGTAAGAGAAGAAACAGAACTCCATTCATTATTTTCTTTTACTTTTATTACATCATTCTTTAATTGAATCATTTATACATCTCCCCCTTTGAGAAAAGGAACACTACCTAAGTTGT
>Ga0247611_10009828_pt1 | contig 11392 bp, 8 predicted proteins | sample 177DNAGHGhighgp2_FD_192422 | JGI IMG/M metagenome (GOLD analysis project Ga0247611, IMG submission 192422) | Sheep rumen microbial communities from Palmerston North, Manawatu-Wanganui, New Zealand - 1770 DNA GHGhigh gp2 | ecosystem: Host-associated > Mammals > Digestive system > Stomach > Rumen ... | reverse complement strand
AGAAGTATATCTAACTCCACGCAAGTTGTCAACAACTTTTTCAGTCACTCCAAAGACCGTGCAGATTACAATAAGCATAGGCTTTCTTGAGTTCCACTCCCGGCAGGATAGCAAATTCGGCACGGGGCGGATCGCCTGCACTGAGTTCTGCAACCTGTATGCCGGCCGTCGTATCAAGGATGATGAACTGAATATAATGGTCTTCCGTCATGGGGTGAGCAACAGAACCGACATCAACTGTAATGAAATATCCTGTGGATGTTACTACCGGAACGTGCTTCTCCACTGCCGCATCGGTCGAAGAAGGAATGATCTCTGTCATCTTCTCGCCGCAGCATACAAGAGGTACTCCTGAATCGATTACCTTAATAGCAATGTTTCCGCAATGAGAACAACGAAATAATCTGACTTCCATACGTGTATCTCCTTTACTGATAAAATACATTTACATTTTACCACAGACTCATTCGATAATCAGATTATTATAGCTATATACTTCTTCAGCCGGAGCTGTCTCCACAGGAACATAATTGTCAGCATCAACAGGAGTACTGTAGAATCTGACACTGAATCTGGCCATTACTTCCTCAGCCGTTATCTGACCGGAATCCGGTTCAACATAAACAGGTCTTGTGAAATGCTGTGTCCACCGCGGATATCCGGAAACCTTGAAATCCGGTTCAATACTCTCACACCTTGAACAGTGGCATACCCCGCATGAGAAGTAATTGCCTCCATAATAAAAATAGGGTGCATATCCGTGATTATAATTAACACAATTGAATGCCATGAGATGAGGCGATATATCATTACGCCTTACGAGCATATAAGCAACCATTATCGCCCACTCAGAATCCTTTGTCCTCTTACGCCTGGCTGCCAGTCCGTTTTCCACAACCTCAAACTGACCACGCTGTCTCAGCACTTTCGGGATAGTGTTAGGATACTTTTTACAGTAGAGTCTGTTCCATATGACACAGGCAACAAGAACCTTGTCTGTAAGATCATCTCCCCTGATATCACCTTCAGCCTGTACAACCCTGGCAAAAAAATCGAAATCCTTCATGCTCAGGTCAACGATCTTTGCTTTCGCTGTAGCAGACATGTTATACCGCTCATAATTGGAAGGAGCATTATTCCACTCCTCAATATATGATTCCCTTGATCCTTCTTCAGCCTCGGGCTCGGGAGTCGGAGTATTTATCGGAACACAATACAGATTACCGCCTCCGGTCTCTTCCACACTTCCTGATTCAGGGGCAGACTCATCAGCGCTCACCATAACTGCAAGCGAAGACAACGCAATAATTGCGGCAAGGATTGCCGTTGTAAATCGTTTATTCATAATAAATAATTATAAAGTACGGGTTTTACTGTTAAATTACACAATAGGCAAATTTAAGTTACACAACTATAATGACTGCGATGTGGAAGGGAAATAGATTAGGAAAAGAGGTTATATAATGCCTACAGTTGAAGAATATATCAGAGCACGCAAGATGGGATCAAAGGAGTACCAGAAGGCTTTAAGTGAAGGTCTGTACCCCTATCTTCCCGCACTCGACAGCATGCTTGAATCAAGAACAACAATGAAGGAAGAGAAGATAGGTCTTAAGGAGATCCCTCTTGATTTCGTTGTTGGTACAGTTACCCGCGGAAGACAGGATGCTTTCGCACGCAATTTTATGCCAATGCTCCCGCAGGATACTGAATTTGCGGCAAAATGGATCAGTCTTTATGATTACCAGACGGAGACCGGAATCGCAGATGCCATAACGGTTATCGAGTTCATGGGCAAATTCTACGTATCCGAAGGCAATAAGAGAGTATCCGTACTCAAATATCTCGAGCAGCCCACCATACTTGCTGATGTAACGCGTGTACTGCCCGAAGAATCAGAGGATCTCGAGGTCAGACTCTATTACGAATTCCTCAAATTCTATAAATGCACATCTATATATAGCATTACATTTACTGAACCCGGATCGTATTACAGGCTTGCTGAACTTGTCGGAGCCGAGATTGATGACAAACCGTGGGACGAAGAACTTCTCCTCGATCTGAAGTCTGCTTTTGCAGCTTTCACCAAAGTCTATTATGCCGCCGGCGGCAAGAACTTCAAGATTACTGCAGGCGATGCATTTCTGGTATATCTTGAGATGTATAAGTTCGATTCACTTAAGATCCCGGTAGCTGATGTTATCAAGAAGAATCTCGGTCTTATCTGGAAAGAGATAAGGATCAGGGCTTATGGCAACCAGATAGCATTTTCAGAGGAACCCAAACTCGAGAAGAGAACAGTATTCCCCATAATAGACAGCATCAAGAAGAAGCAGTACACTGAAACTCATCCCTTGAAGATACTCTTTCTTTATGACGGAGACCCTGAGAGTTCAAGATGGATCAACGGTCACGATAAGGGACGCAAGGAAGTTGAAGAACTCTTCGGTGATGTTGTCAAGACATTTACAGCCGTCAATATTATTACCGACGAGGAATTTGATGAGACAGTTGCAAAAGCTGACAGTGACGGAATAGAGATGATCTTTACCACATCTCCTATTCAGATAGACAATGCTCTTCGTGCTGCAGTTAAATATCCTAACATCAAGTTCCTTAACTGTTCGATTTATCTGTCACACAGTGCATTGAGAACATATTACGGAAGAATGTATGAAGCAAAATTCCTGTTAGGTGCCATGGCAGCATCACTTTCGGAAGACCACAGGATATGTTATGTATCCAACTTCCCCATCTCAGGTTCAGTTGCAAACATCAATGCATTCGCTATCGGCGCACAGATGGTCGATCCCAAATGTGAGATCTATCTGACATGGTCGTGCTTAAGAGACCTGTCGTGGCGTGACTTTGTTTCTGAACATGGTCTTAAGCTCATATCAGGACCTGATCTCGTCAGACCGAAGAAGGCCGATAAAGCCTATGGATTATTTAAGTTTGACGATAATGGTGATATTATTAATATTGCCTATCCCGAATGGAAATGGGGCAAGTACTATGAACTCATTATTCAGACTGTACTTAATGACGCCTACGATGCGGAGGTTGCCGAACTCAAGGATACCGCGATCAATTACTGGTGGGGCATGAGTTCCGGTGTCATCGATGTCTTCGTAGGAGATGACGCGCCATATGGAACGAAGAAACTCGTTTCACTACTGCGCAAAGGGATCACCGCGGATACTTTCAATCCTTTCGAAGGTGACCTGATAAGCCAGGAAGGTCCGATCAAGAGGCCATTTACGCCCAAACTGTCCAACACCGAGATAGTCAATATGAGCTGGCTCAACGGTAATGTAATCGGCTCCATACCTGACTTTGCAGAACTGACCGATCTGGCACAGGCAACTGTCAAAGCAAACGGTATGCCGATAATTACCAAGAGCACGGTACCTGATGTTATCGAGGATAATACTACGACATGAAAGTTCTTGTAGTCGCTGACATTGAAGATAAGATGCTGTACGACTTCTTCCGCAAAGACCGCGTTGAAGGAGTCGAGCTCATCGTATCATGCGGCGATCTTCACGCTGACTATCTGGACTTTCTCATGACAATGGTCAACGTTCCAATGATCTATGTTCGCGGCAATCATGACGATTCATTCGCCAAGAATCCGCCGCTTGGAGCCGAGTGTATCGAGAACAGGGTCTATAAATTCAATGGTGTCCGTTTCCTTGGTCTCGGCGGCTGCATTAAATATGCCCGAGGCACTCAGGACAAGATAAATATGTATACCGAGAACGAGATGAAGATGAGAATAATCAAAATGCTCCCTAAGATTTCTCTGGCCGGTGGATTTGACGTACTTGTTACACATGCACCTGCAAAAGGTTATGGAGATATGCCGGGAAGTTATACACATTCCGGATTTGAATGTTTCAATAAACTGATGGATAAATATCAGCCTTCATATATGTTCCACGGACATGTTCATAACAATTACGGAATCGTTCACATGGTCAATGATCATCCTTCCGGAACCAAGATAATCAATGCATGCGGTCATCAGATAATCGATATCTGATCACACTTCCTCACATCTGACAGTAAATCTGCTCTGTCCTCCATAAGTACACGTATAAAGCGACAGGTCCCATCCGCCTGACAGCATCTCATCTATAGCCGTGCCGTCAAGAACTTCAGTCTGTCTGACGACATAATGGAACACTCGTCCATTCATGTCAGTAAAATAAATATCATCACCCTGTGACAGGCTTTTCAACTTGCCGAAGCTGCTCCTGTAATTATGGCCTGCTACAACAAAATCATGGGTATAAGGTGACCCGTAATATCTGCATATTGTTTTGCGCAGATAATCCCTGTTCCACGTATCCAGAACTGCCATCTCAAGATCGATCGCAGGGATCGACAGATACCCGTCACACGGATATCCTTCGATATCAACAGGCATCAGCTCGGAGAAGTCTTCACTATCACCGGATCGATCTGTCTCGCCACTGTCTGCAGGCAGGTCAGATTCATCATTCTCAATTTTCTCTTTGGCTGATCGAGTTAGTTCCAATGAATCTTCAGCCTGCTTGTTGTTTGAAATCACATTATATAGAAAAAGGCCGGTTGCTGATAACAGCAAGACAGCCCCGATTATTATCAATATATTGCCAACTGTTCTTCTCTTATCCTTCATCTTCCCTCCTCGAGGAAATCTTGAGGACAACACCTGCACCAAGAAGCAGCACGCCTGCAAAGATCAGCACAGGTATAGGCCAGTCAAGCTGTCCGGTCTGAACGAGCTGGGTCGTATTGGTAATTGTAAAATCATTACCTGTTACCGAATATGTTGCTTTATACTTCAGAGGTATATTTATCTCAACAACATTCCAGTTCAAAGACGAATCAAGTCCGTCCCACTGATATCTCCAGTTATTTGCATCGCTTAACTTTACAGTATCGAATACACCGTTCTCATTCTTAAGCTGAACTGTGATTTCAGAAGGACGATCCTTGCCGTCATCATTCCATATCTTACGCACTGATACACTGACAGGAGCCTGATAAGAGATCTTCGGCACGGCTGTACCGTCATAACTCCAGTTGTTAATAGTCTTATCAAAATACGGCAGGAAATAAATAAAAGGAACAAAAGATTTAAATCCGGGTGCAAGTTCTTCTGCTGTTATGAGATATACTCCACACTTCAGCCCGTCGAAAAGAACTGTACCGCTGCCGTCTGCTACAACTGTTGTGCCGCCTATGCCGCTTACGCTGCTGTAATGAGCAAGTTCATTTGCCGTATCAGTACCAAGGTCACCTGTGATGTCGATGCCGCTTCCTGCGTATTCACTTGTAAGAGTGTACTCAGGAACTCCGTGAACAAATGCAACATCAGCAACGAGTCTGATCGTAACCTTGGAACCTGCAGCCCTTGCATCACTGTCAGGATCTTTGAGCGTCATGGTAAGAGAACAGTCATGTGTCTCATCCGGCATATCATATGCCAGGACTGAGATATTCGACATGACAAACACTGCTGTACAGAGCAGCATCATGGCGATCATCTTACGAACGATCTGTCTCATGTCTTTTTGTCCTCCTAACCACAATAATTATTACTACTGTTACTACCAGTAAGATCATCGGCAGTTCAATGAATGAAGCAACAATGATTGTGCTTATCCTGAATGCCTCGTTGGAAACAAATATTCCGGGTTTCTTCGCTCCGTCATCAACTCTCACGCCCCTTACAAGGAGTCTGTGTGTATTGATGCCGTAAGGTGTACACGTTACCAGTGTGCAGTAGTCCTTATCATCTTCTATGTGAAGATAAGAACTGTTCTCCGGCAGCACCACCTTGATCTGATCGACCTCATATGTCATCACACGGTCAAGGACGGTTATCGTGAACCTGTCACCTGTCTCCAACTTATCAAGATCAGTAAAAAGTTTTGCCGACGGCAGACCCCTGTGGCCGGAGAGAACACAATGTGTTCCTTCTCCGCCTACAGGAAAACTCGAACCTTCGAGATGTCCTACGCCGACTTGAAGAACTTCCTTACTTACTCCGTGGTAGATCGGAAGTTCAACGCCGATCTTATCAATGTCAATGTACCCCATGATACCCGAACCGTTCATATTAAGAATGTCATTATATCCTTTTATGACGTCTGTATCATAGTTGTCCGAAGGCGAACCCTTAAGAAGGTTATTAAACGCTTCGGCCTGACGGATCAATTCTTCGATCTTGTCTTCCTCGGTATTCACATATGCCTCATGGTATTCTGTGATAACCTTGGTCGCGTGCTTAGAGTTAATGTACTCACCTATGGTGGGATACAGCAGGAGTGCTATCCCCGCCACCAGAAACAAAGCGATCAGAACACTAAGCAGATGCCTCTTCAATCCGTTCTCCTGTTAATGTTATTTGTTTTCTCCTGCTTCTGTCTTCTTCTTGAATACGATAAGAGCCGCACCTGCTGCTACAAGAATTGAACCTGCAACATAGAAGAATGTTGTACCCATACCGCCTGTGATCGGGAGATCAGAAGGCTTCTCGTTGCCTACTACTGCTGTAGCGATTCCGCCTGCTGCTGTAGGTGTGATATCTGTTCCGTCGAAATTATATGTCCATACAGGCTTATTCTGGGCATTGAATGTACATGAGATAACGAGATCACGGGGTGTGTCATCAAGGACGTAGCCCTGAGGAGCTGCAGTCTCGGTAAGAGTATATGTGCCTGCACCGAGTCTTGACAGATCGATGATACCGTCATCACCTACTGTAATAGACAGAGCTGTTGCTGTTGCAGCCATTGTTGCTGTTGTTGTTGATTCAACCATCTTATACTTTGTTGTTGTTGAATCATAAAGATTATCATGTGTTCCGTCAGGTGCATCAGTTGTGTATGTACCATCCTTAAGGAGCCAGTATGTACCGGCTGCATCTGCTACTGCTGACTTGGATGTTGTAACTACCATCCTGCCTGACAGACCTTCAAGATCAAATTCTGCAGTAGCAAGACCTCTTGTGGGATTGTTCTTGTCAACCTTGAAGAGTCTGGCCTGTGTTGTGTATGTAACTGTTGTTGAATCAGGTGTTGTGCCGTGAGGCTCATTGTCCGTAGGAACATCGCCTGAATATGTCTGGTAAGGATCGTTTGAATAAACAAGATTTGCAGTATTGGGATTACCTGCATCTGTTATAACAGCATTATCATTAAGTGTTGCAACATATGTTACTGTGATATCCTGTCCTACTGTTGCAGCTGTTGTACCCCATGTAAGCATCTTCTCAGGATCGAATACGATCTGGAGTGTTCCGTTTGCAGCTGATGAATTGATTGTATAATCTGTTGCTGCAATGGTCGATGTTCCCATCTTTACAGTAACATTAGCATCACCTTTGTATGTAAGTCCTGCACTCATTGTATCGTTCATTACAAAGCAGTACTTATCTGTGTATCCTTTTTCTCTGAGATCAGGAACCTTCGATGTGAGCTTGAAAGTGATATCATCGCCGACACTTGCAGTATTTGCCTTCTGATCAGCTGTAATTACTGAATCAGCTGCTGAGCATGATTCGATAACCTTATCAAGAGTAGGGATCTCTTCTTTTGATGTGACAGTAATAGTCGTCGGATCATTTACGACCTTAAGCATAAACTTGGAGATCGTATTGTACTCACCTGCAGTAGTGATAGTATCCTTAATAAGATAATATCCGGGAGCTGATACTGTAACAGATGTTGATGTTTCAGCAGGATCTGCACCACCGTTAAGGACTGCCGTGTATGTCGTTGCTTTCAGGAACCCGTCATCCTCATCACCTATGACGGTTGCAAATCCGTCAAGAGGAGCTGAATCTTTCTCAAGTTCCTTGAGTGCAGCAATAACATCATCTACATCAGAACAAGTTGTGTTCAATGCGTTTGCTCCTGATACAGCTGCAAGGAGAGCAGCCTCGTCAGTTGTATCCACATGTGAACCCCAATCGATGTTGTAGAGCTTGCCGTCAGCTGCTACATCACCGCTGAAGATCTGATACACCTCATACGTGTGCTTCGACTTGTCAGTCGAGTCTTTCTTGTTGATCGTTATCGTATAGCCTGCAGCAAATACTGTAGCACTCATCGCCATTACCATGACGAATGATACGATAACTGAGATCATCTTTTTGATTGTCTTAGTCATTTTCTTCCGTTCCTTTCTTTGTGTTTAAATTTCTTTATTTTGACTAAACTGTTCTTTGCGCCGTATGGTGAATGCTATATACAGTGCACTTGCTATTGACACGCTGCCTCCGACAATGAAGGGCAGATTACCAACGCCTCCTGTCTCAGGCAAAGCAAACTTCACTGCATTGTTGAATACAAACTTATCTGCCGTCAGATAATCATCCGGATCTGTCGGATCACCGCCGGCTTTCAGCCGCTTGAACGAACTGATGTTTACAGGGACTGTCACCTCATTGCCGGTTGACGGATCGATTTCTTTTTTATTCAGATCGATAACTATCTGATAGATAACAGGATCATATTCGATCGTTGCATCTGTTCCTTCTGCTTCACGCATATAGTAGGTAACTGTTGTTTCTGTATCGATATTCTCGAATTTGACATTACCGAAGACTACTTTGCCGTTTGCATCATTTGTTGCAACTGCTACAGGTGTAGGTGATGCAGTACTTAATGCATCTTCAAGACTTCTGAAGATCATGAAAGTAAATTCATTAGCAGCAAGATCTCTTCCTGTCAGCTGCTTGCTTGCAGTAAACTCAATAGTTGACAGACTGTGATGTACCGTAAAGTCAAGACCGGAATGGTTAGGACACTTGTTATAAGCATCGATTACAGCCTGCTGTCCGAGGTTGAATACTTCATTCTTATATTCGACTATTCCGCCGTCTGCTATTGCCGCGAGAGGCTGATACTCCGACCATGCACCGTTATCGGTACGCACACGGTATAATCCGTTGCTGCCGAGATCATATTGAATATCATATTCAACATTCGTTCCTGCAACAGGAACCCATCCGTTTGCGTCGGCATCCCAGATGAACTGCTGTGTGTGTTTCGGGATTATCTGCAGCTGAACGTCGAATATTGCTCCGTATACGTCCTGATAGAAGAATCTCTTGTATGTCCATATTGCATTTTCATCCGAATAAGATTCTCCGGGCGGGCACTTGTATTTTGATGTCAGCTCATACTGGGAATTACCGGGGATATATGCCGGATCCGACCAGTAGTCGATATAGTTGCCATCGTCATCTCTTCCGCCGATAAATCTTGATTCGGCCAAAGGAGCATAATGTGCCCCCCATCTTGCATCATAGATCTGAACAGTATTACCGTTCTTATCAAGCATTTCTGAATAGTTTACGTCATAAACGAATGACTGATATTCTGTGACGGTCTTATATACCTCACCGTTAGGTCCGCCTTCGATCTGTACATTTGTATATAATCCGCCGTCGGCAATCTCTATATCAGCGTGATCGATCTCACCTTCTACCGATGATTTTATCCTGATCTTCTTCCAGCCATTTACAGTGCTCATTGTAACGAGCTGTTCATTATTGCCCATTCTTCTGTCTATCGTGAATGTCATTTCTCTCTGACCATTAGGAAGACCGTGCTCATCAGGTCCTGTTGTTGATATAACCCATCCTTCAGTGTTCTCAGCAGCATCCACAAAGATGCCCCATCTACCAAATTCATCATCAGATGGTGTTCCGATTATCCTGACATCCTTTCCGAAAGGCACTTCAAAATCAACAATATTCGTTTCTCCGTTCGGGCCGAAATAATTTGTCAGATCATCCAGATAGATCACATATTCATCATCGTCATCATATTCTTTAACCTCAATATAGAAATACTCATCAGTACCTTCAAGCCTGACCCTGACAGGAGTATTTTCAGCCGTTGAACCGATAGCTTCGATCACGCAGGTAACTTCATTATTTACAGGCTCGGATTGGCTTACGATCCTGATATTCTGATGACCATTACTGTTGTTATTACCGTTATTTGTCTCAATTACAAACCTGGGTGTCTGCGAATCGTTGTAACCTACAAGAGTGATCGTATCGCCTTTTCTCAAAACATAAGGATAACTTGCATCATTATTAATATAATCAGCATATAAGGGATCACCTGTTATCGGATCGTATAAAGGTTCTCCCGTTACCTCATCATATAATCTTTTTCTATGATCATACAGCATACCCATTGGAGCTCTTATAAGCCACGCATGAACTTCATCTTTATCCCTCTCACCTGTTGCCGTAACGATATAGATCGAGAAGCTGTCTGATGTAAACACAGCTGATGACTGTGATACCAGGGCACCCTCGACTTCAGTTGCGACATTCTCATCTACATGGAAGAGACTGTAATTCTCACCTTCGATCTGCTTATCCTCAGGAATAGTGATACTTACATCAACAGTCTTGCCGTCCGCAGGTTCTATCTCATTTCCTTCACTGTTTGTGAAAGTGATATCAACAGCTACGGCACCCTTGACCTCTTCACCTTCTCCGGTGTTATCTGCAAGAGCAATAACACTCTCATCATTGACATCAGCTACTGTCATGACTGTGCCCTCAGGGAAAGCATCACTGTCGGCTGAAGCCATTACCGTTATTCCTGATGCTGTTGCAGCTTCAAAAGTAATCCTCTCAACTGTCTCTTCGGCAGTCTCAGTTTCTTCAGGCTCAACAGGTTCTTCCTCAACATCAGGTGTATCAACACTCTGGTCGAACAAGACGTTCAGCGGAACAAATCCGTACACAGTACTGCTCGATGCATCGTATGATGCTGCAGCAACTGCTCCGTCAACATCACCTTCAACTACACTTATATTGTTATCATTAATACCAGTTACGATTCCTGTCCTGTCGCACTTGCCGTCTCCGTCAGTGTCGATCATCAGGATATCGCCTGTTCCGATGTTGTTCTTCTCTGTTGACAGAAGGCCCTTATCGCTGAGCTGAACCTGCCATGACCATGCGCCTGCAGCGAAAGGTATTACGTCGCTTCCTACACCTGCATAGTGCAGACAGAACATTGCAAACATCGTATTCCATTCACCTTCGGGATTACCATACCAGGCACCGTATCTTGTATATCCGTTTACTTCTTCGGTGTATCCTGTCTGAGATAAAGCAACCTTCGCAATATCGCTGCACAGATTACCGCTGAGCGAAGGGATCGTAGCTTCCCATTCAGCCTGAGACTCGTGTTCTACGGGATTCTCATAACACTCTTCCGTATGCTCATGATCCAGGCCGCAGACAGGGTCTTCTGTAAGTGCTGTACCTATGGCTCTCATCATCCATGCAACATTTCCGCTTACAGCAATAGAGAGAATCAGCACAACGGACATGACCTTGCGTGCCCTGGTGTGCTTCTCA
>Ga0247611_10009827_pt1 | contig 11395 bp, 10 predicted proteins | sample 177DNAGHGhighgp2_FD_192422 | JGI IMG/M metagenome (GOLD analysis project Ga0247611, IMG submission 192422) | Sheep rumen microbial communities from Palmerston North, Manawatu-Wanganui, New Zealand - 1770 DNA GHGhigh gp2 | ecosystem: Host-associated > Mammals > Digestive system > Stomach > Rumen... | reverse complement strand
CCGCCAGCTGACGGGCCCCGCCCCTCTCATGCCAGCCTGGGCGCTGGGCTACATCCATTGCCGCGAGCGTTTCCATTCCTCCGACGAGATCCTGCAGACGGCCAACCGTTTCCGCAACGAACAGCTGCCCGTAGACATGCTGGTGCAAGACTGGCAATACTGGGGGAAGTATGGCTGGAACTCCATGCAGTTCGACGAAGACAACTATCCCGACCCCAAGGCACTGACCGACAGCCTGCACCGCATGGGCATACGGCTGATGTTGAGCGTATGGTCGAAAATAGACAAGAACTCCGAGGTGGGCCGCGAAATGTTGCAGAACAACTACTACATTCCGGGGACAGACTGGATAGACTTCTTCAACCCCGCTGCCGCTGCCGCCTACTGGCGCAATTTCAACGAGCGCCTGGTGCCGCTTGGCATCGATGCCTGGTGGCAGGACGCCACTGAGCCCGAGAACGACGACCTCGCTGGCCGCCGTGTCAACAACGGCAAATGGTCGGGCGAGCAAGTGCGCAACGTCTACCCGCTACTGGTCAACAAAACCGTCTACGAGGGGCTGCTGCAGGCGGGCCAGCAGCAGCCCATGATCCTGACCCGATGCGGTTTCCCCGGCATACAACGGTACGGCTCAGCCCTGTGGAGTGGCGACGTAGGCAACGACTGGGAGACCTTCCGCCGCCAGATTGTGGCCGGTCTGGGCGTCCAGGCAGCCGGCATCCCTTGGTGGACCTACGATGCAGGCGGCTTTTTCCGCCCGGCCAACCAGTACACCAACGAAGACTACATCGAGCGCATGCTGCGCTGGATTGAGACGAGCGTGTTCCTGCCCCTCATGCGAGTGCATGGCTATATGAGCAACACGGAGCCCTGGAACTATGGTGCCGAAGCACAGGGCATCATTGCCAGCTGCCTTCGCGAGCGCGCCAAGCTGCGCCCGTACATTGAGCGCTGCGCCGAGCGCATAGCCAAGGAAGGCTACACGCTGATGCGCCCGCTGGTGTTCGATTTCGCCGATGACCCAGAGGCCCTGAAGCAGAAATACGAATACATGTTCGGCCCCGAACTGCTCGTCAGCCCCGTCACCGAGCCGGGCGTCAGCCAGTGGTCTACCTATCTGCCGAAAAACGTCGGCGGCTGGAAAGACTACCGCACAGGGAAGCACTACGAAGGCGGACAAACCGTTACCACTGCAGTGACCAAAGCCTTCATCCCCGTCTTTGTCAGGGAATAATACTGATTCCAATTACTCATTATAAGGAGCCGAGACATGTCAAATCTCGGCTCTTTTCGTGTCATGAATCTAATAGAGAAGCATTTGAAACGTAAAAGCATGCCCAGTAAACGTTTTCCTTGTAATTTTGCCCCAAAATTCTAACATTAATCAACCAAAAACCTTAACCATTTATGAAAAAATTTTTTACCCTCATTGCTACTGCACTGCTAACATGTGGTGCATACGCACAGTCAGAATGGCAAAACCTCATCGTCAATGGTGACATGGAAGGCGAGCAGGATTCAGAGTGGTCGTGCTTCTGGACCCATGAGTTTCCCGACACATCGGTAGGAGCCGAGCAGTATTAGGGCTTTGCCACCATCGTAGAAGATCCTGCCAACCCCGCCAACCACTGCGCCAAGGTGGTGGCTCGTAGCGAGGCCGAAGCCGATGCCGCCGAGAACAAGATAACGCCCGACGGCAGCATAAACCTTGCTTCATGGGACTGCCAGTTCTTTATCTATGCCACCGAGACGATTCCCGAAGGCAAGGAGCTGCGAATGACCCTCAAGGTGAAAGCCGAGAAGGCCGGCAAGTTCGAGACCCAGGCCCACTATGATCCGGGCAACTACAACCACTGGCAGATGTTCGGCGACGTAGAAGTCACCACCGAGTGGAAGAAGATCCAGGTAACCACCAAGGTCACCGGCGACCAGACTCAGGTGAGCAACGGCAAGTTCCTGCAAAACGTGGCATTCAACCTCTCGACCAACACGGAGGGCAACGTCTTCTATTTTGACGACGTGAAGCTTGAGATGCGCGACCCCGCCGGTCCCAACGAGTTCGAAGTCTGGTTCAACCTCCTGCGCCACGGCACGCTGTCGAAGGACAAGATTAACCAATTCACCAACTTCACCGGCCGCGACGGTGCTGAAGGCGTTGACAAGCAGGCCCGCATCGTGACCGACACCAACGGCGAGCCCGCCCTGAACGTAACGTCTATCGGCTGGAATGCCATTGACAAACAACTGGAGCTGGACGAAGATGGCAATCCCGTGCTCGACGATGACGGCAACCCCACCTACAAGGAAGTTGACATCTATATCAAGGAGAACGGCGACACCGTGACCAACATCGACAACTGGGCTACGCAGTTCTTCGTCACCGTGCCCCATGTCTTCCAAGAAGGTACCTCCTATCGTCTGGTCATGTGGGCCCGTGCCGACAAGGACGCCACCATTGAGACCCAGGCACACACCATGCCCGGCGGCTACAAGCACTGGAACATGGTTGGACAGCTGAACCTCACTCCCGAATGGCAGCTCTTCGAATTCGAGAAGGAAGTGGACTCCAACCAGTCCTCTTGCCAGACCATTGCCTTCAACTGCAATGTGCTGAAGAAGCCCAACAACTACTATTTCCGCTTCGACGAGTTCTCGTTCAACGTGGCCGACGTCACTGAAGAGGAGCGCCTGTTGCGCACGCAAGACGTCTATCTGCCCATCCCCGCCGACGACAAGGGTCTCAAGGCCACTATCGACATGAACAAGGGCGTGAGCGTGCTCGAAGCAACGTCGTTCGAGAACCTGGTCAACGAAAACATGACCGTGCAGAGCGGTGAGGACACCTTTGCCAAGGCCGACGTTTCGGCAGGCTGCTTCTTCAACACCAACGGCAACGTCTCGACCGACCCCACCGGCCTGCTGGTAGAGTTCGACGAAGAGCAAAAGGACAACCTGCTGGGCCTGACGGTCTACAACTATGGTCTTCCCGCCGACGTGCAGAGCATCGACACCAAGTTCCGCTATGAGTTCAACAAGTGGTTCTATCTCTACAACGTTCAGTTCGTTCCCAAGGAGAAGTACGACGGCATCAGCGAGACGAAGGTCGTTCCTGAGAAGAGCAATGCCATCTTTGATCTCTCCGGCCGCCGCATCGCCAAGCCAGGCAAGGGCCTCTACATTGTCAACGGCAAAAAGATTGTTATGTAATTAATTCAACTTTCTCAAGTTAGAATTTAGAAGGAGATAGAAGGAGTTATCGCGGTCTGCGACCGCTTAGGAGATAGAAGTCAATAGACTTGCACTCCACAGAAACACTCCGCCCCGAGACAAAACTAACGACTCTAACTCCTAAGGCCGAAGGCCGATAAATCCCTCTAACTCCTTTTAACTACTGAAGTTGAGCGAATGCGAAACTTGAAAAAGTAATTGCTTGGGGTGCTATCATTGGAATATTCATTGCATAATTATTTATTTGCCTACTCTTTAATATTAGCTTTTCGGCATCCGCTCCTTTTATCCAGTCAGGTCTACTTATACAGAGTTCCGGAGTCTGTTTTATCTTAAATATCAAATATAGTTTTACAAAAGAACACAAAATGCGATAATTGCCACAGACAATAGTAACATTGCTACAATGGCAGTACCATATCGTATGAAGATGGGCGGTCTTTCCGTCATAATGTCACGAACTTTCTCGCTCCGAAGTTCCGCTCTCTCCAAATCTTTTATCTTATCCATAACACTTTCTTTAATTTCCTAATTCCAACTGGTTCTTAACAAGATTATAGTAGGCTCCACGTTTTGCTGTCAATGTTGCGTGATTGCCAGTTTCAACAACCCTTCCTTTATCTAATACAATTATCTGATCAGCATTTTTCACCGTACTCAGACGATGCGCTACTACTACAACAGTCTTACCTTTGTAGAACTTATCCAAATTCTCCACAATAGCCCGTTCGTTGCTTGCGTCCAACGAGTTTGTTGCTTCATCGAGGAAGATGAACTTCGGGTTCTTATATACTGCACGGGCAATCAATATTCGCTGTTTTTGCCCCTGACTTAATCCCATACCGTCCCTGCCAATATTTGTGTTGAACTTCAACGGGAGAGCCAAGACAAAGTCTTTGACATTGGCTATCTCGGCAGCCTTTTCTAATCTCTCCTGGTCTATATCGCCATCATCAACCGCAATATTCCTTGCTATAGATTCGGAGAATATAACTCCATCCTGCATAACCACGCCACACTGTCGCCGCCACCATTTTAAGTTATATTCTGCGATGTTATGTTCTGCAATGGTTATCTCGCCATTCATAACTGGATAATAGCCCAGCATGAGTTTAATCAAGGTCGTTTTTCCACTTCCAGAGGCCCCCACGATGGCAGTTATCTTTCCCTCTGGGATTTGAATACTAACATCCTCTATTGTCTTTGACAGCGCGTGAGGGTCATATTTGAAGTCAATATGAGAAAGCACAATATCATGACTTTCGTTCCCCATCTCTATTCTTGTTCGCCCAGCGTCCTCTTCGTTGTCCTTTTTGTGGATTTCGTTGATACGCTCAAGACTTATTTTTACGTCCTGTATGGAGTATATGAAGTGCATGAGCTGCTCTATGGGGCTATTCAACTGACCTATAATATACTGAACGGCTAACATCATACCAAGTGTAAGGCTTCCATTAATGACTGCAGTAGCCGAAACGACAGTTATGATGATATTCTTCAATTCATTAATAAAGATGCTTCCTGCCTCCTGAGTTTGTTGGAGTTTCAGGCTCTTCATCTGTACCTTAAATAGGTCTGCCTGAACATCTTCCCATTCCCAACGGCGACGCTGTTCACAGTCTTGCAACTTGATTTCCTGCATAGAGGTCAAGAACTGATAAGTCTTATTGTTATTAATAGCCTGCTGTTCGAACAACTCATAATCAATAACCTTGCGACGGCGCAAAAACAATGTCATCCATCCGCCATAGAGAAGGCTCCCTAACAGGAAGATGGCAAATATTAGTTGGTTATAGAATAACAGCACACAACTAAACACAGCAAAACTAATCATAGAAAAAGCCACACTTAACGTCTGTTGTGTCAAGAAGCTGTTCACTCGTGAGTGGTCGCCGATTCGTTGCATCAGGTCACCCATCAATTTTGTGTCAAAAAAGGACATTGGCAACTGGAGCAACTTGATAAAGAAATCACTTACTAGCGAAATGTTTATTCGCATAGAAATATGAAGCAGGAGCCATCTCCTGATGAAATCAACAGATGTCCGACTGATGGTAATGACAAGTTGCCCTAACAATATTAACCAGATGAAGCCAATGTCTTGGTTTTTAATGCCAATATCGACAATGTTCTGGGTAAGGAACGGCAAAGCAAGTTGCAAGAGGCTCCCAACAAACAGACCTAACAGAATCTGCAAGAAATACATCCGATACAGATTGATATATCCAAACAAAAAGCCAAAAGACCTTTCTTCTTCCTTTACGTTGTTACTTTCATTACGATAAAACATTGGAGTCGGTTCAAGAAACATGGCAATACCTTTTTCTTCACCGCCTGATACCGTTTCTATCCAGTGACTTTTGAATTCATCAATATTGTAAGTCACCAAACCTTTCCCTGGGTCTGCAATATAGAATTTCTTGTTCTTTCTTACTTTATACAACACAACGAAATGGTTCTGATTCCAATGCAGGATACATGGCAACTCACATGAGAAAAGCTTATTAATTGTAATTCGACCGCTTATTGAATAAAGCCCAATTCTACTTGCTACATCCTTTATTGCGAGAAGTGAAACACCTTCGTTCGTTGCATGACAAAGATTAGAAAGAAAGTCTTGCCTAAGTTCTCTTCCATAATAGGAACAAATCATTTGTAGACATGCAATGCCACATTTCATTGTATCAAGCTGGCTATAAAAAGGAAAACTTCTCATAATCGTTCTCTTTCTGATGTCTTTGCACCTTTCCCTGCATATTTGGATTTCGTGGCATTGAAATTATAGCGTATGGTACATTCTATATTCCGAGATGTGGAAATCTTTGTCATCTGCACATCACTTACTCCGCTATAAATTGTAAATTCACTCTTCTTTGACGTGTTAAAGATGTCGTTCAGAGCTAACTTCACGTTCCAGTGCTTTCCGTATTGCTTGGTAATGCCCATATTCAATGACCACGTTTGTCCCAGATATACATTTTCGGAATCGCCGGCTCCTCGCCAATTCATGTCGACATTGACCAAATAACCTTGTTTGAAACGCAGCAGATTGTTCCATCTTACAATAAACATCGGTTTGCTGAGTTTCTTGCTTGCCGAGAGATAGTTAATCTTGTAATCTTGTGCCAAGACACCTACCATGAGATTAGGATAATATATTCCGAAGTGAGGGGCAACAACTGCCATTAGTTGGAATTTGTGAAGTGTTGACGTAGAGTTTCCTTTGCGCAGTAAGGTGATGGTTGCATCATTGCCATACTGTAGGCATTCGTCTATGATTTTACTGTCGGTATGTGTATAATTAGCCATCAGAATCAACCAGTTGTAGCGGAACATGAAAGAAACGTTATCGTTATACTGCGACTTCAAAAATGGATTTCCGCTTTGATACAAATATCGATTGACATAAGAAACGGTTCCGCTTAATTGGGAATATAGTGGACGTTCATATTTCTTGGAATAACTAAGTTGGAGTACCGCTTTTTTGATAGGAAGGGTCAGCGATGCAGTAGGGAACAAGTTGTCATAGATGCGTGACTGCTCGTCCAGCTGTATTCCTCCGTTGAAATATTTGCTGTCAACATGCTCATAGCGCAGGCCGAGTTGCAGATTTAACCGTCCAAGCCGTTGTGCCGTTTCAACATATACTGCCATATTGTCTTCACGTACTTCATCGTTAGTGTTTGCTATGACAGACTCCAGATTGACTGATTCCTCTATTCTGCTGCTGCTCGAAATTTCTGTGCCAACATTTATATTGCCTTTCAAAAACGAGTGCGACAGGTGCAGTTCCCCGGCCATCATTCGAGCGTCAGAATTATCGTCAATGGTAACAGTGCGATGATTGGAATTGCTAAGGCGTTCTCTTGAAAGTTCATTGCTATTGGTCTTCTTCCAAAGCAGGTCGAACGTACCCTGTAGCGACCATTTGCCAAGAGTGCCGTTGTAATATCCGTCAACAAGATGCTCTGTAACCTTGGATTCCATATCCTTATCGACATTACTCGTTTCATTAAGCAGATAATCAATCCACGATTGTGAGTCGTATTCAGAGCCGACTTTTATTGGCTTGTGGGATATCTGATAGTATGCTCCGAAAGTGTGTTGAGGTGAAGGACTGTAGTTAAAGCCAATCTTCCCCTCATATAATTGCTGTCGGCCGACAGAACTCATCCCAACGCTTTGCATATAATGTTTTGTGAGCCATGTGTTTTGTATATTCGAAGAAGTACCTTCCGTCTTGCTTCGGTCGTATTCAAGCATGGCAAAAACGTCCAAGTCGTTATATCTGTAATTCATATCTATCTGTTCGGACAAGGATGGGTAGTTGCGGAATCCTATCTTAGTCTTGCTGTCAAGAGCAAATCCTTCACCTGGTCCTCGCTCTGTGGTAATGCGTATAACGGAAGAAACCGTCGCATCATATCTGGCACCGGGATTGGTAATCAGTTCTACCTTTTTTATCTTTGAGGATTGTAGTTGGTCAAGCATATTACCGCTTCTCATTAGCTTTCCATTAAAGTAGATGGCAGGAGTACCCTTTCCGAATACAGCGATTCCACCTTGGTCGGCAACAATGCCAGGGAGTCGTCCTAGCACATCACGTGCAGTACCTATTCCCTCCAAAACAGTGCCCTTAATGTTCGTGACGAGTGCGTTTCCTTCTATTCGTGTAGTGGGTAAGGCTGATTTCACTGTCACCTCGCCCAGCAGTATTGAATTTTCATGCATTACGATTATAACGGTATCTTTCTTTGCACAGTCAGCAAATGTATCATTATAACCAATACTGCTGACTTTGATAAATCCACCTTCATCTGACTTCAAGGTGAATTTCCCATCATTGTCTGTTATTGCGCCTGAAATATATGCCGAATCCATCTTATTTAAAAGGATGACATTGGCATACGGAATTGGATCGTCATTTTCTGCAACAACCATTCCTCTAAGCAGCGGTTGTGCTGACAAATGTGTAGAAACCAATAACAGAATTATTAAAGTATAAACCAATCTATTCATCATTACTCAATTAGGTTGTTAATTGTCTTTGATAATTTTGGTCGTATATGGGCATTTAACATCAGGATAGTACCATTTTGTAGTGCCATATTTTTTTATTATTTCACGATAGCATACCTGTCTTGTTTCCCTGCACTTAACAAAATCAGAACATGTGCTGCATCTCGAATCAGACGGGATGTCCTCCTGCTTTATGTAAAATAAGGATTTGGCTTTGGGGGAGTTCCATACTTCTTGGATGCTGCTCTCCATAATATTTCCAATAATGAAGTTTTTATTCCAATACAATTGTTCGCACATTGTGACTTGTCCGTCTGGGAGTATGTAGAGTGAAGAGAATAAACCGCTGCAGAATGAACGGTTAAAAAAATTATCTTTAATAGTGCTAAAATTACTAATTGCATTATTCTGATTGGATTCGACAAATCCTTGGGGGTATACAATTTTTACCTTTTCTTCCTTTTCAACCGTCTTTAGATAATTGACAATGCTCTTCAATGCGGTTCCCTCTATCTCTATGTTCTTGTATTCGGTTCTTGGATACAGAGTCTCGTCTCCCTTGACTACATGCCAATCTACCAGATTTCGGATTCCCTTCAGCACATCATAGATTGACTTCATATCTTCAATACTATTGTTGTATCTTGTTAATACCGAGTGAACCATAACAGGAATTCCATATTGATCAAGCATATGTAATGTTTTTATAATCCTACTTGCATAACCTTCATTAACTCCAATAGAGTTTTTCAGATGACTATCTATAAAAGTGTCTATGGAAACCTGGATGTCATGAATTTTAAGTTCTGCAAGATATTGTATGTCGGATTCTTCCAATGGCATTTTCGTTGAAAGGTATGGGTTGTAACCATGTTTTCTTAGTTTTGCAAGGACTTCTTTCCAATATTTGTATAGAAAGAATTCGCCTCCTATTACATCGAATGTATTTACATGCAACTTAACCGATTCGTCTATGATTTCTTTTATTCGGTCAAGTGGAATTTCACAATTAACTTTACGGGATTTGTCCTGATAGCAGTATATACAATTGGTTGTGCAAATATTATTAAGCATCAAAGTAATTGTAGATGGTGTGAAATGCCTTTTTAAGCGCAAATCAATCTCCTCGTAAGCAAACAAATCGGGTGTATATCGGTCACAGATATTTTGCTCTTTTTGTGTAATGATAGTAAATGGAGGAAACGCAGAGGATCCGTCTTCCCCCTTCGATATAACCCTATTAGGATTGTCAGTTAATTGATTTACAAAACCCGCTACCAAATCTTGAGGTATTTCAAGGGCTTTCGCAGCATCTTCAATGCATTTTTGTGAATCTCGTCCATTGATAAAACACAATATCATCGCATAGATGGGATGTATAACATTGGTAAAAGAGTCTTCTATTCCAACAAGTAGATTTCTACCAACCAGCGATGCTAAAATAAGTGCACAGCCAGAATCTGGTTTTAGGACATATTTTGGATTAAATGTTATAATATTCATATTTATATGTTATATATGTTAAATAGAATGTAGGGTGATGTAAACTTCAATTACATCACCCCATACTCTGAGTTATGGAAGCATAATGACATCCATTACTTTCGAAGTACAAGCAGTACAAGATGTGCAAGCTAAGCAAGTCGAGCAAATATCGCACGACTGTTCAACTGCCGCGTTTTGCTTCTCACCAGCTTTTATTTCAAACATCTCTGCTTTGCTGAGCAAATCTTTTGCATCTAATGAATATTTTTTCATTGCTAATGATTTTAAATATACGACACTTTAGTGGGCCGATTTCACTCCTTTTATGCAGGTTGGTCTGTCTCAATTATTCCGGAATTATGTTGAGTCTGAATCTAATCAATGTCAAATGTGCCACAGAAGGTATGCCCGTCATGCACAATGACTAAAATGTATGTTCCACTAAGGTAACCCCAAAGGTCGACATCATGATTCTCTATACTGCTGAAGTCCAATATTCCTTGTGAAACGACTTCCTCATTCTCATTTAATATATAGTATGTGTATACTTCACCAGAAGAGTCCTGCATAACCAATTGCTGGTCATCTGCATTATGGGACACATTCAATGAGAGGCTGTAGTTCGCAGGTGATTTTGATGGCTTCGGCATTCCATCAAGCTTTGGCGTGTGCTTATAATATAAATACACGGGTGAAACACTTTGTGTGGCAGCCCACACACTTACGCTTTGCATTACGAAGGCAAGCAAAATTGCCATAAAACAGATTTTCTTTGTCATAACTACGATAATTTAATATTTTAATTCTGGTGCAAAATTACTCACTAAATGAGTTGCATGGAAATAATTTGTGTTTCATGGTGTTTCTGGTGTCTGTTAAATTATGTTACCCCCCCCTGTTTAACAATGTTAGCATTCTGAAAATCAGATATTTAATTATTCACAAGAAACAGTATTTCATTTGTTTCACATTGAATTGGAGAGAAACACCGAGAAACACTAATGAATGTAAAATACTTCTTTTACTCATCTTTTTTATGTATCTTTGCACCCGAATTAACAATAACACAATATGAATAAGGTTTTGGTTCGTTGCATCTGGTCACTCCTTACTATAGTTGCTACAGCATGTTCCAAACAAACTGTCTTGGATGATCTGGAATATATCAAAAACGTAGGAAATGAGAATCCACAAACGGCACTTGTCATGCTGGATTCTTTGGAATTTGAAATACGAGAAAGCAATGATTATGTCAGGTCTAAATATGATTTGCTGCGCATACGCTTGAATGACAAAGCAGACAACACCCCCAACTCTGATATTATAATAAAAAGGCTTATCGGATATTTTGAAAGAGAAGGCACTCAAACAGAGAAACAAGAAGTTTATTATTATGCAGGTAGTGTATATCGTGACTTACAAGATACCCCACAGGCATTAGAGTATTTCTTCAAGTCTTTAGATTTTGCACATAACAACAAAGATTGCGATTCGACAATGTTGCAAAATGCATATTCAAACCTCTGCTATTTGCAATATAGAGTCCAAAATTATGACGATGCTGTAAGTATGGCAGAGAAAGAACTTAGTATATGCAAGCAGTTGAAGACAGACTGTGTGTTACCATATCTTCATTTAGGTTCTGCCTACCTTGCCTTGAATA
>Ga0247611_10009826_pt1 | contig 11396 bp, 6 predicted proteins | sample 177DNAGHGhighgp2_FD_192422 | JGI IMG/M metagenome (GOLD analysis project Ga0247611, IMG submission 192422) | Sheep rumen microbial communities from Palmerston North, Manawatu-Wanganui, New Zealand - 1770 DNA GHGhigh gp2 | ecosystem: Host-associated > Mammals > Digestive system > Stomach > Rumen ... | reverse complement strand
CCTCCTCTTGATGCACTCTTTTCCTGTCTGTCTCCAAGTTTACTCCAACCATCACTACATAGTGAATAACTATCTTTTAAAGGATTAGGTATTAAGCCACAATTGTCGAAACAGAAGGATACAAACATAGCACACCATTCATTAGCAAACCATCTATCTGTTGCGCCATGTTTAGATTTATAATTAAATAAATCAAATTCACTTGCTCTTTTTCCTTCGTATTTTAAAGCAAATTGGACTACTCCTGAAGCACTATTTAAACTTGTTTCTAATGCGCCCTCTCCATAAATAGTTTTTGCAATTGATATAACTTTATCAACATAATTTGCTGCATGCTCTGCTTGTTCTTGTCGATGTGCCTCTGCATTCTTTACACAAGCCCAGTTTGATAAAATGTCATAAACTGTACTAATGCTTCCGGTAAATTTATTATTGTATTTTGCATTGCTCTTAGACCATTCTAATGCTCCATTTCCACCTTTTAGGCGTTCTTTAATTTGTTTACAATATCCTTCAACTGCTTGCTCCATGCTAGAATAAGAACTTCCATAATTTTGATCATTATATACTGCTATACCCCAATAGTTAAATGGTGAGGTACTTGGATCATCCCAATTTTGTTCTGCCCAACCTTGTGCTGAACAAAGTACAGGATTAACACCATTTTTTACACATACATCATATATTACTCCTGCATTATCTCTAAAGACTTTTGTTCCTGAACTATTATTTAATGCTGCTGAATAGCTTTGCGTAAGCTGAACAAATTTCTCTTTAGATAGAGTTGTTGATGTCATTCCGAGTGTTCCATTTCCTCCTCCAGAGTTGCTTCCAATATTTTGCATATCATATACTGTAAATTTATATGTAGTTATATCATCGATTATCATTCCTGAAGCTCTATAAATCAAGTATTTTGTCAAATCCACCATATTAGCAGTATCTTGATTACCTGCTAATATCTTAAATAAAGTATTTTTTCCACTTAAAATCTTTCCACCTGCACTGTCATGCTCATTAAATACATCTACAAATCTTTTTCTACCATGCGTGTCTTCAGTAAATTTTTCTGGTTCTCCGGTATAACTTGAGGTTTCGGTATCAACTTTATTAGTTAAGACATGATCTGATATTGTACATTCTATTGTTTCTTGTTCATTTTTTAGCTTAACTGAAGTAACACTTCCATCCATTCCTTGATTTCTTATCCATGAAGTTCCTTCTGCAAACGCCTGATTTTCTATGCTACTTCTAACTAGACCATTTGTTATTGTATCAGTTTCTACTGAATCTTCTTCTGTATCGTCAAGTGTTGTTTTTTGTTTTTCTCCAGGTGTACTTGTAACTCCATTATACTTATATTCTCTTTCATATTTTACACACCAAGCATCTGCCAAAGTCAACGCAACTTCTGATGTAATTGATTGGTTTATAGTTGTAGTTTTCTTATGATATGGTATATGCTCCTCAGCTTTTGCAGTAAATAGCTTATCTAAGCTTTTGCTTCCTGTTTCTGTAGTGCTTGGTTGGGTTGAATCTTCGCTAGCAATTGTATATTTGTATTTAAAATCCGCATTTGCCTGTCCTTCATAATAATAATTTGTTGTGTAATCTTCTGTATCTACTGTTGTTGTTTTATTGTAATTATCATGAACTGTAATCTCTATTTTACTATTTTTTACTAATCCAGCTAAGTCAAATGTATATGCTCTATCCTTGCTTACAAGTAGCATTGCAAACAAATAATTAAATGGCATTCTATATTGAGCTACAGCCTCTTGATATGGTATAGTTATTGTGCTCATATTATAGCTTCGATCATACATATCCTCATCATCTTCGGTAGATTCAACTTTTGTTTCACTTTCCTGCCAAGTAGCAACTTTTACTTTAAATTTACCACCCTGCTCATTATTTGTATTTGTTGAACTTGTTGATGGAGATGAAACATCTGTTGCATTAACTTTATAATTTGATACTTTTTCAATATCTCGTGGACATGCCAACCATAAATTTCCATATTTATCTCCAAATGCTGACTCAACTTCTTTTGATTCATGATACCCTGAACCTAGTTTATGCTCTCCTAACAGTTTTCCTTCAAAAGAATAAACCCAAATTCTATACTTTGACGAAGAATCATCTGGTCCACTATCTGCTATAAATATTACCTTTCCATCTGTTCCTATTCCTTGAGCACCACATTTAGTATGATAATTTTCTAACTTTACCTCTTTTTGTTTAACATACTGCTTTTTACTTTCATCCCATTTTAAATAATGGAATTTACCATCATCTAGTCCTATAAGTTGATGTAATGAAGAAACATATGTTAACTTGTTACAATACTTAGTCATCCTAACATGTGAAGGTGAAGCTAATTGTCTTTTGCTATTATCAATTTGAATTAAATTTCCTTCTTTTGAGCTAGAAGGTTTTAGGACCATGTTTCTGTCGCTATCATATGCAACTCCATCCATATGTCCTCCTTCTTTGCCAATTTCTACACTACCTACAAACTCTCCAGTTTCCATGTCAATCCAAGCAATTCTACCACCTTTACTTGAAGCTTTGATATTACCATAATTTTTGTTTTGTGCGCAAATAACATGTTTTCCATCATAGCATACTGATTGAACTGCTCTGTATGTTCTGTTTTTACCAGTTGGTACCTTCATTCCTTTTGTAGGGTCAACTCTTGCACTAGAATCTACATTAAATGTATCATTATTATTGTAATTAATCTGACTATTTTCGTTACTTGATGATGAATTACTTGATGATGAATTACCTGTTGAAGTATTAGTATTTGTCGTTGTTGTTGAAGTTGTACCACCAGTAGAGCCACTTGACGTATGAAGTATTCCAGTATCTGGATCAAAATATGCATTAGGGTCTCTAGGTAAAGATTCAAAATGTAAAAGTTGGTCAAAATGGGTTTTAGGAGCATTACTTATAGTAACTCCTTTTCCTTTATATGCTGTACATTCTACTCTTTTTCCTTTTCCTAAATATATTGAAACGTGATTACTTGAACCAGAACCATAGTGTTCCCAAATTACATCTCCAGGTGAAGCTTTGCTTATATCTTTTTCTATTATTACTGTTCCAGGGCATCCTCCATTTGCTCCACCTTTTCCCCAAGCAAGTGAACGAACAAATCCTTTATCACTATCATCCATTAAACCAAAATGTCCAAAAACTCTATGAACAAAATGTGAGCAATCTGATTTTGCCCCTTCTTTTAAATGAGATTTTGAACCTAATTTGTATCCTACTTTTCCTTTCCATGAACATGCGTATTGTAATATTTCCTGTACTAGTTCAAAACTTCCTGTTGCAGAACTTCCCGGTTGCTCTACTGATGAAGTGTCATTTTCCCAATCAACAGGGTGTGCTTTGTAGTCTTTAACTTTTACAACCTCATGAGGCATTACAAGCCATAAATTTCCAACTTTATCAGCATAGCAGTTTTCAACTTCAGTACCTCTTTTAAAGCCAGAACCCATCTTGTGTTCTTCCACCTTATTACCTTGAAAATCATAAACCCATACTCTATATTTGCTTGGACTCATCTCACTACTTGGTCTACTATCTGATAAATATATTACTTGACCATCAGATGCCATTCCTTGTATATTAGAGAAATGAGCATTATTTAATTTTATCGTTCTTTGTTCTTCATATGTATTTGTTGATGAATTATATTTCATAAAAGTAACTGTATTCTTTCCCGAATTAAATCCAAGTAATTCATGTGTTGTTACAGAATATGCTAATTGTCTGAAGTTTTGTTTTACAGTGACATACCCTGCTTTTTGTCTGCTTTGATTGTTAATTTGTAGAAGACGTTTTCCTTGGACTATACATAAAACCATTTTTCTATTGCTATCATATGTAATTCCCTCCATATGACCACCTTCATAGCCTATTTCTACAGTAGCACCTTCTACTTTTCTTGTCGAGGCATTTACCCAAAAAATTCTTCCTCCTACATTACCATGTTTTCCTCTATTTGCAGAGCATATAATGTATTTACCATCAAAACAAGCACCTTGAATTGCATCATATTTTCTACCATATAGGCTATTTGTTATATCATAAACGTCTATATTATTTCCTACATTAAAAGTATTATTATTAAATGGTCTTGTTCCTACATCTACATAGCCACTCTCAGTATTATCATAAGATTTTTCTAATGTAAAATACTTTAACGCTTCATCTCTATCTGCTTTTTTTCCAGAACCATTATACTTATTAATTTTTTCTTGAAATTCTTCCTCTGGTAAATATGTCATGGTGATTTTTTTTCCATCTTGAAGTGCTCTTTTAAATTTTACAATGCCTTGTACACTTGTAGAATTTATATTAAGATCCATATCATTCCAATTTATTGGATCATCGGGGTTCTTTCTTAAATCAGGATAATCAACTGCCATTGATGCACTTATAAGTTTGGATAATTCTTCTGGTGAGTCTAAATATGTCATAATATGGTTTCTATTTTTTTCTAGTTCCTCCCATAGTTCTTTAATAGATTTTTGCATTCTTAAGTTACCATCTTCATCTAGATATACATTGTTTATAAAACTGCTTATTGCATAAGGTGCATTTCGTGGATCATATGGGTCTTCTATTCCACGATTAACTGATATTAGTTTATATCCTGCAACTATTATAATCACAATAAGAAATAAAATTAATATAAACAAAATTTTATGTTTTTTTATCTTCTGTAATATTCCTACATTTGATATTCTTACATCAGAACTATTGCTTTTAATCTCTTCATTGTTTTCATTTTGATTATCATTTGGACTTTGATTTAAATTTAAATTTTGATTATCTCCTTCCATAACACACCCCCTATCTATAAACTAATATAAACATTTCCATAGTCTTTGTATAAACTTTTATTTTGATATGCTTTATAAGCATTATAACTTAAATAAATTTTAGAAAAAACCAATCCCTTTATATTTTTTGTTGTTACATAGGGATTAAAATATTTTATTTGTAAATTTTTAGTTTGTAAACCGGAAATAGTAAGTTGACTTTCTGTTAACTCATTTATTGCAGCACTATATTTTATATTATTACTATCTACTAAGTAACTAATATTGTCATCTTCTTCTATTTTCCCAAGAAGAATTTCATTACCGGAATTATTTATAAATTCAAATGTATATTTTTCATAATTCATATATGAATCTTTTCTTTTTAAAACTATTTTTAAATTACCTGTTTGTGTTGTTTTATTATATGTTTTTCTTCCTAAATAGCCATTTATGTTTAAAAATATCTTTTTTTCTTTATTTGTTACAATTGTTATATAATCTCTTATATTGTCTTCAGTAGAATATACACCTGAAGAAAGTGCATCTTCTGAAAAATCTACTGCATAAATATTTCCATTCCAATTTTGTATTTTTATATTTCTTCTTCCGTTGCCGAAAATTTTTTGGTAATATATCTCTTGAAATCGATTTATATTTGGAAACATTTCTTCCTTGCATTCATCTGTAATTAGTTTATATGCTTCTTGTAAATTTCCAGAATTGCAATATGAAATAAAATTATCAATTGTTGTAATTCCTTCTTTATCTAAATCTACTCTTTCATTTGAAATTGCTGACTTTCCGCTTGATAAAGTTATTGAATTTAAATTGTCGCTTATTTGATCTTCCATGTAATCTATATTATCACTTCCGTTGTTAAGGTCAAACATAAAAAATAATCTCCATGCTATAAAAAACAATCCCAATCCTGTGATAAGTGTTATCCATATTTTTTTTCTGTTTTGATTATACCAACTGATAAGCTTATTCATATTTTCATCCCTCACTTTTACACAATATCTCTATTTTATTATAATATATTTAAGAAAGGTTTTCAATATTTTTCGACAAAAATTCACAAAAAAAGAAGTTAGAATTATCGTTTTCCAACTTCTTTTTAATTTTATTTATCACTATCCATTTTTATCTCTAAAAGCTTATCTTTAAGCTCGCCTTCAATTTGTTCTAATTGCTTTTCAGCTTCTTGTCTCTTAACTCTACCATTTTGGTGAATTTCGATAACTTTATCAAGAGTTTCAATAATATCTTGATTTGTTTTTTGTAATGTTTCCACATCAATAATTGCTCTTTCAGATTCTTCAGCAATTTCAATTGTTCCTTGTTTTAATGTTTCACTATTCTTTTGAAGCATTTCATTAGTTAAATCTGTAACAGCTTTTTGAGCTCCTAGTGCAGATTTAGCATGTGTAATTCCAAGAGCTATAACTATTTGGTTTTTCCAAAGTGGAATTGTATTAATTAATGAACTTTGAATTTTCTCTACTAATTCGCTATCGTTGTTTTGTATTAATCTAATTTGTGGAGCCATTTGAATTGATATAATTCTAGTTGTTTTTAAATCATAGATTTTCTTTTCAAATCTATTTATCATATTTTCCATATCATTTACAGCTTGTACATCAGTTTGATCTCCACTTTCTTTAGCTTTAGCTTGCATTTCTAGAAGTGTTACTTCTTTTAGCTCTTTAAGTTTCTTTTCTCCTGCAATTATATATAGAGAAAGCTGTTTAAAATATTCTAAGTTTTTTTCATACATTGTATCAAAAACTGCAATATCTTTAAGCATTTGAAGCTTGTGGTCTTCCAGTTGTTTTTCTATTTTGTTAATATTTGTTTCAACTTTGTTATATTTGTTTATTAATTTTTCTAATTGTTTTTTTGCAGAATTAAAGATTTTTGCTAAACCTTTAACTTCTCCTTGTGGGATATCTGTGTCAAATTCTTTTATTTCTGCAACAAGACCTGCTAATAAATCTCCTACTTCTCCTGTGCTTCTTGTTTTTACATCCTCTAAAACGCTATCTGAGAATTTTGATATATTACTTTGTGCCGAAGCACCATATTGTAAAATCTGTGTTGTATTTTTTGGATCAATTTTTGTAATAAATTCATCTATTGCTTTCTTTTCTTCATCAGTTAAAGCATCATAATTTAATGATTTTTCAACTACTTCTTCAGAAACTTTTTTCTCTTGTAATAAGGTATCCTCTACTTTGCTCATGTCAATACTTTTTGTTTCAACTTTTAATTCTTCCATAATTAAACTCCTATCTTTATTTATCTATATCATATCGTCTGTCTCTTTCTCTTTGTTGTCTTTTTTCTTCATAGTCTATAAATATTGCCTCCTATTTTTATATTATTTTCCCAAATACTCTATCATCTTGTCATAATATTCCATTTTCAAAGATGATACTGTACTATCAATACTTTGTGGAATTCCATTAATGTTTACTGATGAAACATCATAATTTCCACCAGTTACACCTGTTCTAAATCCATATTTAGACCAAGCAATTTGTCCTATTTCTTTGTCATTTATAGCTTTATAGTATGTATCTCCATTATCTGTAAATGTTGCAATACAATGTGAATTCCAGATCGTTGGTGTTGGATACAATACTCTTACCTTGTCTTTAACTTGAGCCCATCCATCAGGATTTGAATTTGCAAAATCTATTAAGCTTTTTTCATAATCAACAATCATAGGCTCAGCACCCATTCCGTTTCTTAAGTATCTATCAAATAAGTCTGCTGGTGCATGCATCATGTATCCTGATTTTTCATAAAAATCTTTTAGTTGTGCTAAATTCTTTTCAAAATTTTGATCTGTAACAGTTCCTCCACACATTATTGATAATAATAATCCATAATATGTAGCTCCTGGTGAAGATTTTACAGGGTCTGTAGAGTCTACTTTAATTTTTCCATAAATATTGTTTACACCTATATCTTTCCATTCCTTACCTTGTAGGAAATATGTAATTAATTTGTTCATATCTGTTATATAGTATGTGCCATCTTTTTCTGTTACAATTTTTTCTTTAATAAGAGCATCTACTACTGTGTCCCAGCTATAAATTACAATTGGTGTATTTAGTGTTAAATTACCACTTTTTACTGTTTCTCTTTGAGATTCTCCTTTACTTGTATCTGCAGATACTTTAAAATAATCATAAAATCTTTGATCTGAGGTAAATAACACATCATATTTTGATACTCCTGATGAAGTTACAGTGTATGCAAAATGGTTTTTATTCAATTCATCTGCAATTTGTTTATTTCCTTTTCCAACTGATTCACGAATAAGAGGCCAAAGAACAGTTTTTCCATTACTCCATGTATCATATACTACATTTATTTTGTAATTTTTATGCAATATTTTATTTACATCTTCATCTGCAATAAAATTTTCCTTTCCTCCACCTGCTGCAACATAAACTTGAGTTAAATTCTTATATTTTTCCTCTTCTGGCTTCCCATTATCTGTAAATGTCTTAATTCCTATTATTGCTCCAATTAATATTATTAAAATGCCTAATCCTATAAATATTTCTTTTTTAGCCTTCAAGTTTTACACCTCCTTCTTTTTATCTAAATCAAAATCTATATTATCTATAAATCCATCAGATTTAAGCATAGATTCAAATACTTTAAGCTCTGCATCTGTATCTATCATTTCTGTTTGATAAATATTGCTAAGTTGTTCTTCAAATGCTTTTTTTATTTTAGCTATCATTTCTTCAACAGAACCCATAAATTTTTTAGTTTCTGTAGTATTTAATTTTTGATTTTCTATTTCATCATATCTTTCTAAAATCTTTTTAGTAACTGGCAAATAATAGCTTAAAAAATTCCTTATTTTCTTTATCTTTTCAGGCTTTTCTATAACTGTATCTATTATTTTGTCAGAGATATCGCAAATTTCTTTTGTATTTTTTACTATATCACTGTTTTCTAATTTTGTGGAAATATCTCTAATATTTTTCACCATAGCTTGTGCTTTTTTTAGGTCCTCTTTATCATTAAACGAAATATCATCTGATAAGTCAATTTTTGTTCTATCTTTGAATAACAAATTACCTGCTCCATAAGCTGCTACTCCAATAGCTGCAGCTGGAAGAGCGCTTATACCTAAAGCTAAATATGGTACTGCAAAAAATGTTCCACCTAAAATACAGGAATATATATATCGCTTTTTCAATGATATTTCCTCCTTAATTATATCCTCTAACTTGCTTAAATGCCTCTAATAAATTTGTTCTTCCGTCAAAAATTTTAGCATTTGTAAGCTCTGCAATTCCCTCTAATTGATATGATGAAGCATCTCCAAACATTATGCTGTATATAGGGATGTCTTTATTTATTGAATTATATAGTGAACGTAGTTGTGCTAAAGAACCCGCATTTGAAGCCCCATCTGTCATTAAAATAATAGATATATTGTATTTATTTGTATCTTCTTTTTTTAGAATATCTAGCCCTGTTTGTGAGGCAAGATAAATATTAGTTTGACCTGTTGGCCTTAAATCTTTTATAGATTTTATAAGCTTAGAGGTATCTGTTCCATTGTCTGTATGCCATTTGGCTAAAACGCTTCCACTAAATGGTATAACAGAAATTTTATCTTTTTCTGAAAATTGTAATAAGTTTTTAGAAGCTTTATCTTCATCTAAAATGTAATCCATAGCTTCTACAAGTTGCTCATTTCCTTCTCCATACATACTTCCTGAATAATCTAAGCAAAATACTGCATGGATTGGTTTTCTAAGTTCTGTTTGGTAAATTCCAAGGGCTGTTTTTATAACTGATGTACTAGGGTATCTTACTGGTACTATATATTTTGTAGTATCTATTCCCCAATTTGGATTAAATACTGATTTATCTACATTTTCGTTAATTCCTCCATACCAAACTCTTCTTCCTGTTTTTACTAGTTCACTTTGTCCTTCATTACTTAAAATGTATGATTGAAGCTTTGTAAATTGTTCTAATTTATTGTCATCAGAATTGTCTATGTATGCAAGTGGCGAATCAGATATAGATACTCCATCTTTTGCATAAATAATATATAGTGGTTCTTTCCCTTGCTCCTCAAGTTTCTTATTAATATTTATAAGTGATGTCTCATAAGTTACAACTGCTTCATAATCTCCTTTTAAAAACATTTCCTCTAAAAACTCATCACTTCCTGATGAACGTGTAACCCCGGAAAATAACTCTTTTAAATCATTTTTAAGTTTATCACTTTTTAAATCCTTTTCTGTAAGTATTTCTGGATTTCCTGCAAGTGTAGATACAAAACCTAAATATGCAGTAGCACCAGTATTTGTTTGTGTTGCAGAAGACATGCTAAATTTTAGCTTATTAGACTTTATTGCCGAAAGGATATCTTTAGTATATACATCTTTACCAATAAAACCTAATTCTTGAGCTTTTGATTTTTTAATTCCGAAAACAACTGGATTAATACTTGTTGATTTAGAGTTTTTAACTTTTGAACTATTATTTAACATGTAAATCCAAATTGAATTAGATGTCCAAACAGCATCAAATTGTTCATTGTTATTAAGCCTATCCATAATATCTATTGTACCTGCATATTCAATTTCTAAATCTATATCGTTCTTTTTAGCATATTCTTGAATTACAGGTTCCAAGTCTTTGTTTTCTGTACTAGAAATAATTCTAAATGGTTCATTAATTTCATATTTTAGACACTCTAAATACCATTTTATATTTTTTTCTATTCCTGGTCCAATTAGCACTATAAATATAACAACAACAATGCATACTATAGTTAAAATAGTTTTTTTGTTTTTTTCCATCTTTCCCACATTCTCCCCCTTTCGCACTTATTATATCATTATAGCTTTTTAAATTCAATTGTTTTTTTTATTTTTTTAGGTTCCTTTTGGGAACGGAGGAAAAAAGGAACCTGAAATTAAAATTGAGAACGAAGCAATAATTCAGACCGACAAACGGAGACGAGGCAAAAATTCACTCACAAATAATAATTTTTGTAAAATACATTTTCACCTCGTCACCAAATCAACTCTATATGGTACTTCCAAGTATCTTATTTGAACTTTTATCTTATTATAAAATTAAAAAAATAAGATTTTAAAGGAAATGATTGTAGTTATGGTAAAAGTAAATGTTGGAGAAATTTTAAAAAATAAAAAACGTTCTAAATATTGGCTATGTAATCAAATGCAAATAACTATGCATAATTTAAATAAAGTTATCTTGGGTGAAACAAAATCGATTTCTTTTAAATACATTCATGATTTTTGTAAATACCTAGAATGCACACCTAATGAACTTTTTACTGTTAAAACTGAAGATAATGAAGATGAATATTAAAGAAGTTCTAAAACGGATACAAAATGGGACGATGCCAAAATAGCAGACAATAATCTACTATTTTGGCACCGTCTTTTTTTAATCTTTGGTATTTTGACATTTTTATCCCATTTGCCAAAATGCTTTATATGTTCTATATGCCTCAAAAATATCATACTTGCTTGTAAC
>Ga0247611_10009823_pt1 | contig 11397 bp, 4 predicted proteins | sample 177DNAGHGhighgp2_FD_192422 | JGI IMG/M metagenome (GOLD analysis project Ga0247611, IMG submission 192422) | Sheep rumen microbial communities from Palmerston North, Manawatu-Wanganui, New Zealand - 1770 DNA GHGhigh gp2 | ecosystem: Host-associated > Mammals > Digestive system > Stomach > Rumen ... | reverse complement strand
ACGGAAATATTACAGATGAGAAATACGGAATGAACCTCATGACAGATTATGGTTTCGCGACTATATACAAAAATGGTACATCATTCGCGGCATCTGATTCTGTAAAGCTTTATGTTGGAACTGGTACCAGTGATTTCAGAACAACTTCTCAATCATTGGAACTCCAGGCATTTGGTGGCCTCGCGGCCACCAATTCCAACACAAGTAAAGCGTATAATTATCCAATGTATTTCTCAAAAGGTGAAAATGACGGTGAAGGTTTGATTACACTGATATCGCGTTTTGTGATAGCATATTACGATTATAACATAACCAACTATCCAGGCGATTATGCTTTAACCGAATATGGTATCGGTACATCACCAACCGCGTTGTGGACACATTCACATGTATATGACATGCGTGGCTCTCGAGCAAGTATACTCAAACGTGATAACGAAAAATTGTTCATCACAGTTTATATGTGTATGTCATTGCTTGAAGCGGTTATTGAATCCGGTTGGGAAAATGATACGAATCGTTATACATTGATTACTCGTAATGATATCATGTATAATCGCATGGGTTGGGATACTTCTCCAAGTGTGTATAAACGTGGTGACCGTAAAATTAATCTTGGCGGTAAACCAACACCAACACAAGACACTTCACAACAGAATGCATACCAGAATTCAATAATGGCACCGCGTTGTATCTTATATGATAATAACGCGGATACATATGATTCCAGTACAAAAATTCTTAACTGCGGATATTTTGATGGATTCATGTTATACTATTCTGGATTCTTATGTGTTGAACCTCAATTCTTATCAACACCGGAGGATGTTGAACTTATCAATTATAAATCCGGTAATGCTACAAAGTATTCTGGTTTTGCGGATAAGTTTGGAACTAATCCATCATCAGGTTATTCCAAAGAACAATATCCACAGATGACACATTTCTTCAATGCCAATGCGTATCTGTATGATTGGAAGACTGGTGGATGGAACAATAAACTTGACATATATAATCCCGACGATAAATGGTATGATGAAACACCATCTCAATCAAATGGTGGTCTTCCTATATACTATGCGAACAACGGTATCATCCTAACAGGTTATGTGTATCAGAATATACATCCCTCAGATCCAATCATGTCAATATCCGGTGGTGGTTCAACCGTATATGCGACCAATAAGTATTGGGCAAATACTAATGCTGATGGTGGCACAACCGATCCAAATAAAGGATGGGTTTGGATACGTGACTATGAAAACATTCCTGCAAATTGTAGGAACGCAAGATATTGGATCACTAACACTAACGATGATTCACTTGTATTCGTACGTCAATCTGATTGCTTCCAGCTTCTTGAAAAAGGAACACAAAGCAATGGATATGCTGCATATAATGAATATGAACAAAAGTATTATATCGCTCCTATTGCAGATAACTATGCATATGGATGGTATAAACGTGATAATATTGTTTATGTTCCTGCAACACGTCGTACTCATACTATCGGTTCATCTGGTACAACATCATCGGAGACAATGACATACGATAAATGGATGATCGTTTTCAATTCCGCAAATAATACCGTTAAAACGGTTGATTGCTCGGATATAACTCAAGGTGTATTTAACCCAACTGATACAGCACTACCATTCACCGGAAATGTTAATGCTTTAAGCAAAACACATCGTACTGAATCTGGTACAGGTATTATTTGTATTGAATCACTTGTTGACAATATCGAAGAAACATGTATAATAGATATGCGTTCTGGTTCGATGACAGTAACGATGTATCCATGGAAACATGCGTGCTGTATATGGGGAACTAATCGTGTTGCATATATTGCCTCCGGAGGACTTGATGCCAACGTTCATATTTATGATTTCGGAACGGGTTCACTTGTTGGTGATGCTATACCCATACCTGATGGAATGACAGATATCGAACATCTCTTCGGTCATACAAAATATCTGTGGATGACCAATGGTGCCACATATGGTTACGTCGTTGACTTGACAAAAAATACAGACCGTGATATTCGTGGTTTTTCATATCCTGGTACATATGGTAGATCAGCTCTCCATAATGTTAAGTACACATGTATCGATGATATGTTCATCATTTATAATATCACAGAATGTGGTTCTTCCGAAATACCTAAAGCACATTTTATCGTTATAAACAATCGTGATTCCTCACAACCATCACCTGAACCACCTATGCCTTTAACGGATTTCAACGCTGATATCTCATCGTCATATATCGGCGGTCGTATCGATATTATATTGAGATATGTTAATGTAGGTACGGACACATATGGTAGACAGGTTGGTTCAATAGTAATGCTGATTAATCGCGGATATTCTAATAACTCATCATCACCGGCTGGTGCTGATTGTCGAGTATATGATTTCGGCCAGTATCTCCATACTGGTGAAGTGAAATCATATGTACATTCAGCGAACAGTAACTTTGGTAACTTATGTATGTATGGTGAAAATATCATCCATAGATATAATAAGAAAATTCCATTGATAAACTATCTCCCGATAAAGTTAACCGGTAAAACGGATACAATTAATGCAATGAAATATATTAAGAACATCACCAACAAAGCTTGGTTGTTCGGATATACCAATACTCCAAGTTGGGGTGATGGAACAGGTACACCCGGTATACCACCTGGAGTTCCTATTGCAAAGACTGATTCGGAAGGTAATATCACCGGATGGTCGTAAGGAGTGATCCTGTATGGCTGAAGTATTTAAATCACAAGAAGTATATAAACATGTAAACTATGATCTTCACGACCGCAATGAAATAATTGCGGTTCGTGGAGTATATGTGACGGGCGAATATCGCCCGCCATATTATAATGAACCAATTCTTAGTTTGAGATACATACAGGGTATACCCGCTACTGTAGTTGATTTCCAAGATGCATCAACAAATAATGGTGAAGATGCAATGTATAAGATGTTGGATTTTCTTATAACCGATTTTCCTATTACACCAACATTTTATACGGTTGATTCTAAGTCGGCTGGAGAAGATTCAATGTATAAGATGTTGGATCTATTACTTACATCGATACAACCAACCTGTGAATTTTATGAAACTAAAAGTCAATCTGCGGGTGAAGATTCAATGTATAAGATGTTGGATTTGTCATTTACATCATCACAACCAACGGAAATACCCTACGGATCGGTATATAAGAATTCTACACCTGAATATGGAATAGGTTTATCATTTATCAATTCCGATTCTGCGGTTATAGAGAATTATATTCCATAATAAAGGAGAGTGAAATATATGGGAAATATCTTTGAAGAAGCTATTCCTGCATCGGAACCTTTTCCGGAAGAACTTAAAGAATTTATCCGTAAAAATCCTAAGATGAATCATGAAAATCTGTATCTATGTAAAGTTGTTGATATGGATGGTAATGTATTGGACACCAAGATAGGTGTAAACCTGATGACTAATCGCGGATTATATCTACGATATGTCGAGCAAAATTCTTCATCTTCTTCTCAATATAGATACATATATCTCGGTCGGGGTTCTGCTGAACCTGACCCAACTTCGTCAACATTGACAGATCAAATAACCGAACTTTCTGCAGTAAACGGATACGATGGTAGCTCCACATATTATCCGTTCGAATATGATGATAATACTAAAATAGTATCTGTGAAGTATAAAGTATCATATCAATATTGGGACTATACACAAGGCAGCAACGCAGAATATGAGATATGGGAAATTGGTATCGGTTATAATGCATCAAATTTATTTACACATGCCTTGATATATGATAATCATGGAAACCAAACTCATATTACAAAGAAACCAAATACTCGTTTATACATAACGGCATATTGGACATATTCTTTGTCTGTTGCTGATATACCTTCACTATATGAAGCTGGTAAATATGTATATATCAATCCGAGGTATGCTGTAGCATTTGGGGATCCTTGGAACGTGTACCTATCGATACTAAGACGTGATAATTATTATAATAAAGCATCAACTGAAACCAATACATCAACACCAGGTTGGAGTTCAAAAATGACTCTGGCGACAAACGATCCACGAGAAGCTATATGGAACAAGGGAAGTGACAAAACCGATACATGGTTTTGGGAAGAAAACGGTCTATATTTTTATGGAACATTATTTTCTTTATCTTATTGGAACTGGAGTAAGATGGGTGATTCTAAAGCGATTGATCAGTTTGGTATAATCGAATATGAACCTATGCCAGAGAATGAGGAGATTGAAACATTCTGGGCTTATGTCAATAGCTGGAATACAATAATGCAATCACCAAAGTCATACACAGGTAATGAAATAAAGAAGATCAATTATGGATTGAATCAAAATTTCGGTATATCGATATCACGTCAAATTGATGGATCTTATCCTTCATATTATACCGACAAACAGGGTGCATCTCTACCATGTGTTACATTTGACATATCTGAAATGAATATGTATAATCATATATCAAAAGAATGGGATATTACTGTTCCATTTGAAAATCATCCGGAAAAAGTATATGTATGTCATTGGACTAAATTATATGTGGATTGGTGGGTTGAATACAACGGTATCGCGAAACATGTGTATGTTTACATTAACTATCAATTTCCTCTGGATGAACACGGTGTTCCTCAAAATAAGATCATCAGTTTTTCAAATACAAATATGGTTATTGCCGCGACGGATACATATTGGGACGTCTCATCATATGTTGAAATTCCAAATCTCGCAGCTGTACCAGATGAATTGTCTCGTAAAAGATACTATATCGTCGTATCAGGTACCAATGCAGAACTGTTACCAAAATATATTAATGGTAAGGGACCATATTCTATTGGAGAACATTCTTTGAATCTTCCTGCTGAACGTCAAGGATATGAATTAACACATAATACGACAGGTGTTATGTCTCGTATACCTATGCAAAGATATGATAATGCAAACTCAAAGATCTCGCCATGGACGACTTTTTATTATTCAGAAGATAATGGTGCCGCAAATGATGTGGGAGCTAAACCACTTATGAACAATGATGCTGGTTGGTTTCTCATATGTTCAAAACTTGTGTATCTTGATGAACAGAAGAATTGTACGGAATATGATATCGTAATCCATGATACAAATGGTTATGATTATCCGTATGATTCTATACGTCGTTGGTCGACTAAAAATGGTGATAAGATAATATTATTTTATCCATATCAGGCATGGCGTATTGGTACATCGGAATCTAATGGTAAAACATATGGATGGTTGCCCTTTGAAAATCAGTTCGATATTTATACATTGACTGATGAAAATACGGCGCCGACAGTAGAAACCGTTTTGATGCAATTTACTAATAATTCTGATATCAACAATGACACGTCATTCCATTTATATTCATGGAGTAGTAATGGTTTCTTGGTTGCTGCTAAGAAGAGAACCGGTACTGAAGCGGTTGTTGTCGATATTTATGGAGATGGAACAAACGCTCAACAATATCTGTTGACAAATGCTAAACATTGCCGTGCTATCGAATTTACCGATTACTGTGTATATCAAGATATGAACTTATCTGGTACCGGAGATTATGTATTTCAAATATATGATATGAAGAATCGTCAGATTTTTGACACATTTCATATCAACGATGGACCATCATATACTATCAATGGTATATTCGGTTATAATGACATTGTATATGTTTACGTAACGTCCGATGGTGTATCATATACATTTTATTATAATATCACAAATGGTTCTCTTGAGAAATTAACATGGATCATACGTGCGTTTGATTCCAATTGTCCATATCACACAACACATTTTGCATTCCATGAAGAAGCTGTTGTAATCATAGATGCAAATATCACTAATAATTATATCGTTGAGAAGCCCAAACTTCTCAATCCAAAACAACCAACGAAAAGTTTCAATCTATGTAATACATCAAACGTTTCTGATGATATAGCTGGATATGGAGGATATTATCCCGTCATCAATACTGTTAATGACGGTAAACAATTAATATTGACATATATTCCATGTTGTAGCAACTGTCGATATGTTGTTGTGCATGATTTGGGACGTGCGTTGGATACTGGTGATGGACAAATCGAACATTTCCCATATGGTAATTACTACGTATATATGTCATACTATGTCGCTAACGGCTGTATTTTTCCATTTCTGAAAGGTATCATCATGATGTCAGCTGCAGGTCATTACGATTATGGAACATATGTTAATCTATCTGGTAGAGTATTTTATGTGCCGATAGAATGTGTGATACCGATGCATATGAAAGGATTGACGAATACGTTGAATTCTTATAATGCACCGATAAAATGGGGTATCGATAAGAAACTTCAATATTCAATAACAAATGATCTATCGAGATTACTTCCGAACAACGGAGGTTGATATGCATGGCTGATGTATTTAAATCTCAAGAAGTATATAAACATGTAAACTATGATCTTCACGACCGCAATGAAATGATTGCGGTTCGTGGAGTATATGTGACGGGCGAGTACAGACCACCTTACTACAACAATCCAATATTGGCATTAACGTATATACGTGGTGTTGATTGTACTGCCGTGAATTTTGAAACAGAATACGCTGATGTAATAAATGGAGAAACCGTTGGTATGTATCAGATAGATACAATGCCGATTGAATATGCCATTCAACGTTATTCAACTGAAAGTGTTAATTTATCTTCAACTGATACTGTTGGGATGTATAAGATCAATATCGAAGATATCGATTATTACATCGAACGATACGGGAAAGAATATATTAACGTATCATCAACAGATACCGTTGGTATGTATCAGATAAATATATCCAATGCGGATTTCTCTATCATAAAATGTCCGACATCACATAAAAACTCTACACCAGAATACAGTTTGGGATTATCATTTATCCGAACCGATTCTGCAATCATAGAAAATTATATTCCTTAAGGAGGGATAAATATGAACAATCCTAACGAAATAGCTCTTTGTGAAAATTCTGAGTTTCCGGAAAGTCTTGAAGAGTTTGAAAGGAATTATGACAAAAAACATCCGGGTTCTCCCGGATGTTTTCATAATATATATCACTTAGTCGCTGAAGACCGTGAAGGAAACATCGTTGATGAAGCGTTTGGTGTTAACTGTATAACCGACCTCGGATTCTCAAATTCTTTTTTACGATATTATTCTTGGGAAGGTTATAACGGCTACATGTATCTCGGGCAGGGACAGGGTGATATAGATCCAGCTTCTTCAACATTGATAGATCCGATAACCCCTGTTATCGCATCAAACACAACCGGTGGTTCAACTTCAGCAGAACATTGGGGCACTAAATGGATTCCAGAAAAAGAAGCTAATCGCGTGCAATTCAGATTGCATGTTGGTTATTTTGATTATACTGCATGGAGTGAAGATAAAACGGTAACCGAAATTGGTATAGCCACTTCTGGTTATGATCAAAATGGTTTAAAATATCATGCTGGTATCTATAACTCGGAAGGTGAACGAACAAGTTTCGTCAAGAAAGTGAATCAAAAGCTCACAATAACCGTTTATGGAAGATTCATGTTTCCCATAAAGAAAATCGTAAATCAGATGTGGGAAGCAGGTTGGCATTTCTTAACACGTTCAAGCTCTTGGTTCAAACAATCATATGCCAGCTATTTTTCTGGTTTTTATTCAGTAATTGCATCATATGATAAATCATGTGTATGGAATAATGATTGGGTAAGTATTTTCGATGAGAATCAGGGAAGTGTTGTTGACCATGTTTTTAGCAGAGACGTGAAGGGGTCGATGAACATATTTATCGATGGAAAACGGCAACATATGTCTGAAATATATGTATCTGAAGAAGATTGGATATCTTGTATGGCCCAACCATATTTCTTAGCTCACAAAACATTGAAAGCTGCGGAACCTATACCGTTCCAGAATGATCATTATCGTGCTTTTGATTATAAGACGCTTAGTATGTGGAGAACATATGGCCATCGTAATACCGATAGTGCTCGTGATAATTATGGTCAACTGCCAATGATTGATATACATATCGATTCATTAAGAATGTATAATGGCCAAACCAATGACTATGATATAGATGTTCCTTTTATCGAACCGGTCCCATATTTACCAATGAATATCGGTCATTTAAGAATGTCGATTCGTGAACATAACTACATTCAACATCTACAAAAATCGGATTGGTATACCGTGTATGTTAACGAGGCACCTGAATATCCAATAACCAAAATCAATAATATATCCAATGCAATATATACTACTGATGAATATTGGGATTCTTCAACATGGGAAATCATAAGTAACACATCAAATATTCCAACATCACAAGGTAGCAAACGTTTCTTCATTATGATAGATACTGAATTCAAGCCGGATTTATATGATGATCGAACTGTCGGATACTATGTACCATATGACTACGGTAGGTATGGTCGTCAGGTAGAACGTGATACGTGGAAATCTAAGATGCCTAAATTCGATTTGAATAATGGATCTGGTGAAGATAAAGTATTTTATGGAACACGTCTGAATTCAAGTAATCTGTATTATTCTCAAATATGGGACGGCTCTGGAGGCAGTGGATGGAGCGGTAAACCGTTGCAAAACGAAACGTATGGATATATCATCCAAAATAGTTATCTCGTATATCCCGATTCCATTAACCCAGATCCAGATATATATGAATATCGAGGAAATAGTAATGCTTCATATAGTGGCCAATTCCAGGGTTTTCCATATAAATATTTTCTCGCAGGTAATGGAAAACCCTGCGTTGAACCGGAGACTGGAGCTGATTATGATTATGAAGCAAGTGAAATGTTCTTGTGGAATACTACACGTGGTGAACATGTTGCTATTCAAGGTAAGCATACATGGACCACAGGTATTCGTGTGTACACAATATCATCAGATCCTTCAGTAGCACCGACATATGAAGATTTCTCATTTGATGAATCATGGGATGGTTATCAGATGTACTCTTCATCAAATAACGGATATGTTGCTATATCATATGTACAAGGCAAAAGAAATGTCAATGAAACATATATACTCGAATATGATGTTCCGAATGTTGCTGCAAACATGTACAAATTACCGGGATATCATCACGGTATGTGTATAGATCTTACAGATTATTTCTGTGGAATCAATGCTAACGTTCCCGACCACTTATCACTTGATATATATGATATGCATAATCGTACTATTTTCAGAACAATTGATATCCCTGAAGGATATCAATTTGCCGGTATGGCAGGCTGGAAAAATTGGATATATATCCGTGTCACCCAGTCCGGTACTACATCGACATTCGTATATCATATTCAAGAGAATATACTTGAATCAACGCCATTAAATATACCAATGATGATAATCGATGGTGATTCATGGTATTCACATATTCAGCGTGCTGTTGAAGCAAACGGAAATATCGAAAGCTGTATGGTACTTTTAGCAAGTGCCCGTGATCCGAGTAATCAATATCATATGTTGTTTAAATCATCTGATCCTTTACATCCGATCGAATTGATTCGTCGAGATAATTATGAAACATCTTCATATGTCAGATGGCATAATGCGTGGATGGGTTATACTGCGGACAATAAGCAATTGTTACTGACTTACGGATGTAGACGTTGTATATGTCTTGACATTTCATGGGCTCTTCGCCATGGTACTATAAACAACCACTTGACATGGGGTGAATATTATAGTTCAAATGCGTATGATTATTCGCCGATATACTATAAAGGATACATATACATGATGCGTTTATATTGGCCTAAAGAAGTCAATGGTGCTAATGACAGTTATATCAAACAATATTGTCAGAGTTGGTTATATATATCGGATTGTGTGTTCTATCGTCAACCATATCAGTTATGGATGGATATGCAGATGAAAGGTTCTACATATACAATTAATTCATATATGAACCCTGTAAGAATAAAAGGTAATGTGGTTCGCATGCAGCTCAGTTACACAAACAGAGATGTCGATGAACCTTTTACAACACCTGATCCATAATCATAATAAAGATAATCATGGGGCCATATGGCCCCATGACTTCTTTGTTTCATTTACTTTGTAACAATGTTAATTACGATATTATCGTCCTCGAGTATAAACAGTTCGGGAACGTAATGTTCTAACATAGACACATTCCTGTGTTCATAAGGATCATACAGATTTTTCGGAAAATCTTCCAAGCGTTTCCACTTCTGACAGATTGCCTGTGTATTTGCATCCATATAATCAGAACCAGGAACATTCTTCTCATCTGTATACCAACCCTTGAAACGCATCCATGCAACATTTGGATGTGCTTCCATCTGTTGGATTACATGTGAAATATAGATATTGTTATCCATTGATATCGTATCAACAGGTGTATGAATTGATGTAAGTCTGTTGAAGTAATCCTTAACTATCTTTCTCAGGTCATTAATAGTATTAGATGTCAAAGACTGATTGTACAAACATACATCGAATTCTATCTGGATATTGAGATCTGGCCAGAATTTATTTATTACCAGATCCTTGTCAAGATCCGAGCAATAAGTATGTGGCAAGCCATACGTTGCAATGAGTTTGCAATCCAGATAATTGTTACCTTCGAGACGTTTCATGATGACAGGTTCGATAGCACGATGTACCTGTGTGAATGTAGATACAAATGATTCGAATCTATCGGATGTCATCAATGTCCATTCGATGAAAGGAACAAGTTGAATTCTCATACCACCATGAATGTTTGTTTCCGCAAATGCCGAATTAACATCCGCATCATATGCATATAATGTGTAATATGCATTTTCCCATGTGATATCATCAACGGTAGCAACCACTGATATCATATTGAGCATTTTCTGGACATTTATCAGATCCAACGGAATTGTTGGGTTGATCAATACAGTATATTCTTCCAGGTAACCGGTCAACTCTGCATATGTATTTGTTGCGAGAGTCTGTATTTCTGCGAAGGTATGTGAATCAACAATTTCATTCATACGGTTGTATGCATACTGAATTATCTCATACATTCCTTCTGAACCCTCATGGAACTTATATAGATCAACCATTCTATTATAGAGGTCAATCTGTTCCGGTGAAGGTATTGATGATTCACCGAAGTTTACAACACTTCTCATTTCCTTCAATTCCTGAACAAGTGGAATTGAATCAATCATGTATTCATCAACGATTCTGAATCCTGTATAACCATCACCTATCGTAACTTCAGAGTCTCTATTCTTATCTTCTGATCTGATAAGAATTGTCATCTTCAATTCAGGTGTTGTTGCAT
>Ga0247611_10009822_pt1 | contig 11398 bp, 11 predicted proteins | sample 177DNAGHGhighgp2_FD_192422 | JGI IMG/M metagenome (GOLD analysis project Ga0247611, IMG submission 192422) | Sheep rumen microbial communities from Palmerston North, Manawatu-Wanganui, New Zealand - 1770 DNA GHGhigh gp2 | ecosystem: Host-associated > Mammals > Digestive system > Stomach > Rumen... | reverse complement strand
ATTAATTTTTGAGCCTCTTCATTAGATTTAATGACTGCCTCATAAAATTCAACAGTTCCTTCTGTTAAACTATCAATTCCTTTTCTTGCATCAGAATAACTATCAACAGTATTCTTTAATTCATCATATGCTTCTTGAGCCTCTTTTACTGCTTTTTGAGTTCTTTGTAATTCTGCTTCTTCTTTACTTAAAGCAGTCGCATGAGCATATATTGCTGCCCCAATAGCAACTAATCCTGCAAGTATTAATCCTCAAGGACTTGCCGTTAAAGCAACTCATAATGCTTTTACTCCAGATATTAACATTGGTAAGGCAGTTCCTAACGCAGTCACAATTTGAATTGCCTTTTCTCCACCTGATAAATCTTTATTATTTAATATATCTGAAATATGATTTAATGAAGATAACGCTGATGCTACTTGACCTGCAGCTCCTGCAATATTAACAAAATTCTTAATGGTTTCACCCATTTTTAAATTATGTTTAAAACTTGCTCAAAATCCTTCAATTTCTTTTTCTGCATCATCAAATTTTTGAGTCATTCCTTCAACTTGACCAGTTAAAGTTTGCTTAGTTTTTTGACTATCTTCAATTATCTGTTTATTTACCTTAGAAAAAGTATTTTTTAAATTTTCTAATGCGATCGCTTGGGCCTCAATATCTTCTCCAGACATTGCATTCGTATAAGCCTCAAGAGCATCATTTAATTTTTTTGCTTGCTCTGGTAATAATGTCTCTGATCCTAAAAGTTCATTTATTACATTTTTTAACCTTTTAATTGCTTCAGCTTCAACACTCATAGCTGTTTCAGTTTCTTTTGCCGCAGAACCTTTTTGAGCATTTATTTGAATTCTTTTTTGTTCTGCTCTATTTAAATCCTCAACAGTTTTTATATATGTTTCAGATTTTTTAATTGTTTTATCTATAACATCATTATAACTATCTAAAACACCAATATCATTAACTTCTTTTAGTCCACTAACACTAGTGTCTACAACTTTTCCATTTTCAACAGGATTTCCCATTCTAGCAAAATAATCACTCGCAGCTTGTAAATTAGCTTCTCAAGCTTCTTTATTTTCTTCTAATTCTGCTCTTTGCTTAATAATAGCATTAGCTTCATTATGTTGTTCTGCAGTAACTAAATTACCCATATCTAAAATTTCTTTTTTTCAAGTTACTAAATCTTTAAAATATTCACTAGTTTCATCTAAACCTTGAATTTCTTCTAAAAGTTTCATTTGCGCAGTTAATTCAGTAACATTTGCATTAGCCTTTTTTAAATTAGATATTGTACCAGCTAGACTTCTTCCAATTTGATCATCAAACACTCTTAAAGCAGTAGAACCTAATGCTAATAAAGTATTTCCACCACCACCAAGAGATTGTACAAAAGATGAAAGTCTCTCTACTAAAACTGTTAATATATCTGCTACATCTTTAATGCTGTCTTCATCAAAGATAGAATCGTATAATCCTTCATAAGCAGTCTGTAATCTTTGTAAGTGCGCTTCTGCACTATCCATATATATATCTTGTTGTTTTTGTAATGAACCTGTTGCGGTATTAGCTCTCTCTAAATTTTGAGAAAATTTATCTCAATTATCCATTAAAGCAACTAATTGAGTGTATTGTCTAACTCCTGCGACAGTTTGCGCTGTAGCAACCTTTTGTGCATCTGTTAAAGTTTGTCATTTAGCACCCATTTCATCAAGAATACTATCCATACTTTTTAAGTTACCAGAAGCATCTTTAATATTAACTCCTATTTTTTCTAATGCCGCAGAATATTTAGTTAAAGTAACTCCGTCATCAAGAGTTTCTCCTAAGCTTAATCCTTGGATACGAGAAAATAATGTTTTAAATGCTGTACCAACTACATCTGCGCTCTGACGAGTTTGTGCAACAACTGTTGCCAATGCGGAAGTCGCATATTCATAACTTAAACCTACGGTTTTACTAACTGCCGCGAATTTCTCTAGACCAGTTGCAATTTCTTCTGAACTTGAAGCTGTTTCAGCTCCTAATTTAGTAATGACATCTGCAAAATGTTCTAGATTACTAGATCCTTCCGCAAAATTATTTCAAATAGCAGTCATGTAATTAGAAACTTCTTCAGAAGATGAACCTAATACATTTGCCATTTTTAAAGTTACGTCGGTTCTTTTTTTAACCTCTTGTTCACTTAAACCTTGTTGATAATAAATTAAAGCACCTTTTGTATAGTCTAAGGTACTAGAACCTAAGTTTTTTGCTGCTTCATTTGCATATTTTGCAAATCTTTCCATATCATCTGCACTAGCATTAGACACTATTCTAATAGAATTTAAAGATTTATCTAGTTTTAAAGTATAATTATAAGCATTTTGAATAGAACTAGTTATTTTATTAAAAACACTAGAAGAAATACCCCATTTAATAGTATTTCCCATTGTTTCTGCCATTTTATCTAACAATGTATTGCTTTCTTTTAACTCTAAATTAGTTGTTAATAAATCTGTTGTTAATTTCCTAAATGCAGAGGATCCTGCTTGTCCGGCTTCATTAAATTGTCTATATATATTTTGTATAGATAAACCAGATTTAGAAAGTTCTTTATTAAAAGCAGTTAAATTTGTAGAATTTAATTTTACATTAAAAGATTTTTCTAATGCATTTCTAACTGTTTCCGCGGTTTGTTTCAACTGCATAACTTTTTCAACAGCTTGATTTATATTAAGACTTTTATCTAATTTCATTAAATCTGAACCTGTTAATTTTTGAATTTGATTTAATGAATTAGTAAGTTCAACTAAACCAGACTTATCTAAATTTAGTTTTATTCCATATTCAAAAGTTCCAGCCTTTGCCATAATCCTTGTTCCTCCTTTTAATTTTCTTCCAAATAAAAAAATATTCCTTCTTATCTAGTATGATAAAAAGGAATATACTATTAATCTGTTCTACCCATGCAATTAAATATCTCTATTACCATTTGCAGCTTTTGCAAAGTTAATAACTTCTTGATATTTATCTTTGTCAAAATTATCCATTATTGTTTTTGCAGCTTCCGCATTCTTTGGCAAATCATTAATAAATTTTCCAATAATAAATGCTGCTGTAGTATTATATTTTAATTCATTTTCAATCTTTTCCGCAGTTTTATTTAACAAGTCTAAATATTGTCTCTCAGGAATTGCTTTTACAATTTCATCAATCAATCCATTACTATCTAAAATATCATATATTTTTTCTTCATCTTCTCTTTGTTTATCTGTAAAAGATAAATTAGTATAAAGATAAATAAGATTTAAATGAAAATACATATTAACTTTTAATGGATTATATAAATTTTCTTCTTTTGATTTTTGTAAAGTAATATCAATTAAATCAATTTGATCTTGAATAGGTAAAAATTGTTTTACCTCAATTTTATTCCCATTAAAGTCAATTTCTTTTATTTCATTATTTAATTTTAATTTTAAACTTGAATAAGTTATTTTACTCATTTTATCTCTCCTTTTCTCTCTACAGTATAATTTTACTATAAAAAAATATTTCTGTCAAATTATACTTTAAAGAACTCTTTTCTAATATATATATCTTTAAGCGGATTTCCTGTAAATGCAGGCTTATTATTTAATACATCAACAAGAATTTCTGCGGTACTCTTCACATAGATATTTCCATGTGGATCATTATATATAAGAAAACGAACTTCTTTATTATTAGGATTACCTTTATATATAATTCCTGCTCCGGTTAATTCATAAATATAACGTAAATGAAAAAAGTGATTAGAAACAATTTTTCTTTTATATTTAGTAATCGCTCAATATCCTGCATAAATTGCAGACATAATAGTATCATTATCTCATAAACCTAAACTATTTAAAGAACCATAAACAGAACGAACAATATTACTATCTCCAATTTTTATTTTAGTATGATTTGTTTCTACAAGCATTTCCATTTTTTTATCTCATGTTAAACTATCATAATTTTTTGCTGAAAAGGTTGCTTGAGAAAGTAATTTATAATATTTTAATAAAGTCGCATCTGGATTTAATTTAATGTTAACAGTATAATTACTTCCATCTACGTCAATTTTTCCTTCTACATCAGCTAGATAATGAAGTTTTTTTTCTTCTCCAGATTCTAATTTAATCTTTTTTTCCATTTTTACTCCAGTAGCAGTCAAAATTTGTTGAGAAATAAGAGCACTAAAGTTTTCATCCATAACATTCCCTTTTTCTCCACCTACATTTATTTGTTTTCTAGCAGCTGCCATATTTATATCATCATTCGTTACCGTTGACGCAACTGCAATAATGACATCAGAAAGTTCTCGTTCAAAAACAATACCTCCAGAACGACGGAATAAATTACCAACATCATAATTTCAACGTTCTGCAGTTTTCATCTCTTCAAGAGTATCTAAAACTTGCTTTAAAGCAAGATTATTAATTATTTTTCCATCTCGATGCATTGATGCGGCTAATTTTAATTCTTGGAAAAAATACTGTAAATCTTTTGCATCTTTAACATCTTGATCATTTCTTCAAGAATATTTACTATCCATTTGAGGATGAACATCATTAACTAAAAATTCTGCGACAGTTTTATTATTATATCTTCCTAGATAATCCATGTCATCAAACTCCTTTATAAAATAAAAAAGAGGGGTTGCCCCCTCTATCTATAATTCTCTCCCTATTTTAATTAAATAGATTCATTAGTTGTATGTTTCATTACTGAATCATTAGCTTTATCATTAATTAAGCTATCTTCAACAATTTGGAAAACACATAATACTTTATGAGTTTTATCAAAATAAGTGTATCCAGGGAATGCATCCATTGTAAATGTAAATGTTGAAGGATCTCCAGTTGCTGCCATATTAAATGTAAAGTTAGATTGAATTTTTACATTAGGTAATGTAATTTGTGCTGGTAAATCTCTACCAGTAGATTGATCTCTAAATAAAGTAGCAGCTTCAACATAGTAATATCCTGCAAAATTTTCAGCATCAATTTGTAATTCAGAAACATTAATAGAATCTTTTACAATATAAAAGTCTACTAATACAGTTTTTCCATTATTAACAGCAGGGATTCCTGTAAGTTTATTAGTTCCAGTAGTATAAGTTTCAATTAATTCTCCTGTTACAGAACCATCTTCTTCAGTAATTGTTACGAAGATTGGAGCAGTACTATCAATAGTTTCATTAGTATCTAATACAGAAGTTAAATCAATTTGTCCTCCTACAACAAGACCTGGTTCACTAACATGAACATGAACTTGAGTATCATTTTTCTTAAATAATCCCGCACCAGATAATACTGAGAATCCAATTGGAGATAATAAAGCATCTTCAACTGTGAAAGTTAAAGTTTTTTCACCCTCCCATGCGATTAAACGAGTATTTCCTCTTCCTCCTGTTGCATATACTGTAGTAGCAGCACCTTCTACTGTAGAAGTCTTAGCAGTGTCAATGTATAATACTGGTTGACCAGCTTTAAAAGTAGATTTACCAATTTTTACATCAGTTTTAGCTTTGAAAACTACATTACATATTTCTCTTACACCAAATTTCATAAGTTTTTCTCCTCCTTTATAAAATTATTTATTCTATTTTAATTTAGAGTCTACGAATTTTGACTCTCATCAACCTCAGAGTGAATATCTTCCATTCAGTCTTTCACTTGTTGTAAATCCTTTGCTCCAGCAAGTTGTCCTTGCAAATGTATATCTCATTCCATTTTCATTTGAAATCTTTTAAATTCATCAAATAGTTGAAAAATACTATAATTAAACAAAGAATTCATGTCTTTATTTTCTCCTACTGCAAGAATTGAAACATATCTACTCAAAATAGCAATTTTTTGATTATTCTTTTTTAAAGCCGCCAATTTTGCTTGGCGATCATTTAACTTATCAGCAATTTGTCTTGCCAAATCTCCAGACGGATTATAATCATGATCATCGCTGCCGCCTAAACATAGCACTTCATTCAAAACATTTATAAAAATATCATAATTATCTTTATTTAAATAAAATTCTAAATCATTTTGTTTAAAAACAATTCTAATATTTTCAAAATCAATTTGAATTTCATAAGTAGGAAATAATAGAGATAATACCATTTGTAAATTTATTTTATTTATTTCTACACTAGGATTTTTTTCTCTCATTATTGACATTATTATTTCAAAATTAGTGATATTTTCTAAATGAGATCTGTCCTCACTACTTAATTTATTTTTAGAAAATCTTAAAAATTCACATCCTGAAAAAAATCTCTCTTCTCCTATATATGCTATTTCTTTTATGGTTGGTGGATGAAACAATAAATTTAATTCTTCTATAGGAATATCGTTTCCTGACAAAAGAGATAATTCATTAATCATCATTAATCATCACTATCTGGAATACTATCATCAGAACCATGAATTGCACGATAAGATAATGTATAACCAGACAAAACCTCATCATAAGCAATTTCTTTGCAACCCATAAAATTTAAAGTTCCAATTCCACTTAATTTAGCATTATTTAAAATACCATCTATATACCCAGCAATTTTTAAAGGTCTTATTTGATAATTATCCATTACTCAATAATCAGTATGACAAATTATATCAAAATGAATTGAACAATCTCTAAATTCAGTATTCGTTCCATTCGGTATAAAATTATCAAAAGATATCATAATGTATGCTTTTACCTTTTCATGTTCTGGCATTGGAATTTTTGGAGCTAATTTTATATAACCCTCATTAAATAATGTTGCTAAAGTTGTATTATTTACTTTTTCAATGTATTCAGGTTTTGCTAAATTTGATAAGCAATCTTTTGTATTAATAACTAATAATCTTAATAATTCTTTATTTTGAGGTCTATTATCAAAAAATAACTTTGTTAATATTCTTTCAATATCTTTTTCAATAGAAAGAAAAGATGATTTCATCTCTGATGAGACATTAGTCCCTATCTTCATAGCATCCAACTCCTTTTATCTCTATAACGATTTAATTGTAATTGTTTTTACAATATCTTCATTATTTATTCTATATATTAAATCTACTGTTCCACTTTTTCCAGAAACAATAGTTATTGTAACATTTTGATTATTTTCTTCAGATATCTCCGCCTTAGAATTACTTAATAATCATATTCCATTATCAGCATTTCTAATACTATATTTTAATGTATCAAAAGGATATCCAAAATCCGCTCCATCTATATATGGAGTTAAAATAATTTCATTATTGTTTTCTTCTTCGGTATTGTTTATTTGAGTTTCCTCTAGCATATTTTCATTTTCTTCAAATTCATTTGTAAATGCTTCTTTTAAATAAACAATTAACATTGTATCAGATGTAATATCATTAACCATCTGAACTTCTCATAATCTATTATTAATTGTAACTTTTTTAAATCTAGTAAAAAATCCTTCTGTTGTTTCATCTCTAGTTATATATAAAACCACTTCATAACCCATTTCACTTCAAGAAGTCTTTTGCTTTGTATGTCACAACTGTTCCCTACTCCATTTCCCCAAGTATCCATAATAAGAATTACCATTAACAATAATTTCATCATCCGCTTTACGAATAGTTGCGCGGAAATAAGCATTCTCTTCTAATATCTCTTGGATAACAATTCAACGAGTATTAGTTTCTTTCCAAGTAAAAGTATCTCCAACTTGCATACCTATATGTTGAATTCCTTCAGAAGTCTTTCCTATCTTATCCGCATTTAAACATATGTCATCATAAGGAATAGAAATAATTTTATCATCATAATCTTCTTTTAATTTATCATGATTTATTAAACATCTAAATTCTCTGTTATCCTTTAAAATTGCAGTTTGCGCTTGATAAGAATATAATAATGCCTTTTTTAAGCTTCTTAATTTATCCAAGTTCATCCTAGACTCTTGATTTATACCCCCGCTATAATCAAGTCTCTTTTTTAAATTATCCAATGCTGACATTTTTCTTCACCTTACTTATAAGATTTAAACATTCAAAAATAATTCTTCTAAAGTTAAAGAAATCATTTTCTTCTGTTAAATTAAATAAGCCTTCTAATTTTGCCAATAAAGAAAAAAATATTTCATCTGAATCTATATCAATTAATCTACTAATTCCAGAAAGTTCTTCAATAATTGTAAATAATAAAGTTTGCCAATCGCCGCCTTCTTCTCTCATTGGTAATAATTTATAAATTAAGTTTGTTAATTGTTTTAATCTATTTAAAACAGTATCATCTTTAATATCAATATCATATTTTATTAACATAAAGACACCTCTTAAACTCTATCCAAATAAGATCCAGGGACTTCTTCCATTCAAACTGTTTGAGGAACATTCATAATGTCTCCTAAAGTAGAATGGTAAACTCCATTAATATCTTGAAGTCTTCTTTTATATAATCTTTGTAAATGAAAACCTTCTCTTTCATAATCTTTTTTTATCAATAATAACTTTTGCATATGATTTGCTTGAGAAGTAAATTTAAAATCTGTTCCGCTATATTTCATTCTTACATTTTCAATACTTGCTAATTGAAACCCTAGTCACTCTACTATCATATAAGTCGATAAAATATTTATTTCTTCAGAAGTTAATACCAAATTAAAATAACCAGCTTGATATTCACTAGTTATTTCTTCTTGATTTTCTCCTGAATTTAAATTAGGTACAGGTTCAATAGTAGTTCCTAAAACATAATCATTTAAATTTACTCTTGGAAATTCAAATTTATGTATAGCGGTAACTAACAATTCTTCTAACATTTTTTCAGTATCTTCTTTTGTTAGTTCCATATACATATCATCAGTTATTTTAGATAGAAAACTTTGATATACGTCAGAAAAGGATGTAATTCCAGTTCTATCCATATCTTTCCTCCTACTATTTTTTAATAATTATTGGCGTTTCTCTGCGGCCACTAGTCATTTTTTGACTGCTGGCAGCTATAGGGGTTGTTCTTCTTGAGGTTTTGGTAGCACTTGGTTCACTATCTTCTTTACTTGCTTCATTAATTTCAATAGCTCTATCAACATTAAAATTAGTTTTATTTAAAATCTCTTTTCTCATAGCTACATTATTAAGTTGTAAATCTACAGCTTCTTGTTTAATTAAATCAATAACTCCTTTAGGAGCAAAATCTAAGGTATCCTGAAGTTGTTCTAATGTACCTTGTGTTAATAAAGTTTTTACAGTTTCATCTGTATAAAAGTATTCTGGTTCAACATGCCCTAAAAGTTCCTCGGCGGCTTCTTTATCATTTATAATTAAATAATCTTTTAATAACACAAGTCCGCCATTTGTCCAAGCTAATTTTTCAAGCTCATCAAATGTAAGAGTTTTAGTTTCCCCAGCAGAAAACTCTCTATGTAAATTAATATCAGGAATAGTATAACCAACTTTACCATTATCTCTGTTTGTTACCTTAATTTCTCTAGTTTTTTCTACCATAATCTATATCTCTCCTTTTATCTCCTTATATACTTATTATAATTTATTTTTTTATATTTTTCAAAATACAAAAAAATTGGGAAGATTAATTATAATTAATCCTCAATATTCCTAATTATAACATCTTCCCAAAGTATCTATTTATTAGATTGATTCTTCAATAGATAATGAAGTATTTTTATAAACACAAATATTATTTGTAATTAATGTAGCAACACCGAATTTTTTGTAAACTCTGATTTCTCTTGACCAGTCTTCGTTGTCAACTTCTTTAACAGCTGTAGGTCCTTCAAATGCGATTTTTACAGGTTTAGTGTTATCTCCTGCAGGAATAATCCAAGCATAAGATGGGTCAATAACTTTTCTTGTATTAGTTTCATCTTCATAAGATTGTTCTAATATAATTACATTATGTCCTTTATAGTTAGCTAAATAACCATTGTTCCATCTTTCATCTTTCATTCCATCAGATCTCCATCCAGTGTCAGGAACCATAGTTGCAGCAAATTCGTAAGTACAATAGATTGTAGATTTTCCATAAGAATCTGCAATAGAAATTAATCTATCCATTTCATTTTCTTTGAATTCATTTTCTGTAACTTTATTAGCTCCAGTTAATGTTTCGATAGATGCAATTAAAGCTTTTGCAATTTCTTTATAAACAGCTTCATCTAATCCTTCCATTACACAGTCTAATAAATCAGCAAAATCAACTCTACCATCTAAGAATTCTTCAAATCCGATTTGAGCAGCTCCACCGTAAGCTTCTGTATTAATTTCTAATTTTTTACCATCTAATTTAAATACTTCATAAACACCAGCTAAACCAACTTTAGTAACAAATTGTTTTGCTCTTCTTTTAGCTGCGCTTGTGATTTTTTGAACAAATACTGGTTTGTCTCCTTGAGCGAAAGTTTTAACTTCTGCGAACATTCCATATTGTTCCATTACTTTTTTAGGTAATACATCATTAATTGTTGTTTCAATTAATTCAAAAATTGTATTTTTATTTTCTCTATATAAAGCGTATGTTCCAGCTAATTCATTTAACTCTTTTCTTAAAGTTTCATTTAAATCTGCATAGCTAAATTTATTTTCTCCAAAAGAATATGCTACTGTTGAAGAAGGGTTTGCGTTTGCAACTGTTTTAGCTAGTTTTAATAATTCACTTTTTACTAATGCCATAATTCTCTTCCTCCTTTATTACGCAATTCTTTGAATTTTTGCGGCTGGTTGTCCATCTGCCATTGTATAAACTTTTACAACTTTAAATTGGATGTCACCGCTTGCGCCTTTCTTTAAATATCCAGTACTATCAATTCCTAATTTGTTTCCAACAGCTAAATCATCCATAGTTACTTCAGATGTTCCAGAAGTAGCAGGACTAGCAGAATAGAAACAGTTTGTTGTGAAGATATCTCCAACGTTAGTTTTGAAAACTCTTGGAACGATTTCTCCATCTACAGCATTTGTTTTTTTCATAGCGAAATCTTTGTAAGTTTCTCTATATCCATCGTATAATTTAACTTCGTTGAATACTAACATCCATTCTCCTTCGCCAGTATAATTTACTTCACCATTTGCATAATCATATTTAACAAATTGTCCATTTTCTAAAATGTTAATATCTGAATTTGCAGGTAATTGAGCGTAAATTTGACCAGTTCTTTGAGCTGATAAATGATTAGGTTCAACTTGTCCAAAACCTATTCTTTTCATAAATTATTTTCCTCCTCTATTATTTTTTGCTATTTTGAGTATCTATGCAAGCAGAAATCCATGCAGGAATAGTGCTATTATCTTCATTAATATTGAAAGTAGTCACTGCAGAATTTTCTTCTTCTACTTTATTATTATTTTCATCTAAATTCTCTTTTTCAAAATTAACCTTATTTTTTACACAAATTACACATAATTTTGCTTCAATATCT
>Ga0247611_10009821_pt1 | contig 11399 bp, 13 predicted proteins | sample 177DNAGHGhighgp2_FD_192422 | JGI IMG/M metagenome (GOLD analysis project Ga0247611, IMG submission 192422) | Sheep rumen microbial communities from Palmerston North, Manawatu-Wanganui, New Zealand - 1770 DNA GHGhigh gp2 | ecosystem: Host-associated > Mammals > Digestive system > Stomach > Rumen... | reverse complement strand
AGGCGCTGGATTTGATGCAGATGCTGAAACAATAATTGAATACTTCATTGCATCATGATCCTTTAATGTTTCATAAACATTTAATACTGTTGATTCCTTTTGACCAATTGCAACATATACACAAATTACATCCTTACCCTTTTGGTTAAGAATTGTATCAATTGCAATTGATGTCTTACCTGTTTGACGGTCACCAATGATTAATTCACGTTGACCTTTTCCAATAGGTACTAAAGCATCTAGTACCTTAATACCAGTTTGTAATGGTTCATTTACTGGAGAACGATCCATAACTCCTGTTGCTTTTACTTCAATTGGGCGGAACTCATCACTCTTAATTGTTCCAAGTCCGTCAATTGGCTGTCCTAATGGATTAACAACTCTTCCTAAGAATTGATTTCCAACAGGAACCTCAAGAATTCTTCCTGTACATTTAACAATGTCGCCTTCCTTAACCTTTACTGAATCACCAAGTAAAATTACACCTACTTGATCTTCTTCAAGGTTTTGTACCATACCATAAACATTGTTAGGGAATACAAGTAATTCTGATGACATAGCTTTATTTAATCCGTGTACGATTGCGATTCCATCTCCAACCTCAACAACACGGCCAACATTTTCAGTTTGAATATCATCCTTATAAGACTTAATTTGTTCTTTTATAAGTTTTGAAATCTCTGATAAATTAATATTTGCCATCGATTATCCCTCCTATATAGACTCTTTTAATCTTAGTAGACCAGACTTCAAAGTATAGTCAATTACTTCGTCTTCAACTATAATTTGAAATCCTCCTAAGATATCTTCATCAATAACATTCTCTATTTCTAGAGTTTGCTTTGTATATTTGTGCTTTAAAGCTTTTCTAACATTATCAATTTCTTCTTCAGAAAGTGGTTTTACTGATTTAACTTGTACCATTAAAATTTTATTTTCTTCTCTTATAAATTTATCAAATTCTTTTCTAATATCTCTTAATAAGTTAAATCTATTGTGGTCAATAAGCACATATAAAAAATCTAATAATGTTTCTGAAATTATATTCTTAAAAACATTAGTGATAATTTTCTTTTTTTCATCTTTTGAAATAAATGGTGAAGTCATAACTTCATAACAATCACTATCTTTATAAGCTGTCTTATATACAGCTCTTAATTGTTCTCTTGTATCTTCTAAACATTTTTCTTCAACACTTAATTCATATAATGCCTTTGCGTATTCTTGTGAAACCACTAGTTAGCCCCCTTTAATATTTCATCAACAACATCGAAATATTTATCGCGGTTAACTTCTCTACCAACAATCTTTTCTGCAGCTTGGAATGCGATATCAACAATTTCTTTCTTAATATCATCTTCCATACTCTTTCTTTCTTGTTCAAGTTCGCTTTCTAGGTTAGTTCTTCTTAATTGAGCTTCTTTTTGTGCAGCTTCAATTATTTCTTGAGCATGCTTACCAGCTTCTTTTTCAGCTTTTTGAAGCATTTCTTTAACCTGAGCCTTAGCATTGCTTAATTCTTCTTGTACTTCGCTTTCTACTAAGAATGCATTCTTCTTAGCTTCTTCAGCATCAGCTAATTCCTTATCAATTGCTTTTTTTCTTGATTCAAGCATTTTAGTAATAGGCTTCCAGAATAAGAAACGAATTACTAAAAATAATATGATTGTTGATGAAAGCTGAATTATAACATCAATTCCATACTTCCATTCAAAGCTAAATCCATTAAGTGGGCCTAAAAGTGTTGCAATATTTGCGCTAATCTCTGCAATTGCAGATGCTAAATCTAAAAACATAAATATTCACACTACTACAATATGTAGTTCCCTTCTTTAATATATAAACAAATTACATTACTAATAGAATTGCAATAACTAGACCATAAAGACCTGTTGTTTCAGCAACAGCTTGACCAATTAACATTGTCATAGTAATCTTTGATGCCATTTCTGGTTGACGTGCGATTGCATCCATTGCGTGTGCAGCAACGCTACCTTCACCGATACCAGAACCGAAACCTGTTAATACGGCGATACCAGCACCAATTCCTCTTAAACCATTTTCAATATTTCCTGTAGTTTCAAGGAATACTAATAAATTTGTTAAAATCATCATGAAATTCATATTTTTTCTATCTCCTTATTTTTAATATATTTTTTCACTATCATCAATTTTTTGAGAAGTGTTTACAACACTTAACATAACAAATACTACTACTTGTATTACACCAAATGCCAAATCAAATAATATGTTAATAAATGGCATTACTATAATAGAATAATAGCCTAAGGCGCCTTTAATTAATCCAGATATAACAGCGCCTGATGTTATATTACCGAATAAACGTAATGCAAGTGATATTGGGAATGCAAGTTCACTTACAATATTCATAGGAAGCATTACTGGTATAGGATCACAAAATCCCTTTAGCCAGCCAAAGAATCCTTTTGATATAATTCCTGAGCCCTGAATAATAACAAATGATGTCATAGCCAGAGTAAATGTAACAACTAAATAACTTGTTGGGTTATCGAGTAAGAATATAGCTGAAATATTTGAGAAAAACAAGAATACTGCGATGGTTAGGAACCAAGGAGCATATGCTTTCCATCTCTTTCCAATGTTTTCCTTTACTAAACCATTAATTAAATCAACAAGCCACATCATAGGTACAAGCCACATTGGGGTTTTCTTTAACGGATCTACTTTCTTTAAGAAAAAGAAAATAATTATAAATGCAATTACTAAAACTGAAGTAATTACCAATGTAGAAAATATTGGCCCTGGTGCGGTAAGGTTATAAATTACATTGCTATTTCCAGTGCTTACTTCAGTAGTTGTTACATCTGTTGTTTCAGAAACTACCTCATTAAATAGTAAGCATGTGTCAAATATCATTCGTTTTCACCTTCCTTCTTTAAATCCTCTTCTATTGGAGCTTTATGCTTAGATGCCATTTCAATTGGATCCATCTTAGAATTATCCTGCATAGAATCTGGATTGTTATTCTTATTATCTCGTAATAGGAATACTACTGTTGTTACAATAAATACAACCTTTAAAGTCATATATCCACATAACGCTAATACAAGCTTTAATACTAATACATCAGTAGCTGAGTTTTCTACGAATTTTGCTAGTAAAGCTGATATTAATAATATCGAAGCTACTAAAAACATTCTTAGCATGAACCACAATCTAGCTGATTTCTTAGGAGAAAATAAAGGATCTGCCTTTGATAATCTTCTAATTCTAGCATTTTGCTTAACCATCATACCATGTGTCATTAAACCTAACATTGAACCTATTAGATAATATCTCCATAGATTAAAATCTTTTGGTGTTGCAACAAGTAATATTATTGTTACGGTTAAAACTAAAAGAAGGGTAATAGGAACTATTATGAAATTAATTAACATTTCTCTTGTCATTTTCATTGTTAGTTTCTTCCTTTTTCTTTCGCTTTTTTCTTTCATCTAATAATTTTATGAAATATAGTAAATATGATACAAAGCATATTGTACCAATAATTGCGCCTATTATAGCGCAAATTGCAGGCCAAGCTGAATTTTTATCTATATTATAACCGATTAAAAATCCAACTCCTGTAAATGCAACTAATGAAAAAATACCTTGTGTTCCAATCGAATAAAGCTTACCTAATTCACCTAGTTTCATTTAGATAGACCTTTCTAGAATTCTTCTTCGTAATTCTTCATCTTTTCTAATCTTCTTTGATGTCTTTCACCAAAAGAAAATTCTGTTTCAAGCCATACATCTACTATTTCCTTAGCTAATGCATAACCAGTATATTTTGCAGATAATGCAAGACAATTTGAATCATTATGCTGTCTTGTTAATTCTGCAGCGTCCTTAGATCCACATAATGCACATCTAACACCCTTTACCTTATTTGCAATCATTGACATACCGATTCCTGTAAAACAAATAACAATACCTCTATCTGCCTTACCATCTTTTATGTCTTTTGCAACATAGTAACCATAATCTGTGTAATCACATGAATCCTTTGTGTATGTACCTCTATCATTAACTATATGACCCTTAGACTTAAGATAATCAACTAAAACATTCTTAAGTTCTAAAGCTGAATGATCACAACCAATAGAAATTCTCATAATAATCCTCCTATAAACATAAAAATCCAATTTAAGTATAACACAAAATAAACTAGCATTGATACAAAAATCGAATATGAAAACGCTAACTAAAAAAAGAGGAACCCATTATTGATTATAAACCAATAAAAAATTCCTCTTTGAATCTATTTTGTTATTTTATTAACATTACTAAATTCGAACTTTTCATTCTTTAAACCTTCGAATGAAACATTCTTTAAATTAATCTCATCTACATATGCGGCAATAATACCTCTACCTGTCATTTCTTCTAATCCATCCATCATGGCTGGTCTTGAAGCTTTAGGATTTTTAGCATATTTAAATGAAACATTATCTATTGTAATAGATTTAATTGGTTGTTCAGGTAAACCATAAAAGCATCCTGCACAAGCATTAACATTATCACATTCAATATTCTTGAATACAAACTTTCCTAAATATGGTGTTCTATCATCAACAGGAAGCTTTTCTTTAGAATATACATATTCTGTATGACCATCTGGATCACAGAAATAGAACATATTCATAACTAAAGGAGATAATACGTTATCCATCTTGATATCTTGGAATGTAATGCCATCAATTATTGCATCCTTACCTCTACCTCTTCTTGTCTTAATTCTTAAGCCACGGTCAGTTGAATTAAAGAAACATCTTGATACATTAATATTCTTAATACCACCAGACATTTCAGAACCTAATACTATTGCACCATGACCGAAATTAAATGAACAGTTTCTAATAACGAAATTCTCACTTGGTTTCTTATACTTTCTTCCCATGAAGATTTTTCCTGATTTAATCGCAATACAATCATCACCAACTGAAAAGTAAACACCAATAATATTTACTCCATCACATGATTCAGGATCACATCCATCTGTATTAGGTGCATCCTTAGGGCTAATTAGCTTTAAATCAATAAAATTTAAGTTTTTAGAAAAATATGGATGTAGATTCCATGATGGTGTATTAGTAACAGTTATACCTTGTAAAGAAATGTTTTCACAGTGATTTAAGAATACACCTCTTGGTCTCCATGCTCTAACCTTTTTATGATGATCAGTCCACCAATCAGAGTTTTGTGCATTTTCATCAACAATACCTTCACCAATAATTTTAACATTAGAAACATTAATACCAGTAATAATTGATGCCATATGAGACAATGGATTACCTTCCCATGATCCAAGATTATATTCATCTTTTTCATCAGATGTATATGTCATACCTGGTAAAATAGGATAATTATTTCTATTTGTATCACCTAAAAGTTTTGCACTCTTAGTAATTTCAATAGTTATATTGCTTCTTAAAAATAAAGGTCCTGTGTAGAAAACACCATCGTTAATTAATACACGACCATTATCAGGACATGAAAGGATTGCAGCTTGAATAGCCTGAGTATCATTAGTTACTCCATCACCTTTAGCACCAAATCTTTTAACATCTAAGCATACATATTCATATTCAGTTGTTACAGTTAATGTATCTTCCTTATCATTTTGTACAACCTTAATATCATACTTAGTATTAGGTACTAAATCATATATTGAGAAAACATTATTTTTAAAATCATTTAAAACTAATGTTTCATTAACGTAAACGTTGAATGGATTTGTAACAACGATATCCTTGTTATCCATTTCAAAAGTTAAGCTTGTTGAGCTTTTAAAAATCAAATTAAACAAGTACCTCAGCTCCTTTTTTTATTCTTTTTGCATAATAAACGCGTTGATAAATATATAATACAATATTTTTAATTAAAACAAATATTCCATCTACAACTAGAAAAAACAAACCATAACTGAATGGATCAATACCATAATTTACTTCATTAAATAAGTTTAAGAATCTCCAACCAATACTATAAGTAAATGCATATAGCATATAGATTATAAATGATACTATAAACATGTATACTAAGTAGAATAATAAATTCCAAATACCGCCTAAATTAAATATATTATATTTTAAAGTAGGATTTCTTCTGTTATTCATTAATTTAACGACAGGGCATATAGCTGCAATAAATAAAACAGCCATACCGACAGCAATTAATAAAATAACAACAAAATCTAATTTGTAATTATCCACCTCAACTTCATCAATCAAGGAGAAATCTACAATAAAATTACTTATTACCATAAAAAATACGGCAGCCGCAGCTGCCCAGTATTTTAAAAATATAATTTTTACAACAGATGGTATTTTAGAAAGCTTATCGACTTCATATGGATTATATTCATTTATATTATCTATACTCTCATCTTGAACTTTCTTTTTAGCCATATTATCTATCTGCCTTTTCCCAAGTTCTATCGTAGTTGATGAAGCCTAAAACTACACCAGCAACAGCACATACCATACATAAAATAACTGAACCTACAGAAACAACAAATTCTTGAGAGAATGAAGTTCTAGATGAAACAGGAATACCATAAATGAAATACTGTGAAGTACCATCTTGAGCTAATTGACGAGCCATTCTAGTAGCTTCTTCTTCACTTAAGCCTGTCTTTTCCATAATATCAGCAACATTTTTACCTAATGCATCAAAGTAACTATTAACACCTTGGAAATAATTCTTAACTAAAATAATATAAATAATACCAGAAACAACCATAATAACTGAAGTAAATACTACAACTATTAAAGATCCAAGATTTTTCTTACTCATAAGACCAAATCCAGTAAAGATATTTAAAATACCGAATAGCATCATTATGAATAATAATAAACCTGAAATATCTGGTGTACCATAATAATTAGAACCTAAAGTAGAAATAAATACTACTTGTCTAACAACTAATGCATGGTAGTATAAGAAGAAACCGAAAATTGCACCTGGAATAATAATTAATAAACCAGCTAACTTCATATTATTATATTTAAAAGATTGAACGAAGTCCCATAAAATACCTTTTAAATATGCTAATAAAATTTGAAAGAAATTCTTCTTTGCTTCTTCTTTAACTTCTCTAGAAGAATCAGCTTGAATTAATGATTCATTCTGTTCTTCGTTAATAATCTTATCTTCCATTTAAAACAGCCTCCTAACTAACGAATTCTCTTTGTAGTTTCAATATCAAAGAAATGTACGTTGTTCATATCAAAGCATGCCTTAATGTTCTTATCAACTATTTCTTGACGTGTATAAACCTTAGAAATAATATTTTCTTCACCAATTGCACCATATAATAAGTGGTAAGCACCTAAATATTCAGTGTAATCAATAACTAAATCAAATACATTTTCAGCATTCTGCTTTAAATGTAAATCATCAATATAAACATATTCTGGTCTAGTAGCCATAATAACTTCCTTACCAATATATGAACCGATGATATCTTGTTGATGTTCAGTAAGCTTAAACTTTAATCCTGAACTTTCATGAATGAAATATTCACCATTATTATCAATTTGACCATGTAAGAAATTCATTGGAGGTGTTCCGATGAAACCAGCAACGAATAAGTTTTCAGGATTATCAAACATTTCCTTTGGTGTAGCTATTTGTTGAACATAACCGTCCTTCATAACTACAATTCTTGAAGCTAATGTTAAAGCTTCAATTTGGTCATGTGTTACATAAATAAATGTAGAATTTAATCTTTCATGTAATTGCATTAATTCCTTACGCATTGAACCTCTTAACTTAGCATCTAGGTTAGATAATGGTTCATCTAGTAAGAATACAACTGGGTCACGAACGATTGCACGTCCTAATGCAACTCTTTGTCTTTGACCTCCTGATAACTGTTTAGGCTTTCTATTTAGATAAGGAATTAAACCTAAAATTTCAGCTGCCTTCATAACTCTAGCATGAATTTCAACTGGGTCAACCTTTCTAATAGTTAATGAGAATGCCATGTTGTGGTAAACAGTCATATGAGCATAAAGTGCATAGTTTTGGAAAACCATTGCGATATCTCTATCTTTTGGAGCTACGTTATTAACTTTCTTACCATTAATTACTAAATCACCTGAAGAAATTTCTTCAAGACCTGCAACCATACGTAATGTAGTTGACTTACCGCATCCAGAAGGACCAGCAAGAACTATAAATTCACCTTTTTCAATATCAATATTGAAATCATAAACAGCATGGAATCCATTAGGATATACCTTATTGACATTTTTTAAAATAACATTTGAAGCCATATAAAACTACCTCCTATTAATTCTTTGCTTTAATACTAGCTAAGTATGTACTTAACTTTTTAGCCTTAGCATAACCAGTTAAACCAGCTGCTAAGAATGCACCAGCAGCAATTGCTAATAATGTCATAATGAATATTGATCTGAAATATCCATTTTGAGGTAAGAATGCAATTGCATACTCAGAATTATCTTTGTTTGTAATAGTAGCTGCTAAAATATTTAAGCAACCATTTTGAGTTTCAGCAACTTTAGCATTATAATCAGCTACTTTATCGAAATCAGCTCTATCTACTGTAAATGCAGTTAAATAATTTTTATATGCAATTACAAGCATTAGAGGAATATAGAACATACGTGCGATACAAACACCACTGAAAACAATTTGTGCTATTGCACCACCTGCACTATAAGTCTTAACTCTTTCACAAGCTAAGAAACCACCAAGTAAAATAACAACGTTTATTAAAACGATAACTAAAACTTGGAAATCCATTGGATTAAAAGAGTTTAATGCTACTAAGCCGGCAAAAATACTTGTGCCCATGCCTAGTAAACCTAATTTATTAGATAAACCATTCACTCTATAACGCATCATCTCGGTATCGTTTTTAGCGTACTCAAGATCTGACATTTTATCTAGTGAAGCCTTATTTTCTTGTTCATTAATCATTCTTCAACACCGCCCTTTGAATAACTTCTGCTCTCTTCTTAGCAGTTGCCTTATATTTTGTTAAAGTACTAACTAGTAAGAATACTGAGTAAGCGATAACTGCGGCAAATAAAACTATTGCAATATAGAATACTGATTCATTATATTGTCCTAATGTATTTAAGAAATCAGCTTTTGAAATATCTGTTCTTAATAATAATTGATCCTTAACGATATTTTGAATATCACTATTAGATGCATAATTAGTTACCCAATATAATTCTTTATTTTGTGTAAAATCACCAAGTAAGAAAATTGTCTTAAAAATCATTAATAAAGAAGCAATAATCATAAATACAGGAATAGCAATTCCACCAGTTAAATTACTGATATAATATACTTTTCTTTGATGATTGCCTAAAATTAATAAAATAGCAAATGCAATTAAACCAATAACTGAATAAATAACAATTAAATCGTTAAATGAGCTGGCATTAATTTGGAAAGTATAAACCTTTCTTGCTAATGTAAGAGTATTAGTTAATCCGTTTTGACCAAAGATACTGCTCCACCAACTAACCTTGTTATTCATTTCTCCATAGAATTTAAATATTTCAGTATTTTGATATGCAGTTCCTCCAATAGTTTGAGATGACTCTTTCAAAATTGAAATAGTACCATCTGCACCATCAACTGTATACATAACATGTGTATTAGCATACATTGTCATGAAAAATAGTCCAAACAAAAATATTAGACCAAATAATAATCCATAAGCAAAGAAAATCCACTTATTAATAGATTTATTTTCTTTAGCCATTTTTAATACCTCCTCATAGGAAATATAAGTGCTAGATAGCGATTAATTCGCTATCTAGTCTTATATTTAGAAAAAATTTTATTTTACTTTACTAATAATTTAGCATATGTAGGTAATAACTTACCATCTGCATATGAACCAACATATGAATATACGTAATTTTTGATACGTGCGTCAAATGCTTGTGAATAAACATCAGAATATGAATAATTCTTATTATTTGCATCAACACCAATTACAACAGTTGATGAATCAGAAATTGTTGAAGAATCAGCAACAACAATTGAAACCCAACCTTGTGCAGATGTTGCTAACTTATCAGCACCCCAGAATGCTGTTGTTGCAGCATAAGATTCTGTTTCAGTTGGTGCAGTATAAACACCATTTGGAACTGAGTTACCCCATGCATTTTCATTCTTAACGTTAGCTAATTCAACTGCACCAGAAGCAATTGCACTTTCAATGTTTACAGAACCAATCTTACCATACTTGTTAGTTGCTAAGTAGTTGATAGTCTTAGAACGAACATAACCAACACCATGAGTTGATCCTAAATATCCTCTTAAGAATGACCAGAAATCTGTAGCAGATTCAGAAATCATCTTCTTAGTTTTAGCATTGAATTGAGGTGTAGTTTCACCAGCATATGATGTGAATTCATCAGCCCAATAAGCACTAGTTGCAAAGTCGTTAGCTCTCTTACCTTCAGGACTGAATAAGAAATCCATTAACATAGCAGCTCTTTCCTTATTATCTGAGTTATTAGGGATACACCAAGAGTTACCCTTTAATGCTCTATTAGATTCTGCATATCTCTTTAATGTCTTATTTGTATGATCAGCTAAATCTTGTTCATTATCAGCTTTTTGATCTTGCCAATAAGATAATGGTGTAACTACTGGCATTAAACCTGTATAAGAAGTACCTTCAAAGTTACCAACACGTTTAGAATCAGCTGTACCAACACCATCTTCATCCTTAGTGTTCATTGCTGTAGTAGATGCAGAGAAATCATATAACATGAATCCATATCCACCATTATCAGAAGTCTTACCGAAATACTTACTTAAGTAACCAGTACTACCTAATGTACCTTTGATGTAGAAATCTTGAAGAACTAAACCTTCATCATAGATTTGAGATAATAACTTTAAGCCATCATATGTAGCTTTAGTTGAACCTGCATCTGATAACTTACCTTCAGCATCAAAGTATAACATTGAATCTTCACCATCTAAGCCTTGGATACCCCAAATGCTCATGAAGTCAACCATGTTATCAACACGTCCTTTATCTTGTCCACGTGGACATAAAATTTCAATTTCTGCATCCTTATCGCCAGTAATCTTACCAGGGTTAGCCTTGATAACACGCATTAAAGCGATTAATTCATCTGCATTATATGCAGCTGATTCAGAAACATATACATCTGATGGATTTTTATAAATTCCCTTTGTAAAGCCATCAGCAAATACTTCTTTAATATAAGTAGCTAATTGTTCAGCTAATTGCTTACCTGTGCAGCCTGTTGCTAATAAAGCATTTTGTTGCTTAATAATATTTTCACGCTTATTTAAAGTAATTTGTTGTAATTCACCATTTACTGATACATTAACTGTAAAGT
>Ga0247611_10009820_pt1 | contig 11399 bp, 16 predicted proteins | sample 177DNAGHGhighgp2_FD_192422 | JGI IMG/M metagenome (GOLD analysis project Ga0247611, IMG submission 192422) | Sheep rumen microbial communities from Palmerston North, Manawatu-Wanganui, New Zealand - 1770 DNA GHGhigh gp2 | ecosystem: Host-associated > Mammals > Digestive system > Stomach > Rumen... | reverse complement strand
CCGTGTCGGGCGGAGAGCCTACCCCCGCCCCCTCCCTGTAGGGAAGGGAGATTTTTGCAGGGCGGTAGGTATATGACACACTATCGTGCAGATAGACGCTGTCGCGTTGGATGTTGTTCGAGACGTGGTTGGCGTTTGTTTCAGCCACGGTTTGCATACTCTGACAGGCGGGCAACAGCAGCACACTCATCAGCATAAGTGTCCACTTGCGATATCTCAATAAAAATCTGCTCATGATTTTTTTGTGCTTTAAGAAGTTGTTTTACCAGATTCTGCTCCGCTTTTCCTGAAGCATGGAGCATAGAGAGTTGCTGAGAACGAGCACCAACAAGGATACAGCCCGATGTATGGTCTTTTGTGTTTCCTGCATGAATACGTATTCCTTCAAAACCGGGCACCATATGCAGGATTGGTAACGGGCGACCAAAATGAGGAGAATTTGTTACGGAAACATTGTACCAACCTTGCGGGATGCATCCTTTCGGATGTTGTACATTCGGTGTCACCGGTGGTTCTAACGTATCACAACAGAAATCGTGATCAATATACAATTTGCCGAGTGTTTCGGCCGGTGTGAACTTATCACGGATTAAGGAAATAATCATAGAATCAATTACAATTAAGTTAGTTACAATTTACCATTTTATTAGCCAGTGGACAATTTACTCTTCCTTATTCACGATAACCCTTTTGTTTATAATAATAGTCTATTCCAAAAAGGCTGCCTGCAAAAGTAAGTGTTTCGCCGTAGGCAACGAGGAGCGAGGAGTCAATCACACCTGCAGGTGGGAGTGCTACCCCTGCCACTAGCAGTGCGCATCCGAAGATGCACATTGCCGTAGCGAGAATCAGTTGCAAAAGAGAGTGCTTCATGACTTTAATCATTCAACTTTGCATACTCCATTGCAAACACATAGCCCGAGAAATCAGAATATTTTTTCTGTTTCTTGAAAGCCTCCATGTATGTGGCTTTCTGCTCGGAATCAGCAAGCGCAGCCTTTGCATTTGCGCGAGCAGCTGCAAATTTCTGGCGCTGGGCAAGTTGGTTTGCAGTCGGCTCCTTAGTTGAAAGATTGCACATACGTCCAGAAAACACTTTACCATTCTTACGGAAAAAGTAATACTCTGAATGACTGCATAACTTGCCAGACATGGACTCAACAAGATCCGTAGGTTTAATCTTGCTCATGATTGTTAGAATTTTGATGGTTAATAATGTTAATTTATATCAATCAGTTCACAATCCAATTCCCGGGTAAAGGAGAGTGACTGAGCTATTGTGGCTTTGATAATTGTGCATGCCTCATACGGATTAAAGAGTTTTCGGTCAAGCGGCGGTACGGTAGCCTTGAGAACATTCTCATTGGTTTGAAATTGAGGTTGATAGATTTTGAGGTGTCGCATCACCGCCTGTTTTGCTTTCTCTATGTCAGAAGCATTATGGCAGGTGACTGTGATAAGTACATTGAATTTAGGTTTCATAGGAATAAAAAATTAGAGGTTTAAAAGTTTTGTTTAACGTGTAGTCTGGAACCGTTCTTTTTCGGAACGAGTTTCTACTTAATACATCCAAACAAACGGCAGAAAAATCAAAAAATGCAGCTTATGTCGTCAAAAAAGGCAGTAAGCCCTGCTTTTTACAACCTAAAATATTTTTTACATTCACCGCTATTTCTGCCGTTTATTTATGCAAAACGCGGATTCAGTAACTCCGCCATCTGCTCTATGAGAGATTGGGATCTGATGGGCACATGCAAGCTATTTAGGCTGTGCAACTGTTTGTTCTCCCTACCAACAAAGTGACTATAGACACATATCCATTTGCCGACACCCGGAGGCACGACGATATAGTTACGATATATTAATACACGAATCAGGTAAGCCAATTGCAGGTTGGAGCCAGTCCATTGAATCCGAACGTATGAATGTTCCCCACTGAAGAGAGAAGAGAAATCGTCAGGACTAGTATCTGAAGCAATCCAATTAAGATGAAGCAGATACCGATAAAGTCTAGTAAGACGTTCGGGTTGAGCATTATACCAGCGATACGTGAATGTCGCGGTAGTCATGCGACGAGGGGTTTGTTTTCGCGGACGGGAGATAACAGGACGGGCAGATGGCACATCCATAAGTTTGACGGAAAATCCGAGTATGTCGTTTATCCGTCGAAGACAATTCTGCAACTCGACGAGTTGTGCAGCAGTTAGCGTTTTTGCTTTCATAACCGAAAGGATTTATGCAAGACTCATATGCGAGTGGCCACTCCATGCACGTGCGAGTCACACAAACCTTGCGGTTACGGGGAACGCCCCGCGGCGGGATAAGGGGATGTATTCTAAAACAATACACCGCCACTCTTTCGAATGACGGTGCAAAGGTACTGCTTTTTTTGTCCTCTCACAAGGACATCAATGTCACTTTCGATAGTATTGTGTCGCTTTCTTTAATCTTTTATTGATTTTTCATTACGTGTAAGCCATCTACCAAAAGTACCTGGGTCCACTACAACCTTAAAAGAATCACTAAAAAGATTACATACATCTACTAAAGATCTATTATTACAATATTGAGCAAAATTTTTGTCATATTTCTTGCGTATTACTAAATACTCATAAATATCCTTACTCCATCGATTCACTTTGGGAGGAAACGGTAAATCCGGAATAGGTTTTAATAACTCCTTTGACAAATCGGATTGGCTATATACACCATAGAGGCACTTTTTAACTTTGTCAACTAACTCTGGGCTATTGAAATCAATATGCCTAAGCATGTGATAAAAAAATGCTTGAGTATAATCAAAAAAATACTCCATTTGCGGCTGTGGAAGTATATTGAAAATAATTTTATTCTTCTCAAAGCATTCCAATTCCCAAGCCAATAGTTCTTTCCGATGCTGATTTGACAACCATTCTGTTGATTCCTCTATGTATATGGAGTTATTTCCTGTTCTACGAGCTAAATTTCGAAGTTGAATCTCTACATATGTCTTAAACCACTCCCGTTCGTTTTCAATAACATCAAACTGCAGTTGCTCTAAAGGATATAACTCTCCTTCCTCATGAAGATATTTGGTAAAATATATTGCAACTTGGTCAGCGTCGGAACTTAGTGTAGCTTGTTGTAGAATAGTTCCTGCCGCTACGAAATGATAGAAAAAAGGAATAAAACCTCCTTTTATCTCCATCGGGAGTTTTACTCTCAAGGTCCAATATTTATGTTGGTTCCCCAATTCATTAAGTAGCGCAGATCTTAATTTATCATCGTATTCTTGCATCCGTTTTACACCATAACATTCCTTTAGTATTTGTTTGTCTCTTGTCTGCCAATTGCGGCATAAGTCGATCATATAACCTACCCATTTTTCTTGTGAAAGACACCAAACGTTATCTAATGGATTTTTATCTTCTAAGACAGATTGCGCCAAAGGGTCCAGTAATATGACTTCTATACATTTAGGGTTATTTTCCTCATCCATAAGGTATATACCCGATGGAGCAGGAAAATCTACATTCGTTGTCACATAAAACAAACTACCTTTGCGGCCATTGGACCACTCACGATATGCTGTAAGTTGTCGAGTTGTAAAGAGAGAATTGTTTTCCATAGAGACACATGTATTAAGGTTATTACAGAATAGCGCAGAACTCCCATGGGAAGAGGTGTTCTATGCCATTATTGTTCGGGAATCGGATTTCATCCAACGTGACAACCACCTTGCGGTACTGGTCTGCTATTTTCAATAATGGCGCGTACTCTCGCTTGGCTGTCTCCTCGTCTCCCGCCATTTTCCAACACACCTGCACGTATATCTTCTGCTCGCCTTTTATGCCGACGAAGTCCACTTCTGATTGTCCGTGCACGCCGACATACGTCAGCCATCCCTTGCGACGCATATCAAGATAGATAGCATTCTCTAACAGACTGCCCATACCATACGCGAAACCGCGATAGAGATAATTATAATAGGCAAGGTCATTGCTATAATACTTGGCATTGCCGGTTAGAATCTCCTTACCTGCTATATGGTAACGCTCCGCCTTGTGCATCAAGAAGGCTTTGCCGAGATACGAAGTATACGAAGACAAGGTCTCATAATTGGTCTTACGTCCAAGCGATTGGAAGTAGTTGACGATATTCGAAATGGATGTAAGCCGACCGGCATTGTTGACCAGATATCGGAACAGGTCTTCCAACAATTGCGGATCTTTGACATTATACCGCCGCACTATATCCCGCAGCATAACCGTATCTTTGACAGCAGACACATAATTGCGCCGCATATCTTCTGTGTTCAAATGGAATAGTTCCGGCAGCATTCCCATTTGCAGAAATTGGAGATAATTGGCTCGTGTCATCGGCAGACTCTCCATTGCCGCGTATTCTTGAAAACTATACGGCAATATCTCAAACTCAACGTACCGTCCGGAAAGCAAAGATGCTAATTCTCCGGACAGTAAATCGGAATTGGAACCGCTGATGAACAGTTCTTGCGGTTCAGCAAAATCCTGTGAGTGCGAATTGACAAACTGCTCCCATTGTAACACCAATTGTACCTCGTCCAAGAAAAGATATACCTTGCCAGTAGGACGAAAGGTCGAACGGTATTCTTGGTATAACTGCTGCAAATCTTCTGCTGTCTTGATATCACCAAACTCCAAATACTCCTTATTTATATACAAGATATTTTGCGCAGGAACACCTTCGTCCATCAGCCGTTTGGCTAATTGACGCAACACAAAACTCTTACCAGCACGACGTTGTCCGATAAGCACTTTGACGAGATTATTGCCTGTTGCGGCATGTATCTGGTCCGTGTAATTGGTACGCAGAAATCCCAACTCCGGCACATTGCCATCCCATAGATTGTACTTGCGAATTTGATCTAACATATATGCACTCGATTAAAATTCCTCAATATATATTTTTCTCGTGCAAAAATGCACTCGATTAAAATTCCTCAATATATATTTTTCTCGTGCAAAAATGCACTCGATTAAAATTCCTCAATGTGTATTTTTCTCGTGCAAAAATGCACTCGATTAAAATTTGCCGCAAAGATACTGCATTTTTTCCAAATACACAAGAAAAATCACAAAATTTTTTATATTTTTTCAAATAGAGTTGAAAATTTAGTAATCAAGGCAAGGTTTGGTAATCATGGTATAGTGGAATCCCGAAGGGAGCGGGCAATCTGATTACCCTGGAATGGAAGAAAGAGAAACGCTTAGGACTTTTTCCTTGGATCACTGGTGAACATTCCATTTATCCATTCATCTTGCAGGTATCTGGATTCAAAGAAAGTGGAAAACAGAATAATGTCCAAAAGTTGTGCATCATTAATCCTCAAAATATGCGAGCGAGGTATACCCTCTACTTTTTCTCCACCATACTCAAATTGCGTTCTCTCTCTACAAATAGCATCGTATCCTGTATACAGATTTATGGCTAAATCTATGTGCTGTAACTTCGCATTGAGACCCTTTTCTCCATCTTCGATACTATCTAAATGTATCATGCGCCCGACAATATAATACTCTTCTAAAAACGGATGTTCCTCCTTTTTAAGTTCTTCAACCATCATCTCAAAATAACCATCAGCTTTCCTTTTATAGTATCCTTCTAACCGAGATATATGGAGGAGACGTCTATCATGATACGCAAGTGAATTTGTCGTAATGTCAATATCGTCCGGTATATAATGTGAAAATCCATCATCACTACCTCGCTTAATTCCTATAGCATTTTTCCATTTCGGAGAAGGCGCTCTCCATATTTCTCTTTTATGTAGTATGGAGGGGTTATCATCAACATAATTAGGATTTATCCGAACATAATATGTTAAACCGCGTTCTTCAAGATGCTGCAAAATTGGAGGCTCTAATGACTCATCAATATATGCGTATTTCCCATTAGGAAATCGCACGACATTCGTCATATTGCTCTGTTTCAAAGATATCATATAATTCATCTAGCGTAAGACGCTTTAACTCTCTTTCCTGCTTCATGATAGTCACTAGTTTTAAGTTGTAAATACAAAAATTCTGTACAAAATTACATTTTTTTTTGCACATAGACAAATGTAAAATGCAATTTTTTATATTTTTTGTGATTTTTTTGTATTTAATACTATCAACATGGCATTTGTAGTGAAAAATGCTACGTTTATGCTTGGCGAAATGGCGCCAAGAGTTAGACCACAGATAGATGTGGAAGTAAGAGCGAGAAGAAATAAACTCCACGCTCTCATGATTAGTTTTTGCTATAGTGATTAGGTTATTTTAGATAATTTATACGTTTTTTATTTTTTATATGCAGAAATTGTTGTACCTTTGCGGCAAATTTTAATCAATGCACGTTATGAAAGAGAAAAATGAGAATTGGGTTGACGAGTTGTTAGAGCAACCAGAGAACCACCAAGAGCAAGCTGACGGTAGTATGTTATACGGCAATACAGAAGAGCCGAAGTTCTTGTCGCAAGGGTATTTTCTGAATATGAAGAATGCGTTGGTGATGGTTTGGGCGGCGAAAAATCCGTTTAATGAACACCGCCAGATCTTCAAGACCGGTATGCCGTTGGTACACCCGGACGCGTATCGGATTTTCTTTCCGTTCAGTTATATCGGCGGGTTGATTCGTGATATTATCCATCCGAATGAATATGAGACGCGTGCAGATGCGTGGTATCGTTTCTGGGGCTCTTCTCTGGGTGAGATCTTATTGCTTTGTATTTTCGGACTTATTGTGACCGGTGTAGCAGTCCTTTTTCTGAAACTGACAGGAAAATTCTAAAATTCTTTCAAATTTATTTTTTCCACGGAAACCTTTTTGTATCTTTGCACCGTAATTAAAAAACGGAGGTTTGAAATGGATAAAAATTATAAAAAGTGGTTGAAAGAAAATTTTGGAATGAAGGGCGCTTTGTCGGAAGATCAGATTGATGCGCTGGTTGCAAGCATGGATGAGGACTTTGAGCCACAGTCGAGTGAGCCGAGCCAAAAAGACTTGAGTGGGTTGAGTCTGCTTAATCTAATGGAGAATATTGCGACGCTCACAGAGGGGAATGGTACACCCTCAGAACAACTGCAAGAACCGATCTTGCTACATAACTGCGACGAGTTAGGCGGTAGGTTGAATATCAGCGCAAAGCAAGCACTCTTGCTATCTGTTTTCATCAACTTATATCCGGATTCAGACATCGAAACCAAGGACTTGGCAAAGCACTTGGGGTGCACGAACTTAAGTGTTATGGCTTGTTACGACGACATTAAAGTGTTGCGCAGCAAGAAGTATATCATCGAGCATAAGGGCAGAACAGGTGTGGAGTATCTTGTGCCAATGAATACGATCCTTGCCTTTCGTGAAAACCATGACTTGACGCCAATGGACTACAGCAATATGGAGGGGGAAGATTTGTTCCAAGAGTTAGAGCGTCTCTTCCTCGCCCATAATGAGCTGGAAATCGACTATACCGAGTTATGCGACACCCTTACCGCTATAATAAGCAGCTATCCCCAACTTACCTTTTGCAGGCAAATTAATGGCTATAGGCTTGACAAGGACGCTTGGGTGCTGCTTGTGCAGGCGTGTTCCCTCTATTATTCCGATAGCGGTTATACCATCGAATTGGCAGATATCCGTCGTCTATTGCCGTCTCGCATTGCGGCGCGTCATATCCGTTTGTTCCGTCATAATCAGCATCCGCTCTTGACGCAACATATTTTTGAACCCGCAGGTGGTGTATTGGCGAATGAATCAGAGTGGTGTCTGTCGCGCCGTGCTGCTATAGATCTGTTGGGTGAACTATGCCCGACGCTCATGGATTCCGTCAAGAAAGGGGTAATCTATGCCGAAACAATTGGCGCGAAGTCATTGTTCTATCCGAATAAAACCGCTCGTCAGATCTGTGAGTTAGAGGATTTACTGATGTCGGAGAAATTCGATCGCGTGCAGGAGAGCCTTGTGGCGCATGGTATGCGCAAAGGTTTCGCATGCTTGTTCTACGGAGCACCGGGTACCGGCAAGACGGAAACCGTACTCCAACTCGCCCGCAAAACGGGTCGCGCCATCATGCAGGTCGATATGTCGCAAGTGCGCGACAAATTCGTCGGCGAAAGCGAGAAGAATGTGAAGCAGGTCTTCACGCGCTATCGTCGTTTATGTCAAGAATCCGACCTCACGCCGATTCTGCTTCTCAACGAAGCGGACGCGTTGCTGAGCGTCCGTCTCACGAGCGTGGAGCACTCCGTCGATCAGATGGCCAATGCCATGCAAAATATCATTTTGCAGGAGATGGAGAACCTTGATGGCATCCTCATCGCTACCACGAACCTTACCCAAAATCTCGATGCGGCATTCGACCGCCGCTTCCTCTATAAGGTGGAATTCAAGAAACCGACCGCGGAGGAGAGTCGTCATATCTGGCAAGCCATGCTTCCGAATCTCGACGAGGAGAACGCCCGTTCCCTTGCCTCGAAGTATGATTTCAGCGGCGGGCAGATAGAAAATATTGCCCGCAAACAAGTTGTGAGCAATATTCTGCATGACAGCGACGCACTCGATATGTCGCTTATCCGCGAGGCGTGTGACGCAGAACGTCTCAACCGCCAGAATGGTCATATCCGCATCACAGGTTTCTGTTGATGCGGATATTATTCGGACACTACGTATAACATTCTATATATATTGATTCTATGGATGCAGCAAAACGAGACAATAAAGAAATCTCAACCTTTGAGGGAACGCTGAAACGCGCCAGAGAAGGAAATGCATTGAGTCAGAACTTATTGGGGATTTGGATCTTAAACTCAGAATTGCCGGATGATGTGGAAATACACGAAGACCCGTTTGAATTGATTCGTTTATCGGCGGAGCAAGGTTTTCCTAGCGCCCAATACAATATGGGAGTAATCCATGAGACGGGGTATTTATGGGTAGAGAAAGATGAGAAACAGGCGTTTGAGTGGTACCGCAAAGCGGCAAATCAAGGATGTACAGAAGCGATGACATCGGTAGGTTGTTGTTTATACAAAGGAATAGGCGTTGAGTCTAATCTGTCCAATGCTTTGTCATGGCTTAAGGAGGCAGCTACACGTGGAGATTCACGTGGACAACTTTTCTTGGCGGAGATATATGCAAAGGATGAGCGATGCTTTAATAAGGACGAGGCTTTATATTGGTTCTGTCAACTCGCACAACATGATTCAATCCGCAATCCTGAACTGAGAGGATATGCCTTTTAGATCATTCGTCAACGCCGATAGTTGCCAATTCGCGTTGGGAGGATTGCGACCATTCGCGGTAGCGTTTCATTTCATTAAAATGTTGCAGCACTTCATCATAGTGTTGCTGCAACTCATGTGCTTTTTGCTTAGCCGCCTCTTTTTCGGCGGGATCTGTCAGTTCAGCACGCGACTTGTTGAAAGCCTTCAATTCACTCCGCAGCTTTGCTACTTCATCTTTACATTGCTGCCATTGTTCTTCGGTATATTGCATAAATGACTATTTAATTGTGATGTATTTCTCAGAATATGCCGGACAATAGTAGGTTTTTCCGTCCTTTTTCAATAGAAAATAGAGTAAACCCGTTTTTCCTGATATATAGAAATCTTCTACCTTGAAAGATTCATACGCATTGGGAAATGAGCATACATTCAAATTCTCATCTACTATATTATGTTTGAATTGCGAATAATCCTCAACGTGATTTTTCGTATCCACACTTACTACCTTTCCAACATATTTGTCATATAGATAGTTCAAGTGTTTTACCGGCATAAATGGGTATTTCCAATAGCTATCAATCTTCTTATAATCTGTTCGGTAGATATAAACACACTTATCTTTCGGATCTTCTACATTGGTTAATTTCAGCAAATAGATGCACCAATAATTTTTGGGGTCGTATTGCTCAATATCCGTAACAATAAATGTTTTATATTCCAAACACTCTCCAGGAGTGATTTCCATATAGTTTACACCTACCCCATTGATCGTATAATTATGATCCATATACCACTCATAGCCATAAGGTTTGGTTGTAGTAGGCGACATACTGGAATCATAATAATACTTTTTAAAATTCTTATAGCCATAGATATGTTTGGCGAAATCATAACTATCCATGCCAGTTATATCTTCGATTGGCATGACCAAAAGTTTCTCGCCAAGATAGGACATAACATTTTTCCCTTGATAGCATTTGGTAACATCAAATTGATCATTGCCAAATACCACAAGAGAGACCAAGATAAATGCCAAAAGATGTAAGAAACGTTTCATTGCTTTATTTCATGTATTGAGTTCGTTAAGTAAATTAGAATTAGTAGCCCTTAGCCTCTTCAGGTTCTCATCCTTCAAGACACTAATAACGGACACATGCAAATCCGTCGGTTTCCAAACAGGTCGTTCCATTGATAAAATTTTAGTCCATCATACGTTTGTAAATTCTAACGCCGGCAGCAATAATAAGACCGAGAATAGCAAGCACGTAACTCCCGCAGGCAAACAATATAAGTGCTACAGATGCAACGATTCCCCAGAAGATAAGAGCCTTTTTCTTGTTCTGTTTCTCTTCTTCTGCTTCTTCTAATTCCAAACGTTTTCTACGTTCTTCATCTTCTTGTTGTTTCTTTTTGCGAGCCTCTGCCTTTTTCTGTTTCTCTGCTTCCTTACGCTTGCGTTCTTCTTCCGCTTTTTTCTCTTCCTCGGCTTTCTTTGCTGCTTCTTTCTCATCGACAGAAGCCTGCTCCTGAAGAGCTTTAGCATGTATTTTTTCGTCTTTTGCACCAGAACCGGAGATACCATACTCACGATATTTCTTGAGCACATCATCCGTCCAGTTCATCAACATGTTATATGAATAATTCAAGTCTATTTTCTTAGCCTCATCTTTCTCGTCATACTCCATCAGAAAATCATAGTACGCTCTTGCCGACGGTGACTCAAATGGCTTTGTGTATGAACGGTAGAATGACCAATTCAAATATGCATTGAAATATTCTTCATAACTCATCCCTTCTATTGGTTCTGAAGGGCCGTTTTTCTTTTTCAAGTCATCAAATATTTCCATGACTTCTCCCGTCTCTTCTAACATCTTTGCCATATACTCGTGCTTCTGCTCTTCGAATTCCAAACTAGCCTGCAACTCATATTCTCTATCTATCTCGCGCGCTCGTTCTTCGCGCTCTCTGTCTCTTGCTAACGATTCTTCGTAATCTTGAGCCAGTTGATCACTAATCTCATCATCCGCGATGATGCTTTTGTACTTAGGGCAACCGTCTTCGTCAGCCGAGGTTACATAACTGCGCATGAAATCACTTTCATCGCAACGGTCTTTGAGTTTGCAGTTTCTGCAAATCTTGTTGGTTGTAAAAGCCATAATTGTAAAATTTAAAGAT
>Ga0247611_10009819_pt1 | contig 11399 bp, 12 predicted proteins | sample 177DNAGHGhighgp2_FD_192422 | JGI IMG/M metagenome (GOLD analysis project Ga0247611, IMG submission 192422) | Sheep rumen microbial communities from Palmerston North, Manawatu-Wanganui, New Zealand - 1770 DNA GHGhigh gp2 | ecosystem: Host-associated > Mammals > Digestive system > Stomach > Rumen... | reverse complement strand
GTTTATCGTTGATACAAAATGAGATTTCTGTTATTTTGCGTTTAAGGATATCGGCATACAGTGAACCGCCTTTATCAAGAACACCATCATTGAAAGATGCTTTCTTTGTAAGACCAACTGCTTCTTCTGCATCCTTACGCATTCTATCAAACAGTTCAAACCAATGATCTTTAAAGAACTCTTCGATGTATTTTGTAAAGTAATCCACATCATCGTTAGTTCCGATAAAATCAACATCGACAATCATGCGATTTTTAGAATAATCTATTTTAATAGACTTTGGTTCCGGAACATACTGTGACAAAAGTTCACGATAATGTGGTTTTGCCAAAATGACGTCTATCATATCATGAATAACGTTGATTATCAATTTGTCATCATTATGAATCGACAGTACCTGTTCAAGTGTAGACAAATAGAAAATATAGCGAGCCGATTTGTTACGAGGACCTCTGTCATCTTCAACAATCAGATTCACATAACCGAGGTCATCGATTATATCGCCCCGTTCACTTTTAATATACAATGTGTTTTTCATTTTATTTCTCCTATAAATTTTCGATTACGACTTTTGTAAGATAAGCACAGGCTTTATCAATAGCTTCTTTCGATTTGACCGTAGTCCATTCGATCATGGTGTTATGCACTTTAAACTTTACAGGACGTTTTGCTGTGCCTTTATAACTTTCAAGCAATTCTTTCAGTTTATCGATTATTAATTTCGATGTCGCATGCTTAAAGTAGATATATCCGCAACACTCGTCGCCAAAAGTTGGAACCAACCAATAAATTTGAACATAATTCCCATATCGATCCATTCCACGATGCTCGAATAAATGTCGATTCATTGTTTGACCAGATGTACACAAATCGATTTTCATATGAAGCACATTTTCGAAATAATCGACAACTTCGACTAAACGAAGATCAACATCGCGTCCGTTAACTTTTCCGCTTTGAACAAAATCGTGATAACATGCGAGATCCGATTTGTCAACTACTGTTATTGCTTTACGCCGAGTTCCATCGGATTCGCTAACCTGTATATTCGCTATCTCTTTATCACGAAAAAACATCAATGTTTCTTCACGAGTAAGTTCGCTAGAATTACCTACAAGACTAATTTGACCAGGTATCAGTTCTTCCAGTTTCAGCATTTTTCTTTTTCCTCCCTGATTTCGTCATGCGTTACCCCTATATCTTCTGCTTTATCACTGAGAATATCTTTAATAGATGTGTGCATTATACATCCAAATTTATCCTCGTATAAAATTACAAGTTCTTTAAGCATTCTGCATCTCTGGCGCAAAAGACTAGAGATTTCAATTTGTGCAATAAGATGCATTTCAAGATTCTTAATTTTTCTTTTAGCTTCTTCGAGTCCCAATTCTTCAAGCTCTTTGTCAAAAGCGGATTTAGTTGCCGATTTTCTTCCCATTATTTTCTTCCTCCAATTCTTCAATAACATTAACACCGACCGACACCATAGGTTTAACCAAAGTATCTTTTAATGTAAGAATATTACCATCTTTCTTAGCACACTCTACACATTTAAGAACCTCAGCTCTTGTAGCGCCGCCTCCGGTATAGCACTTTTTGAAATCATAGATCAATTCGCCAAAATACTCGATAGGAATGTATTTGTTTCGAGGATTAGTTAGTTCACCTGTAATATCATAAAATTTATTTTCATACAGATAAACAATGTGACCGTATCCTTTTAGCAAACATAAATTTCCTCCAGGATATGCGTCCTGGAGAATACGTGCAAAATAATAGCACCAACCCTCGGTAAACAGTTTAACTATTGGCGACTGACGTTCTTCAAACGATTTGTCGGTCCAATCAAAATCTCTACATTCCTGTGGTGATTTAAAAGTCTTGGTGACATAATGCTTCTTAAATCCGTCGATAAACGTCAATATATCAAACCGTCTTCCAGGAGTATAACGATTAGCCTTCTGATCTTTTGTCATTCGACACCTCGTCGTCAACCTTAATTTCCTGAAGAAGGGCGTGAACGTAGTTCATATCTCCCAACGACCTGAGTATTTTCTTAACCATTTCATCTTTGTCGATACTAATGTGCTTGTATGAAGCAGAAGTATTATCATATTTTTCAAGTTCAATATTGTAGCGTTTTATAGCTTCACGCACTATATCGACTGTTATTTCTGAAACACTATCGCCTTCGATATCAACGATATTTACAGATTTGTTTGTAAGGTCTCTTGTTGCGATAGTTTTAGAACGCAGTAATATTTCAAACAGCCAATTTATCATTTTCTTCCTCCAATTGTTACACCCCAAGTGTGATTTGACATGCGATTCTGTTCCCAAAATTCATCCAACGACATAGTTGACTTAACGGACAAATAATGCACTTGTTCGCCAGATGCAAACGTTAAACCTTTGCCGCCAGACATCTGACATTTGTATTGCTCAACTGCTTTCTTGTGTTTCTTGTACCATTCTTCTGATACAACAATTGTTTCAGCCGATTCTGCACTTTCTTTTTCAAATCTGCGATAATCGTCTAAATTAAAGCAAGTGCTTGGATTAAAAATTTTATCCTTTTCTTTGCCATCCATATTTAGCCTCCTTAAGCTTTCCTTACAAGTATAATATACATTGCACAAAACGTGTCAAAAAAAAATCTCAGAAAGGCAAGAAAGACATAAGGTGGGGGGATTCGAACCCCCGACAAATTGGTGAAACCAATTGCTCTACCTCTGAGCTACACCTACACATTAATATTAAATATTTATAAAGCAGTTTAAATAAAAAAAATAAGAATCACCTGGATTAGACCAGGTGATTCACATATGCTATTTTTCCAGCAACAATTCTGGATTGATTCTTTCGTTGTATGTCTTCCACACATTTTTTCCAGGATGTATTTCCCAATGTAAATGCGCTCCTTGTGGACCAGCAGGAATACATTTTCCAGCAGCTCCAACAAATCCGATAACAGACCCTTTCTTAACTTTGATTTTCTCAGTATACAAAGCAAATAATGGGAATCTTTTGTCCGCACGTTCTTCAACGTAATACTTATTTTTACGTTCGAAAATCTTATTAAGAATTTGATTAGCATATGAATGACAGAACAGATGGGTGCGAGTTCCATCCAACGATTCAAGAACCGTGACTCCTCCATACATGTCATAAAAGTAATTTGAAAAAGCAAATTTTTCGAATTCGTGAACTTTTGGTAAATCTGGCCAGAACAATCCGTCAGCAGACCGAATGCTCTGATACCCAAAAATGTATCCATCTTCAGGAGCTAAAATTGGTGTGCCAATAGGCGCACCAAAATCCAATGCTCCATGAATATGGGAATCATCGGCGGCAGATTTGTCCAAGAAATGTTGGGTGATTACACCGCCTTTAATTGGCATCAGTAATCTTTCCATAAGCGAACCTCTACTTAAAAAGTATTATTCCTCTTTTGTACCAAGCAACTCTTCAACGTACTTTTTCATTTCTCCGTTAAGAATTACCAGTGTAGCATCAACATCGTTTAGCATCATACCGAAAGTGATATCATAAATATCAAGAATTTCTTTTACATTACTAAACCAGTTGCTGTTATTGGCAGAATAAACAACGAGATTCAACGATGAATTAACCGTATTCATATTCTTAACACTCCAATCATTGAGCGTCTTAATGAATGGTTCTGGAATTCCGTGCACAACGTGCCCTTTGAATTCGAATGTTAAATTTCTAGCCAATTTGGTAACTTCTTCTCTGTACTTAAACAGTTGTTCAAGACAAGAATAATATGCTGTAGGAACACTTCTGTCTCCCTCAGCTTTCTGAATACGTTCTTTGCATTCAGCTTCCATGTCCTTTACCCATTTAGTAAAGAGGTCACAAAGATATTTGAAAAGGCATTCGTGGATGAATTTGCCTGCTACAAGTTTTTTGAATTCAATAACATTTGGGCTTTCTTTTTTAATATTGTCGGCACAAAGTTTATCATAAATAGAAAACTCATGTGTTCCCTGGGTATACTGGTGGACAGTCGATGTGAAAAACTTGTAAGTCTTACACAAATCTGCGGTTAAGAACTGCATCATTTGAGAGATGTATGGCCTATCGATATTGCCAGGAATAGGATAACTTCCTGTAATCTTTTGGTCAGAAGAACCGTCGGCGTCGTTATCCTTTTTAGAATCGTCACCGTTCTCTAAATTAAACGATATAGTATGCTTACCGTCAGAAACGCTTCCGCTAGCTCTACCACCGTGTTTCTTCACATGCAGTACAAGCATTATGAAGAAAATCAATAAAGCTATAAATACTGTTGCACCAACGATTAGTGAAATCAAAGCAGTATTACTCAACATACGTTTACTTCCATTTATATTAAGATAAGTATAGTTTATTTTTATACTAGAAGAACTTTTATCGAATTCCTCTCTATATAGATGTTTTCACAAAAAAGAATACTCGGCTTATTTAGCCGAGTATTTCTTAATTTATCACTGCTTTCCAGTATCGATTTCTTCGATATTAGCAGTGTCATCATCGTATACACACAATGAATAATACAATCCAAAGCGTCTACACATATCTGTAAACCTAGCCCAAGACAGGTTGTCGCCTTTTTCAATACAGAATAATGCATTGTGCATATCAGAATCGTTATCGTAGGCAGATTTAAATATGCCTTTAGTAACCTTCTTGTGCGCCAATGCGGTCTTCATCATAACCATCAAAGAATTGTCAGTATCCTTGATTTCGGTTTTGATGAGTTCGGTATCATCTGGCCTAGTTCTTCGTGCAATTTTCGGGGCAGGCACGTTAAGATTAGGAATAATATTTCTTGTATGAAATTCGTCACCAATTGTATAACAACAAATGGTTCTTGGAACTTCGGCTGTAGAAGTAAAATCTCCAGCGTACTTGTAGAACTGACCATTTACATTTATCTCGGTATCGTAAATGAGAGTCTGGTCGTTCCATTTCTTACCCCAACCTCCAAGAGTAACGGATTGCTTTATAGGAGCGTTACACTTAAATGAAGATGGCTTGAACAACGATGTTAAGTAGTCGTTCTGTTCTTCAGGCACAGCATCACGTTCGGTAAACACGTAGTTTCCAACATGCATCTGCTTATTTTTAAATAAAGCAGGTATAGTGTGCCATCCTGACATCGCATAATCTTTTACGCCTTCAGTCGTATAACCCATTTTGTTTTACCTCAATTTGTTTTATGCTATCTGCGCTTACTTCTAGTATAAATACTATAAGTCATTGCCTGATTTATAAGCACAGATGTAGCAGTATATATATTCGGCAATAGATTATGCATTTGGTCTCTAAAAGATGCAAACTCTACCGCCGTGAAACTTGTTAATTCTCCACCTGGAACAGTCATCATGATACCTTCATATCTGACATCCGATGCGTCTCTGATAATAGATGGTCGTATTGAAACGTAATCGGTCTGTGACAATGGACACGTCTCTCTAGTATCTACACTATAAAGCTTTAACGGGCGTCCAGAGCTATCGAGCATAAATGTCTTATTATGCAAGTCACCTGCTAACCATCTATATCCGACATCCAACATCGATAAAAACGTGATAAAGTTTCTTGGTTCTATATCGCAATTTATCTTTTTCACAGCTGATTTTTGATTCTCGCCTGTTGGAGCTTCTCTAGTTCCTGTGAGCTGGATAAAAGACGTACTGTTAAAATACAAACCTGACATAGCCGGAATGCTTCCACGCTGTTCAAGTTTATAATTCCAAGCGTATGAAATTTTTTCGTTCTTATTACCTGTTGGACTCTGACGAGTCAAACGTATTATATGCTTAACCGTCAAAGTTGGAGTAGGCTTACAAACCAAGTTTACAATCTTGTCAAGTGAATCGAAATCCACAATTCCATTATCTTCCATACAAAGTTATCCTATCATCCATAGAGCATTTGATTCAGATTTTTCATACAAGGATACATTCCCATTATCCTTCTAAATGGAATAGCCTGTCTTTCAGGCATTGCACCTAAGAGAGCTGAAGTTGGTCCAAGTTTATCGAGAAGGAATTTAGAAGTTTCTTCCTGTACTGAAATCATATCCAAATCAATTTCGTCATTAAAGATTTCACACTTAGATTTGTAATCAAATACACGTCTACGTCTAAATCGCATATTCAATGTATCTGGTACAGACCTATCGGCGATATCATAATAATATACATCCTTATCCTTAATACGTCTTAGACGTCCGAGCAACTGTTGTGCAACAATATTTGATGAGAACTGTGTAAGAGTAAAGACTGCTCTTAATCCAGGTATATCTCGTCCATTTTGCATAGACCCGATAGTTCCAAGAATAATTTGTTTATTGAGTTCAGATTCCCTTGTTCTGATTGTATTTACTCCCTTGATTACACAGAATGCTCCACAACTGTATTCTGGATAATATTTCTTAAAGTACTCCTGTGCACTCTGGATATATTTTAACCAATCTATTACGATTAGAATCTTATTACCAGGTCCTTCATCAAGGATAGGCTTAGCGTACTCCATAATCATTTCCATCACTTCGTTGTGATATTTCTGTAACAAATAGTCTACGTATTTCTGCGAGTTAAATCCACGCATATTTTTCATTCCAGCTCTATCTTTAGCCATACTATGACTATCAACAGTTATGAAACGAATTACGTAATAATCATTAAGCTTCTGAGTAAAACTACCAAAAGTCTTAACGTGGGAGTAAATCTTTGAGAACATTTTGTTCTCTGTATACTGACTTCTACCTGGTGTGGCAGAAAGATAAATGGTTTCTTCAACCTGCATATTTACATCAATTGCGTTGAATTGCAAATATCGGTTATGTGCTTCATCGAATACTTTAATTCCAATACCAAGAACATCGACTATCTTCTGCAAAGAGTCCCAACCGTGTTCTTTAGCATACAACTCAAGCGTAGTTATTGAAACCAAGTATATCGCTGCTGTTTGTTTTGACCGACCTTTCACACAATCTTCAAGATATGCAGCCGATGTTACCATAACAACATCTCTACCGTTCACAGCGTTAGTATACTCTGATATTTTATCAAACCACTGACGAGTAAGGTTATAAGATATCACCATGGCAGCTTTATGCGACTGAACAATATGGTTTGTTGCTACATAAGTTTTACCAAATCCTACATCCATACAAACAAACTTCTGTTGTTCGTTTTCATTCAAGAAATCTAATCCATCTTCCTGGATTTTATTTCTTGGTCCAACAAACATTTGCAAATGTGTTTGTCTAGGATAAGGAGTTTTGTTTGTGTCATCTATGAGTTTGTACTCCAAACCCATTTGTTCAATCATTTCTTCGACAACTTCAATACCGATTCCTCTTGGAACTTTAAACACTCCAAATCCTTTCTCCATCGAATCATCTTTTTCAAACTGATAAAGAAAGCTTTTATAATGCCCAGCCAATGGGTCAAATACGCTTAAAGTTTTTTCAAGTGCAGGAATCATACCTCGTTTATATGGAGCAAGCCATATAGCTGTAGGTTTTAAGTAGACCTTAAGCATAAACTTACTCCTAATACAATTCTGAAATCAAGAAGAATGAATCATAAAGACTTTTACCATAACGACGCTGCATAGACAAATCTTTAAAGAGTCTACGCAATCCCTGGAACGAAAGTGCAGTATACATATCTTTATGCTCGATAGCAGTTGATACTTTAAGAATCTGATAAGGTACATCCTTGATTGAGAAATCAGGGAGAATCAAATCGTTGTCTGCTGCACGAACCATAGAACGGATGATAGATTCGAAATGAATGATTCTGTTTACGAAACCAGATTCGTAAATAATTCTGTTCATTTCTTTCATGAGTTCATCTGCTGTGTGGAATCTGTTGATAGAAATACGGTCTACAGTTCCAATAAATGTATTCAAGTACTTTGTGATTTCCTCTGTATCCAATACAATACTGAGAAGAGGTGTGTCATTTTCAACTTTTGCGATTGGGATAAGAGTAAAGTCAGGATTTTCAGGGTCTGTTTGGAACAGATTTTTGTTTTCAACAATATTATCTGCAAGCGCTACGCTCATACCCTCATTTTCAATCGGATACTCCATGCCATTATCACGAATAGCAACGTAGCTCAAGTCAATACGTGCATCAACTGTCGAATCTTCTGTATCAAGAACTGACGAGTTCATCAATTCTTCTACATCGTCCGACGATACAACCAAGAAGATTTTTCTTGAATTTGCATATTCAGGTTTGATATAAATATCAACACCATCGTTTACACAATACTTAATCAACGCTTCGTTTGTAATCGTGATTGATTTGGTACCAAGCATATGCTTTGCAGAAAGTGCTTTCTGTGACAGCGGGTTGATGGATTTAATAGATGGTAAACATCCAAGACGTGTTCCAGCAAGTCTGTTAGCAATAGATTCGCCAACACATGCTTTACAAACACATCCGTCCTTTTCAGCACAGAAGATAAATGAACGAAGTTTAATTGTCTGACCAATAAGGTGTTTATCAGAAGCTTTAACTTCTTTGAGCTTTCCTGTTTCTGGGTCAAGATAATTCTTACCTTCAATCATTTTGAGGTAATCTTCGTTTTCAACTGTGTAAGTAAGGTAATGCTGAGTTCCACAATCTGCATTTTTGTAATTAATACGAATTGTAGAAGTAAGACGGTTAATCTTACGAGAAAGGAATCCTGAACGTGGGAGAGAATCGTTCTTTGTCATCATCGCATCACGTGCAGTTACAGATTCCATGAAGTATTCAGCAGCATTCTGGAAACCACGAAGATAACTTCTCTGAATAGGAAGTGGAAGAATTGTTTTATCGATATCAGGACGAGTACCTACTGCACACAAACACTGAGTAAGCTGACCGCTCTTTACACGACCAGAACGAATGTATGGTGCATAGCAGTTCTTATCATCTTCCATAATAACTTTTACCAAATCCTTTTCGCACTGTTTAAGTTCAACCTCAAGTTCCTTAATACTCTTTGAAGGGTCAAGAACTGTATCTGTGAGGTCTTTGAACTTCTTATTGCGTTTTCTGAACTGGAGTGTATCGTAAATACTAATTGTATTACAAACGATAAACGAATTTCCTTCAGCCAACATTGAGAACAACTCTTTTATAGAAGCGATACATTCACAAATAGAAGGAGTAACTCCATTCTCATGAGCAATAGCTTTCTTTGTAACTGTATCGATGAGTTTTACAAACATTTTGTTTGTCGGATTCGAAAGATTATAGAAGTCGCTTTCATCAAACGGAATATTGAAAACGACATTTACTCTCCACAAGATTAAATGAATAATCAAATCGTTTACTCTCATGACCTTAGCTTTGTTCTTTCCATACAAAACCATTACGTGATTGTGTTTTCTTTTCGGGTCATCGAAGAAATATGCAAATGCGCCTCTAAGCATGCTGAAATAAGTTGCACCCTCGTCGCTCAACAAATCTTTTACGTCGAACTTCATTACGATATCGTTAACAGTTGGTGCTCCAGCTACAACTTTTACCGGAACGTAACCGGCATTAACTGATTTAATTTGCATTTTATGTCTCCTTAATTTTGAAATAATGCTAACTTTAAAAATCGAAAACATTATTGTCAATTCCAATGTCACACCTATAATATATTATTAAAAATAAAGATGAGCTGTCACGAGGACAGCCCACCTTTAGTCATTTACGCTGCGTTAAGAATAACGTCAATGTCCTCGTCCACGTTATATTTCTTAATCCATTCGTCATACCTTGTATGGTATTTTTTACCATTAAACAATCCGAACACTGTGAACAGATTAATCTTTGGACCAACCCAAGTCTGAGGAATAGGATGATAATATCGTTTAAAAGGAGGAACGTGAGTAACAATATCCTGTGTATGAGCAAACTGCTGTGAGCGCTTGTCGATACAACTAGCAAGATAAGTAGCAGTTCTTTCATTTGCTGCAACTTTAGGAGCACCATATGTAATGAGAATAGCTTTCTTACCAGTTTCTGGATTTGCTTTATCGGTTCGAGTTCTATAGTTATAATCCTCTGCAGCGAGAAGAGCCATTGCTCCACCAAGAGACCATCCTGCAATTACAAGAATATAATCGGGATGTTCTTTCATAAATTCAAACAATTCTTCCATAATAACATCTTTTGCGGAAATATAAGCTCCAGCAAATCCACGATGACAGGTCATATTTGAATTGGAATACATTATTTCAGGTTTTTTGTAATACTTTGGAAAGAAATTAAGATTGTTTTTCCAATCAGTATTACCGTTACTGCATTCGAAGAGCAAATAAACTATTTTAGTTTTTTTAACAGCTGGACCTGTTGTAATCACATAGTTTACCTCGTCTCCGGTCTCTTTGTATTGATCGGTGTATTTTATCAAATTGTAAAGTGTACTTTTTTTCATAAAGCATTAAACCTCTTATTCATTTATTTCTGGGTCAAATGTTTATACTTTGACTGCATACTTCCTAATCTAAGCACATCTTGAGACCAAAGCTCAATATTACTTGGAGCAGCAAATAATTCGTCATATGTAACAACATCTGACTCAGATTTTATAAGTTTTGATAAAGTAGTTTGACCTGCTGTGACATTTCCTATACCAGTCTCATAGAACGCATGAACGTTCTTAGCATCGTCTTTAGATGTAACGTATGCAAGATAATACATATTGTGCTGGAATAATTTTGTCGCATAAATCAAACGCTCATCATCGTTTATAGCCTTCTGTAAAACAGAAATGTTATACATGTAGGTGTTCAATACGATTACACGTTTATTAGCGAATGCAACAAAGACTCGCTGCATATTATCGATACTGAATATAGAAACAACCTCAGACGCATTGTTGAACTTAATGTTTTTGAATACACTAAATTCAATTGTACCTATCGAACCATCATCTGCAACTTTAATAATCTGTATATCACCGTTTGTTCCAGCGAGTGTAAGATATGTCAAAGTATCAACAGAACCGTCGTCTCGAGCTATAACGATTCTATTATTCACATATATCTTACTAAATTCAGGCAACAGCTTATTTGCTGGGTTAGATGATTCTATAAGAGTATCATTTTGGTCAAACTCACCTGGTTCGCTATCTCCAGTTTCATCAAGTCCTGCTGTAAGTTCAAGACCATCGATTTTGGTATATTCGTTTTGAACGAAAGAGAATTCATACGCGTATAACTTTGACGAAGTTATTACATAGAATCTATCAAGCTGTGGGTCATAAGATGAATCCACTGCAACCTGTCCCTGGTCAAAAGAAATATCATAAATGAAACTGTTGTCGTCGAAACTGAATATAGACAATCTTGAAGACGTGTGAATCACAACGCAGTTTTTAGAATGCAA